>Ga0208872_1000859_pt1 | contig 20453 bp, 17 predicted proteins | sample CryBogCBH12Aug08_FD_185508 | JGI IMG/M metagenome (GOLD analysis project Ga0208872, IMG submission 185508) | Freshwater microbial communities from Crystal Bog, Wisconsin, USA - CBH12Aug08 (SPAdes) | ecosystem: Environmental > Aquatic > Freshwater > Lake | place: Crystal Bog, Wisconsin, USA...
AACCGCCTCCAGTGAGGGTTCGAATCCCTTCGCCCCCACCCGAGAAATACGGGACCACCTAGGTTCTTTAGTATCGTCGCACCGTGGCAAAAAGCTCGACTGGAAAAATGGTCAGCCGCGTCGGTGCGTCCGGTGGCGGTAAGACATACAAAAAGGCGCGACCCAGCACCTACTACGCCGTTTTGGCGGTGATCGTGGTGGTGGGGCTCGGCCTGGTCGGGTACTCGCGTTATGAATTGACCCATCCCGTGGTCGTCAGCAATCCGACGCCCCACATCAATACGCTCTCCTACGGCGCGCTGGCGACCGAAGTGTGCGGCACCGCCCAGGGATATTTGACGGCGGACACGACGAATATTTCCTCGTTCGTCGTGCAGCCCGAGAACTTGCTGAAGATCTTCCCGCTCACGAAATCAACCGCCGGCGTGAACTCGACGGCGCAGGCCTTCCTCGCGAATTACACCGGTTTGAAATTCGACGCGAACACGCTCACGGTGGGCTCGGGCAAGACGGCCGTCACCTACACCTCGGGAGAGAAATGTGCGGCGGGCACGAAGTACGCCGGTCAAGCCGCGTATCCCGTGATTGCCTACTGGTCCACTATTTCGCAGCAGAAGCCGACGATGACCAATAAGCCATCATCGGTACACCTCGACAACAGCGTCATGGTCACCTTTGCTTTCGAGCCCAAGGGTATCGAGCCCAAGCGTCCGAGCAACACTACGATCGAGGCCATGGTGGCAGCACAGGAAGCGGCGTCGACGACGACGACTGTGCCGGTGACCACGACTCTCCCGGTGACCACCACGACGGTCAAGCGGTAACGCTGTGAAGGCCGTCATCCTCGTGGGTGGCGAGGGGACGCGCATGCGACCTCTCACGTACGCAATGCCGAAGCAGATGTTGCCGATTGTCGGTACGCCGATGTTGGAGCGCGTGATGGCGAACCTCGTTCGACACGGAGTTACCGAAGCCGTGCTCTCGCTGGGGTATTTGCCGGACCGATTTCTCGAGGCCTATCCGGACGGGACGATCGCGGGACTACCCGTGAAATACGCGGTGGAGCCCGAGCGGCTCGATACCGCGGGGGCTATTCGATTCGCGGCGCTCGAAGCGGGTATTGACGACACGTTCGTCGTCATCAACGGCGACGTGATCACGAACCTCGATCTCACGAGACTCGTGGCGTTCCATCACGATCACGACGCGCAAGCCACGATCGCACTCCACCCGGTTGAGGATCCCTCACGCTTTGGCGTCGTGCCGACGGATGAGTCGGGTCGAGTGATTGCTTTCGTTGAAAAACCGAATCGCGAGGACGCCCCATCGAACGAGATCAACGCCGGAACCTACATCCTCGAACCGAGCGTGCTGAACCACATCGAACCGGACGTGCCCGTGAGTGTGGAGCGCGTAACGTTTCCGAAGCTGGCTGATCACGGCTCGCTCTACGCGCTGGCCGACGACAGCTACTGGCTCGATACGGGCACGCCGCAGGCGTACCTCGACGTTCACCTCGACGTTCTTAACGGACTCTTGCCGATCGAACTTTCTCCCGCGGTGAACGACGGTTCGTGGTGCCACGATGACGCACGCGTGGCCTCGAGCGCATCTCTCGTATCCGCCACCATTGATCGAGACTGCGTCGTCGGCGAGAACGTCGTCATCGAGCGGTCGGTGCTCTTACCGGGAGCAGTGATTGAGGACGGCGCGATCATTCGCGACTCCGTGGTGGGACCGAACGCACGCGTGGGTGCCGGTGCGACGCTCGACGAGACGACGGTGATTGGTCGCGGCGAAGTCATTGCCGCGGGAAGTCGACTCGTCAATGAGCGCGTGGGCGGCCCGCAATGAGGGTTCTCGTCACGGGCGCGGCCGGGTTCATTGGGTCGACCACAGCAGAACTCCTTCTCGCCGAGGGCCACGAGGTCACGGCGCTGGACAACCTTGTAACGGGCGACCGAGCAAACGTCCCTCGCGACGCAGAATTCGTGGAAGGTTCCGTGGGCGACCGGGCACTGATTCGAGCCCTCGGCCACTTCGATGCCTGTATCCATTTTGCCGGACTGATCGCCCCCGCGGATTCGATGACGCACCCGGAGACGTTCTTCACGATGAACGTGGCGCAGACCTTTGAACTTCTGGAGGGACTCATTGAGAATGGTGTTCCTCGATTCGTTTTCTCGTCCTCATGTGCGGTGTACGGCGACAAAGTCACGATCCCGATTGACGAGTCGCACCCCACCGCGCCTCACAGCCCGTACGGCGAATCCAAGTTGCTGGTGGAGCACGGGCTCAAGTGGTTGAGCGAGTTGGGCAAGATCAAGAGTGCGTCATTGCGCTATTTCAATGCCGCCGGGGGCACGGCGCTGCACCCCGAGCGTCACCGCAATGAGTTTCACCTGATCCCCCTCACCTTGGCCGCCGCCGCGGGTGATCGCGATGGCATCAGCATCTTCGGCACGGATTACGACACGCCGGACGGCACGTGCATCCGCGACTACATCCACGTCTCCGACCTCGCCGCAGCGCACGTTCTCGCGGTCGACGCACTCGCGACCCATGACCAGCTCACGTTGAATCTGGGCTCGGGAGTCGGGTATTCCTGTCGAGAGATTGTTGATGCGGTTGGTCGAGTGACGGGACGCACCTTTCCTGTTCACGAAGCGCCTCGTCGCCCCGGTGACCCGGCGGCGGCCGTGGCGTCCAACGAGAAGGCGCGCACCACCCTGAGTTGGGAACTCCAACATTCCGATCTCGATACAATCGTGGCCGACGCCTGGTCGGGGTACTCGCAGCATTAGCGAAAGAGATCGTCGTGCGCGCGACGCACAACATCGTCGGCAATCGAACCTTCACCAAAGAAGTGATCTTCGAGTCCGCGCACGATGGCGAAGGGCGTACCCGCGTTTTTCGCGAGAACCAGATTGACGGCTCCAGCGATTTCGTCAATCACGGCCACTTCGGTGGCTTCCAGCACTCGACCATTGGCGTCGGTGCTGCCCCGTAGGTCGTGAATTGGACGTAGGCCGGCGGCACCGATCGCCACGTCGGTGACGCCTTGTCGCCACACCCGCCCGAAGGTATCGGTGACGACCACCCCAACATCTACGCCGCGCTGACGTCGAAGGTCCGCGCGAAATCGACGGGCGGATCGGTCGGGATCGACGGGTAGAAGTACCGCAGTGCCGTCGGCCGTATTCGAAAGATCGATCCCGGCGTTCGCGCAAATGAATCCGTGGTGCGTCTCCGTAATACGCAAGGGTCCCCGTCGGCGAAGGACGCGACGCGACTCACTTTCCACGAGAGCAATCTTGGCTTCCTCCGTCCCGTCGAAGGGGACGACCCGACCTTCCGCCTTGGCGACAACTTTGGAGGTCACCGCGACGACGTCGTGGTTCAGAAGCTCTTCTCCCTGCGCGTCGAGTGCCGCGAGGAACACTGCGACCAGATCGCTGGTGTCATCAATCGCGCCGACGCCCTCAATGGCGAACATGGTCAACCGGCTCACGCCAATACCTCGGTAGCCAAAGCACGAGCGTGTTCGGGATTCGCCATGATGGTCGTCGTTGTTCGAACCGCCAGGCCCAATTCTTCGATTTCTGCACGTCGGTCGACGTCGAGTTCGTCGATGACGATGGTGGCGCACACCTCGCGGTAGTAGCGCGCCACGCCGACGCACGACACGTCGTGACCGAGTTCGCGCAGGAGGCGGTCCGCGGGGCCCTTGAGCGCCGCCCCCGCAATGATGGGCGATACCGCGATGACGTCGCGACGGCGACGACGGAGCTCCTCGCGCACCCCAGGAACTGAAAGAAGCGGTTCGATGGATATCAGCGGATTCGACGGGGCAATCACGATGCGATCCGCCTCACGAAGTGCCTCGAGTACACCGGGAGCTGGCGAACACTGTTCGGCGCCCTCGAAACGCACGGAGCGAACGGGAATACCGTGACGATGGCGGACGAAATATTCCTGGAAGCTCAGGTCGCCTTGATCGGTCACAAAGATCGTGGCGAGAGGATCATTCGTGACCGGCAGTAACCGTTCGCGCACACCGTGACGATGCGCCAATTCAGCGGCAACTTCGCTTTTGGTGGCTCCACGCGCGAATCTTTCTGTGCGGTACAGATGCGTGGCGAGGTCGCGATCGCCGAGGCGGAACCACGCCTCTCCGCCGAGCGCGTCCAGTTCGTCCATGACGCGCCACGTTTCGCCGGTGAGGCCCCAGCCCAATTCTTCGTTGTTCAAGCCCGCCAGCGTGTACGTGATCGTGTCCAGATCAGGACAAATCGTGAGTCCGTGCATGGTGAGGTCGTCACCGACATTGACGATTGCGGTGATCTCGTCACGGTTCATGACGCTTTCAAGAGCGCGCAGCAAACGCGCCGCTCCCACTCCACCGCTGAGGACCACAATCACGCACCAGACCTTACGGGAAGCGTGGGTAGGCTTTCTCGTTGTGGGTGACACTTCGGCGCTGCGCGGGTGGCCCGAGGACTCGGCCGTTCTGATTCGACGAGTGAGCGATCACGCGGATGACGTTGTTCACGCGGAAGGTGATCTCTCGATGCGACGACCGTGGGCATCAGTGAGCAAGTTGGTCACGTCGTGGGGCGTGGCGCGAGTTGCGTCGCGCTCGGAGGTCGATCTCGACGAGCAGGACGGTGACGGCGTGACGATGGCGCACTTACTGGCCCACGCCAGCGGTTGGGGCCTCGAAGAGTTCAGCCCTCGGTCTCCCGTGGGAACTCGTCGGGTGTATTCAAACGTGGGCGTGGACCGCGCGGTCGCTCGGCTGACTAGCGACCCAACGGAATGGTGCGCTCACGAAGTCTTTGTTCCCCTCGGGCTCACGTCGTGTGCGCTCGAAGGCCGACCCGCGGCCGGAGTCGTGGGGTCGCTAGAGGACATGGGGGAACTGATGAGCGCATGGCGTCGTGGGGACGACCTCCGCTCTGATATTCACCGACGATTCCGATCGCCGTTTCTCCCGTCCCTCGCGGGGGTCGTTCCCGGATTCGGGCGGTTCGACCCCTGTCCGTGGGGTCTTGGTCCCGAAATTCGTGGCGCGAAAAGCCACTGGATGGGATCGCGAACCTCCCCCGAGTCGTACGGGCACTTCGGACAAAGTGGAACGTTGGCGTTGGTGGATCCGGAGCGGGATGTGGTCATCGTGGCCGCCGCGGGAGAAGATTTCGGTCCGTGGGCCGTGGTGAGGTGGCCGTCGTGGACCGACGAGATTATTGAACGGTTCGCTTCGTGAGTGACACGGCGGTTATCGCACTGGACCTGTCAGGCCCCACCGAGCCTCTCGGCAATTGGATGGACCTCCTGGCCGACGAGTTGGATAAGGACGGCCGTTTCGAGATCATTCGATTTCGAACGGTTGGCGGGGACTTCGGCCCGAACGAAACCGTGATTCCCTCGCGCATTGCGTGGGCGCCTCTGTGGCGACGAGGTCGCGGTCGCTGCATTGATGCGTTGTTGCCCAAGGTTTCGCTCGTCCACGTGGCCGGCCAAGCCACGCCGCCGACGAAACACGTGCCACTGGTCGTCTCGGTTGATGATTTGCGTCAGCTACGTGATGACTCCCGCGGTCGCCAACGGGCCGATCAGTTGCGTCGCGCCGTGTCCCACGGAGCTCAGCTCGTCGCGTCGTCTCGCACCGCTTCTCTCGAAGTCCAGTCGGCCCTAGATCTCTTGCGCGAGCACGTGGTCGTGGTTCCGCCACCGGTGCAGTGGAGCGAAACCGTCGACGCCGGTCACGACTTGGTGGTGAACCTGACGGGTCGCACGAATGAGTTTCTGTTGATTGCCGACGCTCTGGTGGCCCTCGCGCGGCGGCGTGACGCGAAGGTGGTCGTGCTCGCGAGCAGTGAGGCGGAGGCGAAATTACGCGCCAAGGGCGTCAAGGTGTCCTTTCGCCCGCGTCGTCAGGCGGCTGACGTGCTCCGTAATGCTCGTACGGTCGTGCATTTGTCTGACGGCGCACGATTTCCCTCCTTCGCGATCGCCGCTCTCGCCGCGGGCGTGCCGACGTGCGCGACAATGACTTCCGTGAATCGTGAACTCCTCGACGGCGCGGCGTGGCTCGTCGACGAAAGTGATCCCACGGAATTGGTCGGCGTGATCGAGTCGCTCTTCGAGGACGACGCTCGTCGCGCGGTGATGGCGGCGGCTGGCCGATCGCGCGCGGCAGATTTTTCTCCCGCCGCCGCGGCGCGATCCTACGCCGAACTCTACGAATCAGTTCTCCGACGGAGGTTGTGGTCGTGACGCGGCACATGGTCGTGACAGCCGATCAATTGACTCGCGCCCAGCCGGGCGGTATCGGCACGTACGTGCGGGGTCTTCTGCAGGGACTCCGTACGGTGGCGAACGAAGAGGACCTCACGGTGTCGCTACTTTCCCCCCGATCTCCCTCGCGGCACGACGCGGACGGTGAGTTTCCGAGTCGTCGGGTCGGGCTACCCGAACCTCTTCTCACCCGGGTCTGGCGCCATTTTCCACTCGGCGTGCCCGGAGACGCCGACATCGTTCACGCCACGTCGCCCGCGGGACCCTTCGGAGGAGGTCGCTCGGGTGCACGACACTCCATCACCGTGCACGATGTTCTGTGGCGCGATCACCCCGAGTTGACGACCCCGCGCGGAGTGGCCTTTCACGAGGAGCGACTTCGCTACGTGATCTCTCGTTCCGACATTCACGTCATCATTCCGTCGCCGACCGTCGCGGATCGCTTGATCGCCGATGGGCTGAGTGAATCTCGCGTCACCCGAGTGCGTTTGGGCTGTGCCACGCCGCCTTCGACCGTCATGGGGCGCGATGAGGTGTTGCGGTCGTTGGCGTTGGACCACGTCGTGGGCGATACACCCTTCACTCTGGCGGTGGGAACGGTGGAGCCCCGCAAGAACTACGAGCGCCTGATTGCCGCGCACGCGGCGGCGCGTCGCGAGCATCCCGAAGTGGGAGTTCTGCTCATCGTGGGCGCCGCCGGCTGGGGCAGTGTCGATACGACCGGTGGGCTCGTGCTGGGTGAAGTTGACGAGGATCAATTGCACGCGCTGCGTCACCATTGCCGGGTGGGGGCATTCGTTCCGATCGAGGAAGGATGGGGACTTCCGGCGGTGGAAATGTTGGCGGCCGGACGACCGGTCGTGGTCTCCTCGGGTGTTCCGAGCGTCGCAGGGAATGTTGAAGTCGACGTGGTGGCGGCGGACAATGTGGAGGACATCGCGAGAGGCTTAGTCGCAGCGCTCCATCGCTTCGACACCGCTAGCGATCGCGAGCGTCGACGGGCATCGGTCAAGGAATTCACCTGGGAGCAATGCGCCCGTGATCATTTGGCGGCGTGGCGATGACGTTGACCTTGGATGTCTCCGCCGTTCCGGGGAAGCCCGCGGGCGCTGGTCGCTACATCGTCGAGCTCGCCAAGCGTCTGCCCGGTGTTGTTGATGACGTGACCCTCATGACTCGTCGCGGCGACGATCAGCGGTGGCGTGAGTGGTCGCCCGCGTCCCACGTGCTGCCGCGCGTTCCCGCCTCACGACCCGGTCGCCTGCTGTACGAGGCCGTGGCGGTCGCTCACACGTCCCTCATGCGGCACAGCGACGTGTGGCACAGCCCGCACTACACCATGCCCCACGGGGCCACATCGCCGGTAGTGGTGACCCTTCACGACATGACGTTCTTTACTAATCCGGAATGGCACGAACGTCGTAAGGTCGACTTCTTTCGACACGCCATCCACTACGCCACTCGCGAGGCGGCCGTGATCATCACCGTCAGCGACTACACCGCGCGACAGCTTCGTGATCTCTGTCCGACGGAGCGTCCCGTCGTGGTCGCCCCCCTCGGAGTTGATCGTGAGCGTTTTTCCCTGGACGCGTCAAGCGACTCGTTGAGCACGTACGACCTCCAGAAGAACTTCATTCTCTACGTGGGCACCTTGGAGCCGCGCAAAGGTGTTGACGTTCTGCTGACGTCCTTTGAAGATCTCGCCGGTGAGGATTCGTCGCTGGAGTTATGGCTGGTGGGGCAGCGAGGGTGGGGTGTGGACTCGGTCGACGAGCAGCTCGCGCGACACCCATTTGCCGAGCGAATTCGTCAGCTCGGCTTCGTGGATGACGTTGAACTCCCGCGACTGTTTCGTGCGGCGCGGGTCGTGGCGTATCCCTCACGCGGCGAGGGATTTGGCCTGCCCGTCCTAGAAGCTCTGGCGTGCGGAGCCCCCGTTGTCACCACGCGAGATTCGGTCATGTCGGAGGTCGCCGGTCAGGCGGCGACATTGACCACGGCGGGTGACGCGGGGGACCTCGCCGCGGGACTGAAGGCCGTCCTCGATCTGGACGACGAACAGCGGAGCACGTCACGCGCTGTCGGGCACGCACGCGCCGCCACGTTCACGTGGGAACGGATGTTGGAACAGCACCTCGTCGCTTACGAAATGGCCCGTGATCTTCGATAAGGAGCGCACGGGCGACCTAGAGTGACGTTCGTTATGCGGGCACTCATCACCGGCGGTCAAGGTTTCGTGGGGCGGCACCTTCGCGCCCATCTTGAGACCTTGGGTGACGAGGTCACGACCATTGACATGGAGCGTGACGTGACCGACGTTGCGGTGATGAAGGAAGTGGTCGAGGAGGTTCGACCAGAAGCGATCTACCACCTGGCGGCGATTTCCCACGTGGGCACGTCCTGGGAGGATCCTCGCCTGGTCCTGCAAGTGAACGTGCTCGGCACGGCCTCGGTATTGGCCGCCGCACGGGCGATGTCCGACGCAACGACGCTGGTCGTCTCGTCAGCCGAGGTGTACGGCGTCGTTCAGCCGACGGATCTGCCGTTGCGCGAGGACGACGTGGCGCGACCGGCAACACCGTACGCGGCGAGCAAGTTGGCGGCCGAGGTCGTTGCTCTCCAAAGCGTTCGCGGATACGGCCAACGCGTGATGATCGCACGAGCGTTCAACCACATTGGGCCCGGACAATCACCGACGTTCTTCGTTCCGGCCATGGCCCAGCGAATTCGAGCCGCTCACGCTGAGGGTCGTGGATCCATTCCGGTGGGGAACTTGAGTTCGCGACGTGATTTCTCCGACGTCCGAGACGTGGTCAGGGCCTACGCGGCCATCGTGCGTCACGGTTCCAGTGGCGAGATCTACAACGTGGCCTCGGGCGTTGATCACGCCATGAGTGAGTTGGCGGAAATTCTTCGCGACGCCGTCGATCCGTCAATTGTCTTTGAAACGGATCCGGCCCTGCTGCGTCCAGTCGACATTCCCGTCTTGCGGGGGAGTGCCGAGAAACTTACGGCCGCTACCGGCTGGACACCCCTGATTTCTCTGCGGGAGACCCTCGCCGATGTGCTCGAGGCCACCCCGCTCACGTTGTCGTAAGCGGGGTGGCCTGAGGCGTCGTTATTCGGCGTCTGCTTCTGGCGTGACGTCGGCGTCGGCGGCCTTGGTGACCACGGTCGCACGAACCTTGGCGGTCGCTTCACGAGCCTGGTTCATGGCGTCGCGTACGACAGTCGGGAACTTCTCTTCGATCGGAGCAATCGCGGCGTCGACGGTCTTGAGCGTCTTTTCAAACTTCTCGTCCAACCACGCAGCCTGACGCTTGGTGGCGACGGTGACGTCCTCCACGCTCTTTTTGACCTGAGCGCTCACGCCGTCCGTGTCGACGCTGCCGTGCACGCTCTTGACGGCGGCGGTGGCCTTTTGCGCACCGATCACGCCGACGCCGACCGCCGTGTACACGACGTCCTTCGCCTTCTTGGCGACGGCGTTGGTCTCGGCGAACTCGCGAGCCTTCGTAGTGGCCTCACGGCCGACCTTGGTAGCAACACTGGTGAAATCTGCCATGGGAACTCCTTTTCGGTAGGTGTGAACTTAAGTATAGCAGAGTGCTAACTAAAGTTAGCAACACCACCCCAAGGAAATACCCCACTAGCCTTGTTTTCCTAATGGAAACCCGAGCACCGTCGGTTGTGGCCGTCGTCGTCACCACGGGTCCGGCCCCCGGTTTGGAAGGCACCCTGTCGACGCTGGCAGGTCAGGACTACGAGGAAATGAGCATTCTCGTCGTCGCCAACGAAGCGGGGGACGAGATCACGAGCCGCGTCGCGGCCGTGACACCGCACGCGTTCGTCAAGGTCCTGGACGAAAATCGTGGTTTCGCCGCGGCCTGTAACGAAGCCGCGGTCATGGTCCAAGGTGCCGCGTTCTTGCTGTTCTGCCATGACGACGTCCTGTTCTACGAGGGAGCCGTTCGACAACTCGTGGAGACGGCGTTTCGAGGTAACGCCGGGATCGTGGCACCCAAGGTCGTGGCGTACGACGATCCGTTCATCCTGTTACACGTCGGCCAGGTGGCCGACCGATTCGGCGCCGTCCACGAACGGGTGGAGCTCGGAGAGATCGACCACGGACAACAGGACCTCGAGCGAGACGTCTTCGTCGCTCCCGGGGGTGCCACGCTCATTCGGTCCGACCTCTTTGCGACCCTGCGAGGATTCGATCCGTTGATCCCCGTCCTGGGAGAGGACTTGGACCTGTGCTGGCGAGCCCAGGTGGCGGGTGCACGCATCATGGTGGCGCCGAGCGCCGTGGTCGCCCACCGACAAACCGTCGCCTCGGGTGAGCGTCTCGTATCGGCCGCCGGGACTCGCTCCGCGTCGCGACGGGATCTCTTGCGACGTCATCAATTAATGACGGTGTTGACGTGTTGGACTCTGCCCACGCTGCTGTGGGTTCTGCCTCTCTTTGTGGTGTTGGACGTCGCGGAAGTCATCTTGTCCCTGATCGGGCGCGACACCGATCGCGCCGGTGCCGTCGTCGGTGCGTGGCGTTGGAATCTCCGGCACCATAAGCACCTTCGTCATCGGCGCAAGGAGCTCTCCGCTATTCGCGTGCTGTCCGATGGGGACGTCGCTCGTCTGCAAGTCGGAGGGGCCAGCCGACTCAAGACCTTCTTTACGACGTTGTTCCAAGACGGCATTGATCGAGCACGAGGGATCCTGCCGCCTGCCGAAGCACCGCCCGAGCTTCCTCCCGGGGAAACGGTCGACGGCGTCGGATTCGCTTCGGCGTTCAGCGAGGACGAAAGTTTCGACGAATTCGGCGCGCTCAGTGCAGTGGACGGAACGGGTCGGCCCCAACGTCTTGGTCGTCTGTTCACGGGGGTGCGCAGCCAACTGACGCTGGTCGCCGGGGTCATCGTGCTGTGGGCATTCGGCGCGCGCAATCTGGTCGCCGCCACGCTGCCGAATGTCGGACGTCTCGCGCCACTCGATTCGTGGTGGTCGACCTGGCGTCACTTTTTCGCGTCATGGTCGCCCAATGGTGTCGGCACCGGTACGCCGGGCATGCCGGGCTACGGCGTTCTCGCCTTCGCGGGAACGTTCGTGTTCGGTCGCATGGGGGTGCTCCCACGCGTCGCGTTGATTTTCGCGATCCCCTTCGGGGCGTGGGGTGTCTGGCGCCTGCTGCGCGGCCTCGTGTCGAACCGAGCTCGTCTCGCGGGCACGATTGCCTACGTCGCTTTTCCGGTCGGCGTGAACCTGGTGGCTCGAGGTCGCATTGACGATCTCGTGGTGGTCGCCCTTTTGCCGTTCGCCGCCCGGCGTGTGTTCTCGTTGCTCAACGTGCCGGGATTTCGTCCGGCGCCCTTCGCCGACGCTGTGGCGTTCGGACATCGCGGTTGGGGGGCAACCCGCAATGGCAACACGGCGGTTCTGGTGCTCCAGACCGCCTTGATGACCGCGATGGCTCCCGCCGCGCTTGTTGCTGTGGCCGTCATGATTGTTGCCTTGGTGTGGTCACGGTGGCTGCTCGGACGTCGTTCGGGAATCATCGAACGACCGTGGGGATTGCTCGGCAATGTGGCCGGTGGCGTCGCCCTGTTGTTGTTGCCTATGACGTTTGACACGTTGGCGGCCGGTCGCCAGAGCTTGCAACTCTTCGGCCTCGCCCAATCGCCGTCGTCGGGCTTGAGTTTCACAGAACTCGTGCGGGGCGCCAATGGGCCCTTCGGTACGGGTTGGGCATCGTGGTTACTGCCGTTCGTGGCGGTGAGCGCTGTCGCACTGTCGCGAGGCGCTCGACGAGACCTAGCTGTTCGCGCGGCAGCGATCTCGACTCTCTCATTGCTCGTGGCCATGCTCGTCGAGCGCCATTGGCTGGGACCCGTGGCTCCTGACGCGGACGTACTGCTGATCGTGGTCGCCCTGGGCGTGGCGCTTCTCGCCGCGAGCGCGGTCAGTGCGATTGAGAACGATGTGGCGGGTTCTCAATTCGGGTGGCATCAAGTCGTCGTGGTGCTGAGCCTCGGGGCTCTGTTCTTTTCCGCGGTTCCCCTGTTCGCGCAATCCACGTCCGGTCGTTTCGATCTTCCGACCACGGGAACTCCCGAGGCTCTCGGCTCGATCGCGCCGTCCACCCTCGGTGGGTACCGGGTCTTGTGGCTGGGGAACCCTTCCATTCTCCCGGTCGCGGGTTGGTCGGTGGCGCCGGGTCTGGCGGCAGCGACGACCACCGATACGGTCCAAGGTGGCGCGACCCTGTTCACGCCACCGAATGCTGGTGCGACGGACGATCTCTTGTCGGCTGTCAACGCCGCGCTCAATGGGCGCACCGCACGTCTCGGTCAATTACTCGCTCCTTCCGGGATCTCGAGCATTGTCGTGATGACCGCGGCCGCGCCCAGTTTTGACAACGAGCAAGTGGTGGCCACCGTCGCGCCACCCAGCAATCTGATTCCCGCCCTCCATCGGCAATCCGACCTGACGTTGGTGACCGGCCCCCCGGGCTTTCAAGTATTCGCCAATTCACAGTTCCACGGCATTGTCGCCGAGCGCACGAGTCCGCTCTCGCCCTCGACGACAAGTTCCGATCACGACAGCGTCGTCGGCTGGACACCGTCGCTCGACTTTGGGTACCGAACGGGGCCGGTGTCGGCGGGTACGACCCTCGCCGGACTCGCACCGAGTTCCGCCTTCGCGCTCAGCGTGAACGGTAAGAACGTCCCACGCTCCGGTTCGTTGGGGTGGGCGGCCACCTATCTCACGCCCGCCGGTGACGGTCAACTGGTCTTGCACCAACTGCCCCTCAACGGCGTGCTCGCCGCCATGACGTTGCTGTTGTGGGTCGCGTTCGCGGTGGGCTTTGGCGCACTCGAGCGAGCGGATGGCCTCCTCGTGCGCCTGCGCCGACGTCGATCCACGGCGGAGACGGTGGCATTGGTGGAGCCGTCTGCGACCGATGAGGTGGAAGCGTGAGCACGCACTCGCGAACGCGCAGTCATCGGGCGGAGTTTGCCTTGGCTCTGGTCGTGCTCATCATCTTCGCGGTGGGCCATTTCGGACACCAGAGCGCGAACGAGAATCTTCCGCAGGGTCTCTCTATTCCTGCGGACGCCGAATCGACGGCGCTGTACTGCACGGGTTTCACCGGCGGCGGCGGTGCGACGCCGGCGGTGGTGACCTTCGTGAATTCGTCAGGTACCGCACACGACGTCACGGCGACGCTGGTCTCCAGCACGGGGGCGTCGCGGGTGATCACGTTGCAGGTCCCCGCCCACGGTGTTTCGCAGCTCACGCCAAGTGAATTTCCGGGCAACGGGTACTACAGCGTGAGTGCGTTGGTGCACGGGGGTGGTGTCAGCGCTTCGAGTTCCTTCACGCGAGCAGCCACGTCGGTTATCCCGTGCGTAGGACAGGGCGACGTCACGTGGTATTCGTCAGGTCTCTCGACGCACGTGGGCGCGGACGCCTTCCTCACGATGTTCAATCCGACGGCCGGAGAAGACGTCGTCAGCATCACGGCGCTCTCGCCGACGGGTTTCTCCGCCCCGAGCGGACTACAGGGGCTCGTCCTCGCCGCCCACTCGACCACCACGGTCGATCTCGGGGCTTCCGTGGTGAATCAGACCGACATCATGGCGACAGTGCACGCTCAACGCGGCTCCGTCGTTGTCTCCGCTCTCCAGATGGACGCGTCGAGCAAGACCAGTGCTTCGGCGACCGGCGGTGTGATCGCCCCCTCTCGTTTTGTCGTGTTTCCGTCGACCACCACCTTTGATGGCGTGCGCTCGGTGTTGGCTATCGCGAACCCCACGAATGCGCCAGCGGTCGTCTCGGTGTCGGTGGTCATTCGCCCGTACGCGACCCAGCACCTCTCGATCACCATCAACGCTCTCAGCGTTGGCGATCTCGTGGTGTCGCCGTCGTCCGGCGTCCCGGCGGCCGGTGCCGCCGTCCTGAGCGTGTCGTCCACCATGCCCGTCGTGACCACCCTCGTGACCCAATTGGACAACAAGAAGAATCAGTGGCTGGTGGCGCCCGCGTTACCCGGAGCCAATCAGGCGATCGTGGACCCGACCGGTCAAGGTTTCGCGTCGGCGTCGTTGGTGAACACGGGGAATCAGCCCGCGTCGGTGGTGCTCACCGCGCATAACTTCACGGGCAGCCACTCGGTCACGTTGATAGTGCCGGGCCACGACAGTCGTGTGCTGAACAGCGACGTGGTCAGCGCCTGGAAGGCGGGGGCCGTATCACTGACGTCGGATCAGCCGCTGTACGTATCGGCGGCGGTCGCGGGTCCCTACCTCGAAGGGGCCGTGGAGAACGGCCTAGGCGTTCGGTAGGGCGGGCGGTTCAAAGCCCGCGCTGAGTGACGTCTCGTTGTCGGTCGGTGGCACGGGTGCCGTCGTGCGTAAAGAACTGACCGTCTTGGACCCTGAGGGGTGCACCGGCTCGCCGTGGGCTTCATCGATCAGTCGAGCCGCGACGTCGCCGTCGATCGTTTCGTTCTCGAGCAACGCCTGCGCGAGGGCGGTCAGACCACGACGGTGCAGCGTCAGTACCTCAATGGCCCGCGATTCCTGCTCGCGCAAGATGCGCTCAACCTCGTCGTCAATGACTTTGGCCGTTTCATCCGAGTAGTCACGGGTGTGCACCAGGTCTTCGCCCAAGAAGACTTGTCCGTTTGAACCCCACGCCATGGGACCAATCTCCTTGGACATACCCCATTCACGCACCATTCGTCGAGCGAGCTCGGTGTTGCGCTGCAGGTCGTCGCTGGCGCCAGTCGAGAGGTCGCCGTAGATGAGCAGTTCCGCCACGCGACCGCCCATACGCATGCACAGGGAGTCTTCGATGTGTTGGCGGGAGTAGATGTGGCGATCTTCTTCGGGCAGCGTCATGGTCACGCCCAGCGCCATGCCGCGGGGAATAATCGTGATCTTGTGGAGGGGGTCGGCTTTTTCGAGGACGTACGCCAACAGCGCGTGCCCACCTTCGTGGTAGGCAATGCGCTCGCGATCGTCGTCGCGCAGGACGGTCGAGTCGCGCTTTTGACCCATCAGGACTCGGTCGCGAGCAGACTCGAAGTCCTCCATACCGATCGTCTGGGCCCCACGACGCACCGCGTGCAGGGCGGCTTCGTTCACGAGGTTCGCGAGGTCAGCACCTGACATACCCGGGGTGCCCCGCGCCACGAGCTCGAGGCTGACGTCGTCATCGAGACGCTTGTTCTTGGCGTGCACCTGGAGAATTGGCAGTCGCTCTTCGTAGTCCGGCAGAGGAACGACGATCTGGCGGTCGAAACGCCCTGGTCGCAGCAGGGCTTGGTCGAGCACGTCGGGTCGGTTGGTCGCCGCAATGATGACCACACCCTCGCTCGGATCGAAGCCGTCCATCTCGGACAACATCTGGTTGAGGGTCTGCTCCCGTTCGTCGTGACCGCCACCGAGACCCGCGCCTCGCTTGCGTCCGATGGAGTCAATCTCGTCAACGAAGATGATGGCCGGCGCCTGCTTGCGAGCCGACTGGAACAGGTCTCGCACGCGGCTCGCACCGACGCCCACGAACATCTCCATAAAGTCCGATCCCGACACCGAGAAGAAGGGGACGCCCGCTTCGCCGGCCACGGCGCGCGCGATCAATGTCTTACCGGTACCGGGGGGTCCGACGAGAAGAACACCCTTCGGGATCGTGGCTCCAATGGCCTTGTAACGCCCCGGCGTCTTCAGGAACTCCACGACCTCAGAAATTTCCTGTTTGACACCGTCGTATCCCGCCACATCAGCGAAGGTGGTGGTGGGACGGTCCTCGTTGAACAATTTGGCCTTCGAACGACCAATGGACATCATGCCGTTCATCTGGCTACGTGCCGACCTCATGACGAAGAACATCAAGACTCCGAAGAGGGCCACGTACATCAGGAGCGGTAGGTAATTGGAGAGGCCGGACGGGTTATTGAACTTCACGTCGATACCGTCCAAGCGCAAGGCGGTGACGTCCTCGGGGATGGCCGGGTTAGGCCCGATGGACGAATATGACGTGCCGTCGGTCAGGGTGCCAGTGATTTCTCCCGACGCATTACTGATCGTGACCGTCTTGACCTTGTGATCCTTGGCGTCGGCGAGGAACTGGGAGTAGGGGAGGGTCGTGGAGTTAGTGGACTTCGAAAAGGGGCTGACGAAGACAAGAACGACCAGGAGGCCGGCGAGAGCAATGAGAAAATACCGACGCTTGGGATCCTGCGCGGGGGTTCCACCGGGCTTCGGTGAGTTGTTTCCCTTTGGCTGCGTCAACTTCTTCCAGGGCGATTCGTCATTCGGGGGCATCGTCATTGACATCCATGCTAGGCCCCGACCGTCACGTCGTTACCGCGGCGCCCAACGAACGTGAGAACCGTTGTTAGCCTTGCCGAGTGACCGATCTCGCCCCTTTGGCCCCCCCGCGCTGGCTGTCTCGTCGTTCGGGTTTTGCGGTAGTCGGTCTTTGTATGGCTGGGTTTATCGCGGGGGAGATTCTGGCGCTCGTTTTGGCCGTCGTGGGACACTCGTTGAGCGGTACGAATTTGTCGCTCACCACCATTTCCCACATGGCGTCGCCTCCTCCGTGGTTCCTGGTCGCCTCCCTGTTCGGACTGTGGATCGGTTTCGGCGGCACCACGCTCGTCGCGCAGAAGGCGTTCCGGATTTTTCCCGATCGCGGGGTGTTCGCCTTTCGGGTGAAAGACCTCTGGTTCATTCTTCTGGGCGTCGGATGTCAATTTGCCGTGGGCCTGGCGTATTACCCCTTCCACTTGCATGATTTGAATGGTCCGACGCACAAGATCTTTGGTGACGCGCACGGGGCCATGTTCGCGTTGCTCTGCCTACTCACCGCTTTTGGTGCACCGATTTTTGAGGAGTTGTTCTTCCGGGGAACACTCCTGTGCGGCCTCACTAATCTCATTGCGAACCCGCCGGTCGTCGTACTGAGCCTCCTCGCGATCTCTCTGGACGGGATTCTCTTTGGTCTCGCTCACGGCGAGTTGTTGCAATTGCCGGGCCTGGCCGCCACGGGCATCGTTCTCGCCTTCGTGTACGCCAAGACCAAGCGAATGCTGCCCAGCATGATCACCCACGCGTCATTCAACTCAATGGCAGTCCTCGCCTTGATTGCTCAGCGCGCTCACGGGTAATGAGACGTTTTCTCCTGTGGTGGACGCCCCAACGGCTCGCCAACGCCGTGGTGTTGATCGTGATCACCTACGTCACCTTGTGGGCGCTGCACCCGTCCCTGCTGCTGCAGAACAGTTTGGAGACGGGCGGCGACACCGGTTCGCACGTGGCGACGGCGTCGTACTTGCGTGACCACCTCAGTTCTCTCACGTTGACGTCGTGGTACCCGGGTTGGTTCGACGGCTTCCCGAGTTACACCTACTACTTCGTTCTTCCTGACCTTTTCGCCGCCCTCGGAAGCTACGTCGTTGGTTTTTCCGTCGCCTTCAAACTGGCGACCATCCTCGGCTCACTGCTCCTGCCACAGGCTGCCTTCGCGATGGCCAAACTTTTTCACGCTCGCGACCCCATCCCCGCCGCCCTCGCCGCCGCCACGCTCCCGTTTCTGTTTGATCCCGCCTTCACTATCGACGGTGGCAACTTGTTCTCGACGCTGGCGGGGGAGTATTCGTTTTCACTCTCCTTGGCGCTGTCCCTGATCACCATTGGACTATTCGCCCGCGGCATCCGCACGGGGCGTGGACGGTGGACCGCGGCGGTCTTCCTCAGCCTGACGTTGGCCGCGCACCTGGTTCCGTGGTTGTTCGCGATCATGGACATCGGACTCCTCGTGCTGCTCGAACTCCTGGGTCGTCACGGAGCCTTTGATCGCGACCGTCCCGCGCTGCGCCGTCACGACGGACGTCGGGCCGTGTGGTTCGTGGTGTCCGCGGGCGCCGTAAGCGCGGCGTTGTCCGCATGGTGGCTCCTGCCTTTTGCGACGTCGCAGGACTACACCACCTCCATGGGATACGTGAATGATCCCGTGAGTCCCTTCCACGCGGTCTTTACCAAGTTGGGCTTCTTCAGCGCGAGCGGCGGCCCGGGCTCGGACTTCCTCGTCATTTGTCTCGCGGCCATTGCTCTTCTCGTGGCGTTCGTGGTGCGAGACCGGTTGGGCATCACGGTCACGTTGTCGGCCGCTCTCGCGCTCGTAGCGTTCCTGGCGGATCCGCAAGGCGCTTTGTGGAATGAGCGACTCGTTCCCTTCTGGTTCATCTCGGTGTACTTATCGGCGGGTTGGCTGGTGGGGTGGGTGTTCGGTGCCGTGGGCCGAGCAGTTGCGCAGCGTCGACAAGAAGTTCTTGACGACGTGTCCGCTCGGCGTTCGCGGATTCTGGTCGGTGCCACGTTGAGTCTCGCGGTTCTCGCACCCATGGTCGTTCTGCCGGGAACGTCGACGAGTTTCGGGAGTTCCTTTCTGGGCGTCACGCCGGGCGCCAATCAGGTGTCCAGTTGGGCCGCGTGGAACTTTTCGGGATACCAAAACAAAGGTGCAGCGTGGACGGAATACCACGCGATCATGACGATGATGGGTCGGGTGGGGCATCGTTCTGGCTGTGGCCAGGCGATGTGGCAGTACGACGGATCCGAAAGTCGATTCGGCACGACGATGGCCCTCATGCTGCTGCCGTACTGGACCAACAATTGCGTGGGTTCCATGGAAGGGTTGTTCTTCGAGTCGTCGGCGACGACGCCGTATCACTTCTTGAACCAGTCCGAATTGAGCGTGTCGCCCAGCAATCCCGTCGTCGGCCTGCAGTACAGCTCGGCGGTGAACTTGCCCCTCGGCATTGAACATCTGCAAATGCTGGGCGTTCGGTACTACATCGCCTTTAGTCCGTCGATCATCAAACAAGCCGACGCGAGTGCGCAGCTCATCCCGGTGGCACACACGCCGATGTTCGCGAGCTCGGGAGTGAGTTGGCACGTATACCTCATTCGAAATTCGCCGGTAGTCGCCGGTGTGCACGAGTTACCGAACGTGGTCGCCGGCATCTCGGGACGAGAGCCGTGGCTGCAAGCCAATGAAAAGTGGTGGCTGTCGCCTTCGTCGTGGACCACGCTGTTGGCACAGGACGGTCCGCCGTCGTGGCCTCACGTGTCGAGCGCCGCGCACGTTCGCCACGTTGCGGTGGGGGCAGTCCACGTGAGTGACGTTCGACAAAGCACCACGTCACTGTCCTTCCACGTGGACCGGGTGGGTGTTCCCGTCGTGGTGAAGATGTCCTATTACCCGCGTTGGCACGTGAACGGAGGGACGGGGCCGTACCGAGTGAGCCCCAATCTCATGGTGGTGATCCCCACGTCCAAGGTAGTGACGTTGACCTACGGCAGTTCGCCAACGGTGACGTGGGGAAATTTCGTGACCGACCTAGCGGTGGTGTGTCTCGTCGTCGCGGCGTGGCGCCGCCGGTGGTGGCGCCGACCTCGGGCGATCTTTACAAGAGTCCGAGGCGACGACTGATGTCCTCGGCCAATACCTCGGGTGCGAGCAACTCCGTCGAGACGGTAATTTCCGCCTGCTCGGGAGCCTCGTACGGGTCGTCGACGCCGGTCATGTGCTGTTGCTCACCCGCTCGAGCGCGCTTGTAGAGAGCCTTCGGGTCTCGCGCTTCACACACCGACAGAGGGGTCGCCAAGTAGATTTCCGAGAACGACAGCTCGTTTTCGAGGTGCCGCGCGCGAACGGCTCGTCGAGCCTCGGTTCGCGGCGAGATGAGCGAGACGATGGTGACGACGCCCTGCGTGTTCAGTATGAGCGCGATTTCTCCCGCGCGGCGAACATTTTCATCGCGATCGCCCGCACTAAAACCAAGGTCGCTGCTCATTCCGGCTCGCAAGTCATCACCGTCGATCACGACAACAGCAGCACCCGCGCGTCGCAGGACGTCGCGCAGCGCGTTGGCTGTCGTGGTCTTACCCGCCCCGGACAATCCCGTGAGCCAAAGAGTGTGACCGTGCGCTGACACGCGTGACACCGTAGTGGACGAAACCGACCCCACGAATTCACGAAACAACGGCAGTAGGATGAATGGTCGTGGACACCTCGGCGGTATTTAAGGCGTACGACATCCGGGGCACGTACCCGGATCAGATTGACGAGCGGTTGCTACGAGC
>Ga0208872_1000861_pt1 | contig 20419 bp, 27 predicted proteins | sample CryBogCBH12Aug08_FD_185508 | JGI IMG/M metagenome (GOLD analysis project Ga0208872, IMG submission 185508) | Freshwater microbial communities from Crystal Bog, Wisconsin, USA - CBH12Aug08 (SPAdes) | ecosystem: Environmental > Aquatic > Freshwater > Lake | place: Crystal Bog, Wisconsin, USA...
TGGTAATAGTGTCAAGGCTCGCTTCGCTCGCAGACGGCGAAGCCGTTCATAAAACCCTTCATAAAACCCTTCATAAAAACCCTTTATAAATCCTTATTCTTTTTTACATTTTATATTTTAGGATGGGGGGAGGGTGGTATTTTTAGGACACCCCCCCCATGTTTGTTTATTTTTTATTCCAAAACTTCTATAACTTATTAACAAACTTCCAGAAGAAATTATTATCTTTCTCTATACCAATATACTTTCTATTTAATTCTTTACAAACAAGACCACTATTACCACTACCGAATGTAGGGTCTAATACTACATCATCTTTATTACTATATCGCTCTATTAAGAACTTATAGAGGTCTTTTGGCTTTTCTGTTGGATGTGATGATTTTCTTAAAGTTTTATTAGGTGTTTGTATTACTGATAATATACATCTTTTAGAACCATCATTATTAGTTTCAGTTCTTTTAATATGTGGAATCATTCCAGCACCTTCATTCGTTGCTTTAAAATTATATGCTTTAAAATCTCCTTTAATATCAACTCTATTATACTTAGCACCAGCCTTACTAAAAACATAAATCATTTCATGCGACCTCATAGGCATCTTATTAGCTGATAAAAATGACACTCCACGACCTTTATCCCATACTAAATCATAACGAAACTCTTTCTCATTACTCTTTATTAATTCATATCCGTATTTAGTCGTAGTAAATAATAGAGTAGGTGTATGGTCGTTTTTTCTAATGCGTTTAATCTGTTTCCAGAACTCTTCTAAATCTATTTTGATGTCCCAAGAGCAACCAGCAATAACATCATTCGCATTATTATTTTTTCTCATTTGTTTTTCTTTTCCACCACCACCAGTTAAGCAACCAAAAGGCAAATCACAAATAATCAGATCTACAGACTTATCAGAAATATATTTCATTTTTTCTAAACAATCTCCTAAATATAATGTTGTCATGTTATTCTATTTTTACCAATCTATTATTATTCCAGTAAATTCTATTTTTTTAGTTGTTTCAATTTCTGTAAATATTACTTTTTCCTTTTCTATTTTTTTTGCTTGACATTTATGATAAGAATCTTTTTTCTGTTGATTTATTCTATCTCTATTTTTATTCCTATAATCCTCTGCATATTCTTTATCATATTTATAATAATATTTTTTATGATATTTATTATATTGTTCTTTGTGTTCTTCTTTGTATTTTTTCTGGTAAGCTAATCTTGCTTCTTTATTACGTTCATAATATGATAAATCAGACATTCCTATTTATCATATTTATATATTTGTCGTAAATCTTTCGTACTTCCTATTATATCGTTCTAGATAAGCAATATGCTTATATTGTCTTTTAATGAGTCGTAAAATATCTTTTAAAAATCGTTCTTTAACTATATTAGTATCAATATAATTCTCCCACATATTAATATTATTTAAACATATTGTAATGCCTTCTTCTATTTCCATTAACATTCTATTTATTTTTCAAAAAAAAAAGTAGGTTTTCACTTTTTTAAAAAAATAAATTAAAAATAAAATCCCGGCAGACAAAAAATCCGGAAAATTGAATCCCGGTAAAAAATATTTTCTGATTATTAATTAGAAATGGAACCTATTATCTGTAATCAGCAGTTTTCACGCAAAGGTCTTGCTTATTTATGGAATCATCGTGAATCTATTGATGCTACACAATTATCTATCATTAATAGTCTTTATAACAATCGTAAGAAAGGTTCTATGGATGGAGAACAATCTATAACTTATAAACTATCAATTAAAAAGGCTGGTAAATTAGGTTATGGACGATATTATGGTAATAAAGGTAGTTTAGAAACTCTTGAAAAAGAAGCAAGAGGTACATTATGTAAAGATTTCTATCACGATTTAGATATTGTAAATTGTCATCCAGTTCTTCTGGTTCAATTTGCTAAATCTAAATATAATAAAGATTTACCAGAATTAGAATATTATTGTGAAAATAGAGATATTATCTTAAAAAAAATTAGTGATAATAGAGATGATGCTAAAACTGAAATTATTAGAATTTTATACGGTGGTAAAAATAAACATGATATTACTTCTAAATTAAGTGAAGAGATTAAAACATTCTCTAAATTCTTATCAAAACAAAAAGAATATGAAGAATTATTAAAAGTTTGTAAAGAAGAAGATAATATTTATGGAACATTCTTATCCTTTGTATTACAAACAGAAGAAAGACATTGTATGTTAAGTATGAAAAAATATTTAGAAAGTATTAATATTTCTGTAGATGTTTTATGTTACGATGGTGTTATGATTAGAAAAAATGATAAATATATTATTGATAATGAATTTCTACAAAATATATCTAATGCTATTCTTAAAGATACTACTTATAAAGTTATTATTACAGAAAAAACATTCTCTTATTTTGAAATTCCAAATATTGATACTGAAGAAATAGTAAAAGGAGTTTCAAAGGAAGAATATACTAAAATGAAAGAAGAATTTGAATTAAATCATTTCTATTATATTCCTACTAATCAATATGCTGAAATTAGAGATGGTATTATGAATCTTTACGATTTACAACACGCTACAGAAATCTTTAATTCTGAATATATCTTTAAAATGAGTGATAAATTCGCTGACAATATTACCTTCTTTGATTTATGGAGAAAAGATATTACTAGAAAGAAAATTAGATATGTTAGTTATTCTGAAAAAGGCGATGATATATTTACTTTACCTCTTACATTTCAATATACTAAACAATCTCCAAATCTAAATCCTAAACATATTGAGTTATTTGAAAAATTATTATCTATTACTTGTAATAATAATACTATACTAAAAGAATATGTTAGAAATTATTACGCTCATATTCTTCAAAAACCTTTTGATCTACCTGGAGTTGGTTTGGTATATACTGGTGGTAAAGGTATTGGTAAAGATACTAAAGTTAATTTTATTATGAAATATATTTTAGGAGAAAAATATTCTCAAAATTATTCTAGTAATAAACAATTCTTTGGAGTTCATGATACTGGAAAACAAAATAAATTTCTTATCAAATTAGAAGAAGCGTCTAGAAAAGATTGTTTAGAAAATAGTGAAGAATTAAAAGCAATTATCACCGCTACTATATTAACTTATAATCCTAAAGGCTCTAAAGAATATAATCTTCCTAATTATGGTAGATTTATCTTTACTACTAATAAATCAAATCCTGTAGATATGAGTGATGAAGAAAGACGATTTGTTATTCTACCAGTTAGTTCTGAAATGAAAGGCAATACTCAATTCTGGAATACTATTTATAAAGAATTATATAACTTTGAAGCTGGTAGAAGTATCGCTGAATACTTATTATCTATTGATATTTCCAATTTTAATCCTAGAACTTTACCAGTTAATGAATATCAAGATGCAGTTATTGAGTCAGAAAAGACAGATATTGATTTCTTTATAGAACAATGGAATGGAGAAGAAATTAGTTCTAATGATTTATATAATAGTTATAAAGAATTCTGTATCACTACTAATCTACAATACTCTCCTAATAGTATATCATTTGGTAGAAAATTATTATCTTATATTAGAAGCGGTGTTTTATTGAAGAATAGAAAAGCAGATAATACCGCCTTTTATTCCAAAAAATAGGGGATTACAAATTATTATCCTAATTATCCTAATTCTTTTTTTTTATCCTAATTCTTTTTTTTTTATTATATTATTATTATATGATATAATAATATCATATAATATATATTTTATTTATAGAATTAGGATAATTAGGATAATTAGGATAATTTTAATATTGCTGTAGCAAAAAATAAAAAAAAAGGGGGGGTTTTTTTACCCCACTTTTTTGGCTAAAAGGTTCAACCGTTCAAAAAACCATTTTTATCCTACTTATCCTAATATCCTAATTTTTTCAAAAAAAAAGAGGGGATTTTTTTGGAATAATAAAATTGTTTGCAATTAATAGAATGGAAGCAATAATAGTAAAGCAAACTCTAACACAAGTAAAGATATTATGTCCTTATTGTTCTAAGATACATATTCACGGTAAAGTAAATAGTAATGAATATAGAACATCTCATTGTCATAAAGGTGATTATTTAATAAAAAAATCAATCAATCAAAGTTTATAGTAAATTCTTTATTAATAACTTTGAAAACAATTTCTTCTTTTACCTTTTTCTCTTTTTTGTATTTCTTCATACAAGTCTTACACCAATTAATTCTATTATCTGGATATGCTTTAGTATTAGAAGATTTATAATATGAATCTATTGGTAGATTCTTACTACATGATTTACATATTTTATTTAGATCAATCTCAACCATCTAATACTAAAGCCTAAATATTGTTTTATTTCTTTACTATTAGTATAGAGAACATGGAACACAATGAAGCATTAATTTCTACTTTTGAAGTTCTTATGAAAGTCCCACATTTTAAAGATAATCTACAACATTTAGTTCTTCCAGAATTTTTATATGAAAAATATAATCTTCCTAAACCTGAAATCCAAGATATGAAAACATATCTTAATAATACGATGAAGCATCAATTTATGCCCGGTTCTCAATTAGAAATCCGTAAGCCTGCTCCCGGAGGTGTTAGAGATATTTCTGGTATTAATGTAATCATAACTAGCGATATGAGTGGTAATACTAATATTGATTGGGAAGAACCATCCGATACATCAACCTTTAAGAAAGTTGTTAAACCAGATTATGATATTAGTGGTAATACAGAACATTGGGATAAAACAGATTATAACCATAGACAAAAATTAAATAAACAGAAAGAATGGTATGATAAAAATACTACAGATTATTTACAACAATATATTGATTTATCATTTCCCTCCTAAATGAACGTATAACGCTTTAATTTGTTTTTTGGCTCTAGATAATGGTATTGGGTCATTAGAATAATGATGCCCTTTCGTATCAACTACTATTCCTTTATTCTTACCCCATTTTTCAATTTTATAAGGCATATTTAGTTCTATACTCAATAATGAGATTCAATCAAAATATTTATTTCTTACTTCTGCTATATTCTTCTCTAAACTAGTGCTATTCCCCCATAATATCCAACGACTAAAAAATCCCGCAGTTAAAACACCGGAACGAGTCCAATCTTCTCTTTTTCTATGTCTATTGATATATCTTTCTCTTCGTTCTTCATCTTTATGATGTAAATAATCACTAGCACCTTTTAATCCAAACTTTATATGATGTTCCCTTTGATTATTATCAATAACTAAGGCAACATATTTATGAACTCCATCATTAGCGGAAGTAATAGATTTTAATTTCATCTATGCATGTCTTGGAATTAATTCTTTTACAGGCCCTCTTAAACCCCTTCTAGCAGCAGCCATAATTTCTGCTGGTAAGCCTTGTTTTCGTTGTATTTGTAATATTTGTTGTTGTGTGAGAGGTTTTAATGTTTCAACAGGTCTCCCTCTTCCTCTTGTTAATCCTTCTGAACTTCCAGTCATTCTACCGATTAATGCTTGTTGTTTGGCAGCTGCTGCCGCTTCTCGGCCTTTTGTAAAACCAATACCAGTAGATGAAGGGCCTTTAGCAACTCTAGGATATTCTGTTTCATATTCAACTTCTGACATTCTTGGTTTCTCATCACCCATAAGATGACCTCTAGACGCAACAGGACCAAAACGATTACCTTTTGCTCGTAAATATGACATATCAACTGCTTCAGGATAACGAACTGCCCCTTTTTCTGCTTGGACTAGATATGGTACTTGAACTTCACCAAATGCGTGAGCTGATTTACGAATAACAGAAGAGGGATTCTTAAACTTGCGTAATATATCAGCCTCTCTAGCTTTACTAATTGCCATGGCAATCTCTTCTTCACTATAACCCTCTTCTCGTAAAATCTCAACTTTGTCCCGTAATGCTTCAGATGATATATCATTAAAATATTCTTGGAGTTTCTCTTCTGAGTTATCTAGTTCCACTATCGGAGATAACCATTGATGAGGGGCAGAAGCGTAAGCGTGTTGTAAATCTAAAATACCAGCAGCCTCTAAAAAATCTTGTGGGAATTGATAGTCTTGTCCGTTTGTTTGATGTAAAGCCGAACGTCTATCCGCAGCATTGCCTTCCGTCAAATGACCCCATTGAGTCAATGCATAAACGCCAGGTGCTGGTCTGAAACGCTCATAAAAATTATCTCTTATATCTTTTGCTACAGAATCACTAACCCTTTTTTTAGTGCTTGTGAAATGTGAAACTTTTGATCCTTCCCAACCAGGATTTAAAAAATGGTCTGTAGATTCATTATTTACTTCCTTATTGATTTTAAACTCATAACCTCCTCCTGTAGAATAACCAGTTGGGAAATATCCGGGGCCTCCTTGAACTGTAGAATGTGTGGAAAGTCCTCCTTTCTGTGCCCTCATATACTTATTAATGCTTTAATATTTTATCTACTATCTTTTTAAAAGGGCATCCAATAAATCATAACCCGTTAAATTTCTAGATACTTGTCTTTCTTGTCTTGTGCTTTCTTGTTTTTGTTGTTGGCGTTCTTGTTTTATTTTAATAGGTGCCACATATTCCTCCTCTTCTTCAGATGCCTCAGCAATTTCTTTTTTAGGAGCCTTAACCTTTTTAACAACATTCTTTTCTACCACAGCAGGAGGAACAGGTCGTAGCATACCAGCAATATCATTTCTTAATGCTTGTAAATCATCTTTTGTAATATGCTCTATAATTTTAGGTGCTGGTGGTGGTGCGACAGGTGTCGGAGGAATATCAATAGAAATAGAATTGACTACAGCTTTCTTTTTTGTTTTTCGTTCTTTCTTTGTCTCTTCAACTGGTGGCGATTCGTCTTCAGAAGAAGAATCATCATTTTTTTTTACTAAAGCATTTTTCTTTTCTCGTCTCGCTTTTAACATAGCAAGAGTTGCTTTTTTTTGTGCTTCAGTTCGTTCTTTTTTTGGCTTCTCCATTCTATATTATATAATAAGATAATTATCCTATCTTCTGTAATGTAACGCCAGGATATAAAGTGAGCGTACATGCTGTAGAACCACTATAATATCCTTGAACTAATAAAGGACTTGCTATAGGAAGAACAAAGGTTACAGTAAATGTATTATCTATAGCAGAGTTAGTAGCATTCGTTAAAAAATACGATTTTGTAGAAGTTCCATAACCTGTAATGCCTGGTGATGTAGAGGCAAATACTCTTACTACAATAGAATCACCAGCAATACCAGCAGTTTCAATAGCTTGATATCTTAGACTAACTTGATATGTTCCAGGCTGAATAGTTCCAAAAGACATCATTGTAACTTGTGATCCATTAATCATATTATTAAGAACAGAAGTCGCCAAATATGTATTAGGGACAACATTAACAGTCGTATAAGTGTTTGTAATAAGAGTTCCAGTATTATCATATTGACTAACAGTCGTATAAACCGTATCATTCGCAATAGCATTAGCAGTTAAAACGGGATTACCTAATAAATAAGGAACTAAACTTCCACTTGTTGCCATATCTATTTAAGCACAACAGAAGATATTTGATTTAAAAGATTTTGATTCTGTTCTTGAACCATTTTAGATAAAATAGATATCTTATAATCTAATATCGTAGAAATACTACTTCTTAGATTACCATCCGTAGAATTATAATATTCTTGAGCCAGATTTTTAGATACCGATAGATTCAAATTAAAGTTAGGTTGTATGGTATTCATTCTACTTATTAAGTATCAAAAGCAAGACCACCAGAAGGAAAAAATCTTGCTAAACAAGTTCCTAATTGCAGCGAAGCAGTATAATTGTTAGCAGTAGGGTCATAATAAATAATATTGTAAGTTGTAACACCAGTAGAAACATAACAACCCGATTGTAATGTAGTGAATGTAGAAACTCCAGTCGTATTTATAATTGGTAAAGCAGACATACCATCTTGTTGGTTAAATGTAGATATAAATCTCCCTGGTGTGTAAAGAATAACACCATTACCAGTAGCAGAGGCTCCACCAGATGTTTTACTATATACTGCTTTTTGCTGGAGACCAAAATTACCAGTTCTTGGAAACTTAACATTAGAATATAATACATAGCCAAAATTATTAGGGCCATTAGAACCAGCACTAGAACCTGATATAGTAAAACTAGATTGGGGAACTCCAAATAATGTAGAATTGAAATTGACAGGTTTATTATTGACACTACTCAAAAATGTAATAGGAGCATTAAGCGTATTAGTAGAAATATATATACTAGATATATTAGATGCTGTGATATTATTAGCATTAGAAATAGAATTACCGCCTAAGTCAAAATTATTATTGACTATAATAGATTGTAAAGTTAGAGGATTATTATTACCAAGATTTCTAGTATATAAAGCAGAAGCAGTAACAATAGATGTTGATATTTGTGTTGTAGAAATGTTAGAACCAGTATAAGAATTGACATTACTAATAGAATGATTTCCAAGATTTACATTTGATACAAAGGTTATAGAATTACTATTATTTGGTTTAATATTATCTATATTTAAATATCCAGTAATAATAGCATCACCATCTATTTGAACTGCTCTATTAGAATAAGGTGCGATATAATCAACAGATAATCCTCCATCTGTAATAGCCACTTGACGATTACTATTGGGTCTAATATAATCAACGACTATATCATTAACATTTGAAATACCAACATAAGTCATATTAATAGGACTACCAAAAGATACAATACCAAGATTATTAGCAAAAATATAATCAGTATATATAGGAGAATCAAAATGTATTTGACTTATATCATTATTTACTCGTAAAAAACCATCTCCATCATTTGATAAATAAGAATTACCACCATTACCACTAATCGTTAAACTATATATATTTTGGATATAATTATTATTCATATCAATAGGATTATGAAAAGTAACTAAAGAATTACTATTAGCATAAATATTATCAACATTAATATTACTAACATTTTGTATATCATTATTATTAAATGTAGTAGTATTTCCAATAGATAATATACCTATATCAGCAAGTCCGTAAATAGGATTGAGACCTGGAAAGTTAAGATTGCTGATGCTAAGATTATTTACATCTATTATATTATTTGCTAATAGATTCACATCAGTATTAAATCCAATGTATGGATTACTATACGCAGTTAAGAAGTCTGTTTGTATTCCATTGCCAGGAAAAGCGACATAATCATTACCATTAGGAGTTATTAAATCAACTCTTATAGGAGAAAGAACAATACTATCATTACTAGCAGTGCCTATATTATCAACATAAAGATTAGCGAGATTACTAATATTATTATAACCACAATCTATACCAGAAGAACCAAGATTAGGCAATAAATAATTAGTATAAGTCTTTAATATATTAGAAATACTATATAGAGGATTTGTTCCAAATAAAGACATATCTCCTCCAACATATAAAGGTTGCGTGGTAGGATATATATTTTGAGTATATAAATAATTAACATTAGAAAGATTATATCCATTTATATCAACATTACTAATAGCAGGATAAAAAGACCAATCAGCAGCACCACCACCAACAATATTACCAGCAGATATAGTATTAACATAAATTGTATCCGTTATAAAACTACTCACCTTTGCTTCTAAAATACCAAACCCTTTTATAGTGCTATTATTAGTATCATAACCCGATAAATCAATTTGGAAAACAGAACTGCTAATATTTTGTATAAAGGATGTATCTTGAATGTATAGAGAACTTACAAAAGTAGAAAAATATAGTGGTGGAGGAATGATAGAAAGTTCTAAATATCTAATATTACTAGTAGAAGGATTAAAATAGAATCTAGATGGAATATTATCAGGTAATGTAGCAAACCCAATAAACATAACGGGATATTCTGGTGCTATATATAATGGATGACCGTTATCATTATAGAAATCACAATAACCTACATTTGAACCAGTTCCAAAATATATAAGAGTAGAATCTAAACTAAAATTGGTATTAGATAAAATACCGCCATAATATGTAGTGCCAGTAGCATCAAATACATTATAAGTAACACCATCAATAACAGTAGGTGTAGTATTATCAGCAGTAATAATACCAGTAGTTATAATAGATTCATAAACATCAATATTACTGGTAGAATAAGATAATGTTAAAGAACTGATACTTGCGGATGGATAATCTTGAACTATACCTTGATATGTATCATTAAAATTGTTAGATAAATTAAAATTATTAGATAATAATAAATTGGAAAGAGTAAGATTAGAAAAAATAATACCAGAACCGCTACAATTAATAAAATCATAATTATACATTTTACCTCTGGGATTTTGTGATGGAGAAATATTATCAGTATTTATAGTACAATTTCCAGGGCTTGTAGTGTTAATACAATTAATATTGGAAGTGTTAATTTCAACATAAGAACCACCAGCCAAAGATAAAGCACCACCAGCAGCAATACTAGCAGCACCTCCAGCAGCAGCATTAAAAGTAGCAACAGAATCTAAAGTAATATAAGTAGCAGCAACAACAGAAATACCAGTAGGTAAAACATCAATTCTTTGAGTATCAATACCAGCAATATTTAAAGCGCCAATATGAACTCCATGAACGATATTACCATAGCCAGGGAATAAAGTGGTTCCACCTTCAGCATATAAAGCATTAAACCCTGGCCCTAAAAGAGAACCATAAATAGCAACTCCACCTTGTCCGAATGTATTAGATACTACTACTGATGGCGTGGTTAGTTCAGTTAATATATCAGCTTTATTAGCACTAACTTTTCCGTTAGCTGCTACAACATTTCCATTAGCTGTAAAAAAATTTCCATTAGAAGTTTGAAAACTACCGTTAGAAAGTTCTATAGAACCATATAGCCCTTTAATACCTCCAACATCATCTAAAGCATTATTTTGAAAATTAATTCTTTGTATGGCTGGATATCTAGACCAATTAGAAACATTATCAGTTGTAGTAGAAGCATTAGAAAAATTAACTAAAACAGTAGAAAGATAATTACCATAAGAACCTCCAATAGAACTAACGATAATATTATTGGCATTAATAGAACTTACATTAAGATTAGCAGCACTAATATTTTTAACATTTAAAATATTTGTATTAGTAGAATAAGAATATAAATAACCAGAACTAATAAAGTTGGTTTCTACACTATTAGTTAATATAGTATTGCCATTAAATAAAGTATTGTTAATAATTTGACTTGTAATAACTCCAGAACTAATAAAATTAGCATTTACACTTTTTGTAAAAGAAGAAGCATTAGAAATAATATTATTAGAAATTAAATTAGCATTAAGATTACTTGTAGTAGTAGTATGGATATTATATAAATTAAAATTATTAATATTAACATCACTAATTGCCTCATATTCAGACCATAAATTCGTATCACCAGTAATAGTAGAACCAAATAAAGTAGAAAATAAAGTTATAAAAACACTATTTGTAGAAATAAGCTGAGAAGAAGAAATATATCCTATAGTTCCTAATCCATTAATAGACGATATTAATTGATTACTATTTACATTATTATTGTTAGTATTGTTAGGCCATTTAGAAATGCCTATGTTATTATTCCAACTACTCATCTATATCTAATCAATATAAGATAAAGCAATTTCAATATTTACAGTTGTATTATCATTTAAATAAAAAGGTTGATCGTTGTCATCTCTCATTTCAACCGTAATATTATATATGGTATCGGGAGTATTTAATAAATAATTGATAGTAAGAGCGACATACTGAGAAATAACTAACTGCCCTGCTGTAATGGGAGCAACAGATAAAAGATTATGTCTATTATTAGATGTAACGGAAGAACCGAGACATAAATTAGAATATAAATAAACACATTGTGTATATACTAAATCTGGGAATGAGTCTGGAGGGATAGCAGTGTTAGCAGCATAAGTAAAATTACCTATATTAGCACATAAAGTGATAATAGGAGGTGATCCACCTTGAAAATTAATTGCTTGACCTGATAAAGAATAACCAACACGAAGATTTAATGTTTGTTGTGGAACATAAGGTTGTTGTATAGATCCACCACCAAAAAGAGGGCAAATAATATTAGCAGCAGCAGCAGCAATATTAGGGTCATTATATCCCGCAATAGCATAATATTTACCAGACGTTAAACCGGTCATAGATATTTGATTAGTTAAAGAGTTAAAACTAAAGCTAATATCACCAGCAATCCATGTAGGATTATTACTTGCGTATTCACCTCCAGAAGCAGCAGCAACATTTAAAGCATTAACCAAATCTTGAGGATTAGAAAAATATCTATTTTGTGAATATGTAGTATATCCTCCATTTGCGTTAGTCCAAACGGGATTAGCAGGGTATAATCTAACATTGTGTAAATATGTTGATGAAGGCACAGTAGTAGAAGTAGGTAACTGATAATACCAAAAAACACACATATAGTTAGGAATAGTAACGCCAGTAGCGGAAGCATTAGGGATAGTGCATCTTAAAAGCTGTGCTTTTCTACAACCTAAAATAGGAGTTTTATAATTAACTGTAAATTGACTATAAGCACCATTAGTAGGAGTAGTAGTGTCATCTTCACTAGAAATAAATAATCTTGTGGGTTGATTCACAAAAGATTTAACGCCAGGATAAGCCATCTATATTTATACATTATAATCAAATCCAATTTCTAAAGAAATATTTTCAGTATTAGGAAATAAAAAAGGTTCTCCAAAATCAGTCTTAAATATAAATGTCAATTCGTATATTTCATTTGGTATTTTAGATAAAGGATAGCGTTGAGTATTTGTAAAATAAGAAACTCCTAAAGGTGTCGTATTCAATGGAACAGATAATAAGAAATTGGGAGTTCCTCCAGATTCAGAACTATAAGCACTTCCGCCCGTAAGCGTACAATATATATTTACATTTTGACTATATACTAAATTACCATAAGATTCAGCAGTATAGATATTAATATTATATAATAAAGATGTATTAAAAAGATAGTTAGGCATAGGTCTTAAATGATTAATAAAATCTATTTCAGTAGCATTAATATTAGACCAAGCATATCCAAGACGATTATTTAAACTTCTATTAATTGTATAAGGTTGTCCTACTACTCCTTGAAGATTAAATTCACCTGTTGTTAAAGATAAAAGATTTTTTGACGCAGTGATAACGTTAGGGTCATTTGCTCCAGCAAGTAAATAATAATATGCGGGTTGTCCTGAAACTAATTGAAACCATGCGGAAGGATAAGCAGATGGAGATTGATTGGTAGAAATAACATTGACATAATTATTACCTAAATAAGAAACTATTTGATTTACTTGATAAGTAATACTAGCATTATAAGCGGCAGGAGTATAAACATTATTAAAAACAACACTAAATTTATTAGTATTGGAATCAAATGAAAAAGAAATATCATTAGGAATAATATAAATATTAGGATCTCCAGAATATGAAGCACAAGCGAGATTTAAATCAATTAATAAATCTTGATAAGAATTATAATAACGATTTATAGGCATAGAGCAAACAGAACTAACAACATCTTTAGGATAATAAGATGGTAGAATTCTAACACAATGTAAATAACTGATATCTGGAATTAATGGAGCACGAATAGCATAACCATTTTCTATTTGTGTAGGAAGTCTATAATACCATAAAACCAATTCTTGATTAGGGATATTGGTAGTAATAATAGGAATAGTAGTTTTAGTTAAATCTAAAGATTTAGCTGCTAAAACTGGATTACGCAAATTAACTTTAAAAGAATTAAAAAAACCATTAGTTGCTCCAGTTGCTAAGGTTGTGGAATTATCATCTTTAGAATTAAAATTGATTCTTTCAGGCATAAAAATAGCAGAACGAATATTCTCCAGATTCTTATAATTCTCAATAGTAAATTCACCCATAATAAGTTTTTTTAATTCATTAGCCATCTAATATTCTCTTTTTTTGATTTCTTCTATTTTCTGAATGAGTAGCCCAACGCAAATTAGAAAGATTATTATTAAAAATATTATTATCAATATGATCTACACAAGGTTTTTTATCAGGATTATCTAAATATGTTAAAGCAACTAAACGATGAATGGCATATTTTTTTTTATTTAAATTAATTCTGTAATATGTGCCGTAAGATGAAAAAGGCTTTAATTGTCTTTTATGTTTATTAAAAATGTTTCCACTCATATCGCAAAAAAAATTTCCAGAAATATCAGGGATTGATTTTAACATCTAAATATAATATAGAATGAAAGTATTTGTGTTACATTATTCTTTTTTAACCGAAAGAAAATCATTTATGTTAAAACAATTCAAAGACCATAATATTACAGATTATGACTTTATAGAACTATATGATGTTAAAGATATAGAAGAAATATATAAAAAAAGATTTGATAAAATATCTCTTGGTAGTGCTTCATTATCTCTAAAACATTATAATGCTTACGAGCGAATCGCTACAGATAAAGAATATGATGAAGCATTAATTTTAGAAGATGATGCTATATTATGCGATGGTTTTATGGATAAATTAAAATTGTATTTAACACAAGTTCCTAAAGATTATGATATGGTATTTTTAGGCGATGGGTGTAATTTACATATACCAAAAGAATATCAAACAGATAATTTATATGTATATAGAAAAGGTTTAGAGCCTACTATATGGGGCGGGGAAGGATGTAGTAGATGTACTGATAGTTATATAGTATCAAAGAAATGTGCTAAGAAATTAACATATTTATTAAATAAAATGGAAGAAAAAATAAGAGATCCAAATGATTTCTTTTTAAATGTATTAGCAAGATGGGCTAAATTAAATGTTTATTGGGTAGAACCTACTATAGTTACTCAAGGTAGTATGAGTGGTTTATTTACTCAATCATATAAATATTAAAGTGATGGGGGGAGGGTGTCAAAAAAAAGACCCTCCCTCTCCTAGATGTTATAAATTCTCTAAGCACCAACAATCTTAAGAGCGCCGTTCTTGAGATGTAAATACTTTGTGGCTAAGAGTGAAACTGTAGGAGTTAAACCAGTTGAAGACACAGCGTTAAAGTTATTGCGTATTACTGTCACGATTTGAGCGCCGCTCTGTCCGAGAATAGACACACCATCAGCGTCAAGGGTCTCGCCACCCTTAAAGTTATCAAAGTTATAGGCTAATACGAATTTATCGTTGTATGCTAACTGACCGGTATTACCAACAGCTGGGGCGTATATACTTCCAGCAGTTGCGGAAGGTGTAAGACCTGCGCCAGTGCCAGAATATGTAGTTGATAGACCATAAGTGTTCCAGTTAATTACGCCATCATACACATTAAGAGGTTCAGAATTATTAAAAGAGCCTACTGTCATCCAGAACGCACGTCCTAAACTGTTAGCAGGTTGGCTGGGAAAATATAAACTTCCAATTCTCCACTGGACCTGTTGGAAAAGAGCATTGGGGAAGCAAGACACGGATGGATATGTGAAAGATGTAAGAGCATCAGTAGGGCACGCTGTTACGACTATCTTACGTAAATTATTTGTGGCTCGAGATGTAATAATGGACTGGTCGCCATTTGCTGAAGAGATGGCCTGGCCCTGACTACACACGGTTGTTTCTACTGGAATTACTAAGCCAGGTTCATTTTCATCTTGGCATATCATATTAAGCATCTGACCGTATAAGTAATTTGGTGTAACGAGATCGGCTTCAATATAAATATCAGTTAATGAATATGAAGGTGAGCCAGATGAGCTAGGCTGGAACATAGCTTCAGAAGCTCCAGCTAATGTTAATTGTAAAACCATTTCTCCCATTTGCGATAATGGTAAATACTGGTTGGTGCGGAAAACACCAGATAAGAGACCCATAGGAACGGCAACGGACATACCATTTTGGTATCCGGAACCTGTTGGGATAGTTGTATTGTAATAACGAGTAGCGGCGTTAGTAACCTCAGAAGTTACATCGCCATTAATACGAGAATACGCACCAATTGTTGATGCGGCAGATGCTGGCAAGTTACTTGTAGGAACTGTAACATACGCAGAAGTAGATGAACCTAATTCTGCATTATCTTTCCAATAACCAGCGAAAGACCCAGCGGATTCAATCCAAGATTTAGAAGCACCCGCATACACTAAAGCATTAGCGGTACGATTGCACAGATCTAAATCTTCTAAGAGAGAACCATTAAAGGTCACTTGCACACGACGGCACCAAGCGGGACCATCATCTAAAGCTGCGTTAGCAGCACCAGTAGTTTGGATATTAGCTGAAAAGACGACGGATTGAGCGTCTAGTAAGCAAGTGGAATCGGCAAGCACGAATTGCATGATGTTGCCAGGATTGGCAGTGGTACCCGTTTGCGTCGGGTTGTTTATACTTTCATATAAACCCGGACTATACCTTCTGGAATCATTTATGGTTGCTAATCATATCATCCACTCTACTGGTAGTCTCTGAGACATAAACCATATTCTAGCATAACGAACTTAGGTTTAGTCTGCGGATTATCCAATTCTTTGAGTTATTACTGAGAAGCGACATTACCGCTGTTCTTCTTAATTGTTTCCAAATAAGAATAGTATCAAAGACTCTAAGGAACTTCCCGCATATCGTAGATAAGCTTATCTTTATTGAGATAAACAAGACCCATTATGTTAAGCCTGAAAACGCACACGTCTTCGTCCAGTTAATATACTGCTTTTGGTAAGTCCCTCAATTTTTGTCTTTCCTGGAACAACTTCAGTAAGAGGCATACCAGCGAAATGTGCATTGACAACTCCACTCATCGTATATATACTTTAACATAATATCAAAAAATTGATTTTACAAAAAATAATATTTATAATATAAAATGGAAATCTGGAAAGAAATAAAAGATTATCCCAATTATGAAATATCATCTTTTGGAAATTGCCGTAATATTAAAACAAATAAGATATTAAAACCGAGATATGATAAATATGGTTATGTAAAATATATGTTATATAATAATAATATTCCAAAACAAAATTTCGCACATAGACTTGTAGGTATTGCCTTTATTCCAAATCCTGAAAATAAACCACAGATAGACCATATTATAAGAAATGAAAAGGCTAATAATAATATTATTAATCTTCGCTGGGCTACTGTCATTGAAAATAGTCTTAATCGTAAAAAAGGTATATTAAATGAAAAATATATTTATACGACTCGTAATAATAAATATATGGTTCTTATAAGAAAAAATAATGAAAATAATTTAGAATATAATAAAGTATTTGAAACATTTGAAGAAGCCAAAAATATTAGAGATTCATTTATCTAAAGCGTGTATTCTTCGTTCTGCTCGTTTTTCATCATCTGCTTTTGTATTTTTCTTTTTACCGGAAGCATAAGAAATAAGTTCATGTAATCCTAATCCGGAAGCTTGTTTCATTTGATTGAATGCGTCAGGGTTTGCCATAGGACTTAAGTTAGGGTTATTCATAAGTTTAGCAAATCCGAGTTGAAAATTACCTTTTGTCTGGCTTATTATCTTTCTCTTTCTCATCTTTATCTATAATGAGTTGTTTTTTATTTTTATTAAATACAACACTATTAGCCATACAAGACGGAGGAGGTAATAATTTTACAAACCCTTCCGTATATCTTTCTTGTTCTGGTTTTTTATAGTTAATCATCATAAAGTTATGTGGTTTCTGAAAGATTTTAAGCATATGATCCATTAGCTCATCTTTTTGATAAAAGCCTTGATGTTCTTCAATAATCTTATCTAAATCATTTCTAGCCAAAGCATAACAAATATAATAATTAATATTATTTCGTAAAGCAACATTACATAAACCATTAGATTTATAAACTTGACTACAAATAATGAGATGCATATTTAATTCGTGTCTTGATGTTAAAGCAATTCTTTGAATTAAAGGAGCTTTGCCTTTGTAAGGTTTTAAAATATTCTCACCAACAAAGTCATCAAATACAATACAAATATTTCTCGGAGTCTTACCTTTTTCTATTTTTTCCATTTGATGTTTTTTTAGATCTTCAATATATTCTTCAAAATCATCTTGATTGAATTCGTGAAGAATAACTTTATTTTTACATTTGATACCTTCAAACGCACTAACCGAATCTTGGGTTCCTAAATAAATAATAATTTCATCAAAAACAGATTTACCAGATGGAGTAACATAACCATCGTGTAATAATGTATATAAGCAACTAGATTTACCAGCACCGCATCTACCTAAAAGCATTATATTAGACGGAATCTGTGGAAGAGTCTTTCTGTATTTCATCGATAAGATTTTCTTGTCTGGGGGTCGTAATTCCGATGGTATCACTTGTATCTTTATTTCCTTCTCTGTCATTTACTACTATAGAAACATTATTATTATCTGTATTAATATCTGCCATACATTCGGAATGTATATGTTTTTTACATAATAGTTTAAGAATCTTATAAATGATAGTAAAGCCAATAACAATACTTCCGGATATTGTTCCTACTAAGATAGGTTGTGATTCCATCTAATAAATAGATGGGACAATCTCCATTAGCGTATAAAAGATTATATATGATACGAACAATGCGTTTAAGAAGATTGCGACGAAATTATACTTGTTTCTTTTAGATGGCGTCATGGATTCGTAATGTAAGTTTTATAAAATTATTTAATAAGATTCATATTAAAATCCCAATAGATGATATTGATGATTTTAAGATAATGAGAATAACAAAACGAAATGATAATTTAAATATAATTTTAATTACTAAGCGACCAATCTATCCATGTGGTGTTGATGAGGATTTGCGAAAGGGGAGATATCATGAGCGGATAAAGAAGGAAGTTTAGGAATAAGGAAAGCATCAATCTTTTCAAAGAATCCTCTAGGTTTTTCATCAATTCTTATATTAGACGCATATTTACCGTGTAGATTGTATAAAGGGTCTTTTCTATTATAATGTCTTTCATTGCCTTTATTATGTAAATATTTAGGTTCTACAGCCGGATTAAATGTGATTGATTTATCAAATACTTTTTGGTTCTGGAATTCATCAACAATAGCACCACCTAAGGAATGTCCGGTTCCAAATGTTTTAAATCCTTTATCATTTCTATGTTTATTAACAAATTCTAAATCTCTCTTATATCTTTTAGTATTGGTAAGTCTATTAGTACCAGAAGGAACCCAAGCTTTAACATCTTCAAAATTGGCAGTTCCTCTAAACGCATAAACTCTTTCATCGCCTTTTTGATATAGTTTAACAGTTTTAGAAGAATCTACAACTTTCCATCCATCAATATCTTTATTATCAGGAAAATAGGCTTCTTTAGCCATTTTGGCGGCAGTTCGTTTATCAATCATATTATATACTTAAATATTATTTTTGTAAAAGATATTTAAAACACCGCTTAAGTATTAAGAAGAATATCTACTGATAATATAGAAAATGTCTCATACATATATATTAACTAATGATTTTGAACTTATGAGAGATACATACGACGCAACTTTATTTGAAGGAACAAATCATCCTTATTATTATAAACAGATAGGATTATTTAAAAAACAATTTAAATTATATAAAATTAAGCAACAAATAAAAAGTATTGAAAAAGAAATAAAAAAATTACAAGATTGTAATATAACATATAATAAACAAATTAATGATACAGAATTAAATCATTTGAAATATAAAGAAATAAAATCAGATTATACAAGAACAATGACTATAAAATATGATGAAGAAGGTCCTTATGAATTATGGAGTCCAATAAAATTCTCTAGTCCTTGTAATGCTAAAACATGTTGTTGTAAATCATCTATAACAAACTATAGAAATAAAATTGAAAAAAATAATAACAAAATTGATAAACTTACAAATGAATTATATATATTAAACAAAATGGGGGGGGTATCCTATTTTTCACCCACCCCCCCCATCCTAAAATATAAAATGTAAAAAAGAATAAGGATTTATAAAGGGTTTTATGAAGGGTTTTATGAAGGGTTTTATGAACGGCTTCGCCGTCTGCGAGCGAAGCGAGCCTTGACACTATTACCATCATCAAAAATACTTTTATTATATATATACGACCTTCTTATATGTCAGTGCGGAATATAAATTTATCATTAAAAATCTTTTATTGATACTATTATAGACTTTTTCTTCTTGGTTTTTTCATTTTGTTTTTCATAGAATTATTTTATTTTCTTGATAGATTCTATTAAATATCTTATTTCATGATATAAATATATTTATTATTTATTTTTTACAATATTATTAATATTATAGAATTTTAATGAGAAAAATCAAAATAAATTTCTTTTCGGGTTTTAGATAATAAGATTTTATAAAGC
>Ga0208872_1000862_pt1 | contig 20410 bp, 19 predicted proteins | sample CryBogCBH12Aug08_FD_185508 | JGI IMG/M metagenome (GOLD analysis project Ga0208872, IMG submission 185508) | Freshwater microbial communities from Crystal Bog, Wisconsin, USA - CBH12Aug08 (SPAdes) | ecosystem: Environmental > Aquatic > Freshwater > Lake | place: Crystal Bog, Wisconsin, USA...
GTTGAACCATAAAAACCGCTACCTACGACTGTGACTTTGCCAGATCTACTCATGGAATCCTCCGTAAAAGTGAACTGCCGCAATCCTACTTTGCGTGTGGCAAAGTTAAAGACACTACAAAGAGGAGCAGGGTCACACCGGTTGGGATCAAGAGTTCAATGGTGCGACGCGATGGACTTCCGGTATATGCGACATATGTATACAAAGCACCTCCAAGAGCGACCAATATCGAACCGCTCCGTACTGCGCTAAATATGCCAAGTGTGACGCCGATTACAACCAGGGCTACAGAGAGGGCAAGCCAGAGGTGCTGTGATCCCCGTAGTGAGGGGAGTTTCTTACCCAGCGTTGCTAGCACGGGCGGCCATTTCCACGACATTGGTAAGGAGCATGGCGCGAGTCATGGGACCAACTCCACCTGGCATAGGAGCGATGTAAGCAGCTACCTCAGCGACGCCTGGATGTATATCTCCAAGCAGGCCAGCATCTGTGCGAGTAATTCCCACATCTAAAACTGTTGCTCCTGCTTTGACCATATCTGGAGTCAAAAGATGTGCGCTTCCCACTGCGGCAATCACAATATCTGCCTTTCGGGTATGCGCAGCAACATCTTTTGTTCCAGTGTGAGTGATGGTGACGGTTGCATCATCACCTTTTCGTGTAAGCAACAGTGAGAGTGGTCGACCCACGGTAATTCCGCGACCCATGATGACGACTTCGGCACCGCGAGTTGAGATGTTGTAACGATGTAACAACTCCAGTATCCCCCGAGGAGTACATGGCAGTGGTGCTGGCTCACCTAGAACTAACTTTCCTAGGTTTAATGGATGTAAACCATCGGCATCTTTTGAGGGGTCTATCGACTCCAAAATTAAGTTAGCAGAAATTCCACGCGGTAATGGAAGTTGCACAATGTAACCAGTGCACTCCTTCGCGTTATTAAGATCTTTAATCGCTGCCAAGACATCAGCCTGTGACGCAGTCTCTGGAAGATCAACCCGTAGAGATGCGATTCCCACTTCAGCACAATCACGATGCTTACCTGAAACATAAGAATGTGAACCAGGATCATCACCAACTAGAACTGTTCCCAGTCCAGGCTTGATACTCATCTTCGCTACTTGCTCCGCTAGCTCTGTCTTGATCGCTCGCGCGGTCGCTTTGCCATCGAGTATTTGAGCGCTCATGATCGAATCCTAACTAGGCATGTGAGAAGTGGCGAACACCAGTAAAGAACATGGCAATTCCACCCGCTTTGGCTGCTGCAATGACTTCTTCATCGCGAACGCTGCCTCCAGGTTGAACGACCGCGGTAACACCGGCATCAATCAAAATTTGTAGGCCATCGGCAAATGGGAAAAATGCATCACTAGAAGCAACAGCTCCAGATGCACGCTCACCGGCGCGAGCGACCGCTAAACGAGCAGAATCCACCCGATTTACTTGACCCATGCCCACACCCACAGAGGCACCATCATGCGCCAAGAGAATGGCATTGCTCTTTACGGCGCGTACCGCACGCCATGCGAATTGCAGGTCGCGCTGAACGCTCGCCGAGACAGGTTCACCTGAGACCTGAGTCCAGCCCGCAAAATCATCTCCAGGTGCATTCACTAAGTCGCTATCTTGAATCAAGATGCCACCAGAAATTGGACGACGCTCAATAGAAGGATTCACATATTCTGAAAGGGTCAGTATTCGAATAGATGGCTTCTTTGAAAGCACCTCAACTGCGCCGGCTTCATAACTTGGAGCGATAACTACCTCAGTAAATACTTCAGAGAGTGCGCTCGCCATTGCAAGTGAGACCGGGCGATTAGTTGCAACCACACCACCGAATGCTGAAATGGGATCGCACAGATGTGCCTTGGTATATGCCTCTTCAATCGATGAACCAATCGCAATTCCGCAAGGATTCGCGTGCTTGATAATCGCAACGCATGGTTCAGCATGATCGTATGCACTTCGCACAGCAGCATCTGCATCTGTGTAATTGTTAAATGACATCTCTTTTCCGTGAAGCTGAGTTGCTTGTGCAATACCGGGTTGGATCCATCCAGAATTATTTCCGTAGACGCTTGCGCGTTGATGCGGATTCTCTCCGTAACGCAGCGAAGCTATACGATGAAAAATTGCGGCTTTCCACTCATCAGCAACATCTAGCTGATCGCCCAACCAGGTTGCGATTGCAGAGTCGTACTCTGCCGTGGTGCGGAAAGTTTCCATTGCTAAGCGAGTCCGCTCTTGCAGAGTGAAGCCTCCTGCGCTGATTGCCTCATGGAGTAGCGGATATTGAGATGGCTGTGAGATAACTGCGACAGAACCATGATTCTTAGCAGCCCCACGCAGCATTGATGGACCACCGATATCAATCTGCTCAATGCACTCAGCAAAATCCGCGCCTGATGCAATGGTCTGTGTAAATGGATAGAGATTAATAACGATGAGATCAAATGGTGCAATGTCGTGCGATGCAATCGCCTCTAAGTGCTCAGGGTTATTTTGATCAGCGAGAATTCCGCCGTGAATTCTTGGATGAAGGGTCTTAACGCGTCCACCCATCATTTCTGGAAAGCCGGTGTACTCCTCTACAGCGGTAACTGGAACACCAGCTGCGGCTAAGGTCTTAGCGGTTGAACCCGTTGAAAGAATCTCAACATTTGCAGCTGCTAGCGCTTGACCAAGTTCAACAAGTCCACTCTTCTCATAGACGCTGATCAGCGCCCTGCGAATCGGTTTACGATTGCTCACAGTTTTCCAGTCCGTCCATATTCAGCGAGAACCTCAACAATGAGAGCTCGTTCCACAATCTTAATACGCTCATGCAGCGTTGATTCATCATCACCTGGTTCAATCGCGACCTCACGTTGCAAAATTACCGGACCGGTATCAAGTCCAGCATCTACGCGGTGAACGCTAGTCCCTGTGACCGTAGCTCCAGCAGCAAGCGCATCTCTGACTGCGTGCGCACCTGGATAGAGTGGAAGCAATGAAGGGTGAGTATTGATCACCTGAAAATCTGAGACAAATTGTGGGGAGAGAATTCGCATAAATCCAACGCTGACAACTAGATCGGGTTGGAGTTCTGCAACCGCCTCATGAATCTCCGCATCCCAGATATTTCGATCCTTTTGCATTGGTATGTGAATCGCGGGAATAGTGAATCTGCGAGCAACCTCAAGAGCAGGAGAATCTTTATCACTCACCAAAGCCGCAAACTCAGCGGCAATTAATCCTTCTTGAGCTGCGCTCAGGATTGCAGATGCCAGCGAGCCTGCTCCTGATGCAAGTAAAACGATTCGCTTACTCACGATGAACCACCGTGCGAATTAAGGCCGGAACATAAAGCGTCACAATCGCAGCAGTGGCAAAACAGACACCTAAGACCAGAGTGAATTTTGACCAAATAACACCAACTGGATTGAGGCTGGCCCGCAATAATTCACCTTGAGATAAGAAGGCAAAAAGCACAATCACAACAAAAATTCTGATTCCTTGAATAATCCATCGACGCGTTAAGTCACCTAACGATCCACCATCGCGCGCGATGAAGATAAAGAGAATTATAAAGAGCAGAAACCAAGCGAAAACTGCATAGTGCAGATTTGGGTGAACAGATGTAGGTAGCGCAGATATAAATGGGAGCGCTGGAACTTGCCCAACGATTACTTGCGCGCCATTGATGATCGAACCGGAGCCAAAGTGAAAACCGATTCCAGTGAGGTAGGAGATGGACGCTAGAGCGATATTGGGAAGATAAAGAATCTGAAGCGCGGCTGTTAATACTCCGCCAACTATTCCTGAACCGAGTACTACTGAAATACTCTTAATCTCATTCCAATGGGAAAAGAGCGACCAGGCATATAAAAGTGCGCCAATACCTAGCGCAGTCAGGAGCAGGTAGAGAGAAAAGTAAAAAGCTCTATTTTTCTGAGTGGCAAAGTTAGATGTTGCAATCATTGCGATCGCAAATGTGAAGACTGGTGTGAGATAAAGATTGGCGACGACTCCGTGATACATAGAGATAAGCGCCAGTAGTTCGCTAAGAATCGCATACCAAAGCGAGTAGATGATGCGAGCGCCATTGAGTTTGTTAAATGCCATTTCAACATTTGGTAATCCGCGCCTAATCGCCCACATTGGGTAGAGCACTGCCAGCATCGGCAGAACAGTGAGTTTTCCACCGGGTATCGCAAAAGGGATCAGATGCGCACCAAGAAATAACCACGCTGAAGCACGCACCGGATCGCTTGTGTTTCCAGAGGTGCTTCCGGCGCTTGCCCAGGCAAAGAGGGCGATAAAAGCTAATGGGAAGAGCGTTAATGCAACGCTTCGGAGGGCTTGACGAAATGAGACCCCCAAAGCGCGAGCGATCATGTATTAGCCGTTAAGGATTGCACGCATGAGAGCTGCGGTTTCACTTGGCGTCTTGCCAACCTTTACCCCAGCTGCTTCTAATGCGACTTTCTTAGCCTCTGCGGTACCTGATGATCCAGAGACAATGGCGCCTGCGTGGCCCATGGTCTTTCCTTCTGGAGCAGTAAATCCAGCAACATAACCAACTACTGGCTTTGTTACATATGAGGCGATAAAGGCCGCAGCGCGCTCTTCAGCATCGCCACCAATTTCACCGATCATCACAATCGCATCCGTATCTGGATCATCTTGAAATGCCTTGAGGCAGTCGATGTGAGTAGTTCCAATAATTGGATCTCCCCCGATACCGACTGCTGTACTAAATCCGAAATCGCGAAGCTCATACATCATTTGATAGGTAAGAGTTCCTGACTTTGAAACTAGGCCAATGCGACCTGGGCCGGTGATATCGCCAGGAATAATTCCTATATTTGATAATCCCGGGCTGATAAGTCCTGGGCAGTTTGGACCAATGAGTCGTGTAGTTCCCTTGCTCTCTGCATACGCATAGAAGGCAGCGGAATCATGAACTGGAATTCCCTCAGTAATTACAACAACAAGTGGAAGAGCAGCATCGATTGCATCAATAACAGCAGCCTTTGCAAACTTAGGAGGAACGAAAACTACCGATGCATTAGCGCCAGTCGCCGCAACGGCTTCAGCCACGGTGTTAAAGACTGGAAGGGTCTTACCTTCAATCTCAACGCTCTGACCACCCTTGCCTGGTGTAACTCCACCAACGATATTGGTGCCGTACTTGAGCATGCGCCCAGTGTGCTTAGTTCCTTCAGAACCAGTCATTCCTTGAACGAGAACCTTGGTCTCTTTATTGATGAAGATCGCCATTTACTTTGCCGCCAATTCTGCAGCCTTAGCAGCTGCCCCATCCATGGTGTCCAGCTGTTGCACGAGTGGGTGCGCTGCTTCATTCAAGATGCGGCGTCCCTCAATTACATTGTTGCCATCGAGACGAACCACAATTGGCTTAGTTGCCTTATCGCCCAAAATCTCAAGGGCTTGCACAATTCCGTTGGCAACGGCGTCGCATGCGGTAATTCCACCGAATACATTTACAAATACGCTTCTTACATCGGTATCACCAAGGATGATTGAAAGACCATTTGCCATCACTTCAGCTGAAGCGCCTCCGCCAATATCCAAGAAGTTCGCTGGCTTTACACCGTACTTTTCACCGGCATAGGCGACTACATCCAAGGTGCTCATAACTAGTCCAGCGCCGTTGCCAATAATTCCAACTTCGCCATCGAGCTTTACATAGTTAAGACCCTTCTCCTTAGCAGCGGCCTCTAGTGGATTTGCAGCAGCATGGTCCACAAGCGCCTCATGAGTTGGGTGACGGAAATCTGCATTGTCATCGAGAGTAACTTTTCCATCGAGTGCGATGATGCGGCCATCTTCGGTTTTTACTAATGGATTGATCTCCATCAGCGTTGCATCTTCTGCAACAAATGCCACCCAGAGCTTTTGAAGTACATCAGCAACCGCGCCTTCAACCTCTGCTGGGAACTGTCCGCCTTTCACAATTTCAAGTGCCTTCTCAGCGGTGATACCCACATTGGGATCAATTCCCACGCGAGCGAGTTTCTCGGGTTGGGTGTGCGCTACCTCTTCAATCTCCATGCCACCAGCGACTGATGCCATTACTAGGAAATTACGGTTGGCGCGATCGAGCAGAATAGCCATGTAATACTCTTCAGCGATCGGAGCCGCTTGAGCGATCATCACCTTATGTACGGTGTGACCTTTAATATCCATACCTAAAATATCGTTTGCCTTTGCGCGAGCATCAGCGGCATCTACTGCCAGCTTAACTCCGCCAGCTTTTCCGCGGCCACCAACTTTTACTTGTGCTTTGACGACAACTTTTCCACCCATTGTTGCAGCTGCTTGCTCGGCTTCATCTGCAGTTGTTGCAACTGCGCCGGCGAGAACTGGAATGTTGTGAGCTTCAAAGAGATCTCGAGCTTGATACTCAAAGAGATCCACGCGCTACCCCGATCTTTAGAATGTTTAGTTTGAAAGCCAGTGACTACAAGTGGAAATCTTACTTGGAGTTGCAGGTGACTTTAGAGCCGCTCAACTGGGGCGTAGCGCAGAAGTAAGCGCTTCTCACCTGAACTGCCAAAATCAATGGTCGCCTCTGCTCTATCTCCTGAACCATTAACAGCGAGCACTTTGCCTAGTCCAAATGTGTCGTGGGACACACGATCCCCAACTTCTAAGACGATGGTGCTCTCCACCTTCTTGCCAGTTGCCCGTGGAGGTGGTCCAAAGCTTCGCGGTGCTGCGCTGCGTGGCTTCAAAGAAGCGGTCACCGTGTTCCAACTGATTACATCTTCTGGAATCTCTGCCAAGAACCTAGAGGGAGGGTTATAAGTAGGAGCGCCCCATGAGGAGCGATATTCAGAGCGCGAGAGGTAGAGCCGTTTTCTAGCTCGGGTGAGTCCGACATATGCCAATCGACGCTCCTCTTCAATCTCCGAGCGCTCACCCAAAGTTCTAGAGTGCGGAAATATCCCTTCCTCCATACCCGTTAAGAAGACCGTAGGAAACTCCAGACCTTTGGCGGTATGTAGAGTCATCATCGTCACAACTCCCCCATGATCTTCACCATCAGGAATTTGATCCGAGTCTGCAACGAGCGAGACATCTTCTAGGAATCCAGAGAGTGAGATCTCCTCGCCATCATCCACTTCTGATTCTTCATACTCTGTAGCGACAGAGACCAACTCTTGAAGGTTTTCAACTCGACCCTCGTCTTGAGGATCGGCGCTGTTAACAAGTTCGGCAAGTAATCCGCTCTGTTCTAAAACCGCTTGTGCAATAAGAGATGGCTTGGTGCGCGCTTCAACCAAGGTACGTAGTGAATCTAAGAGGTGGATGAAATCATTGATAGAGATAAGAGAGCGACTTGGAATGCCAGTTGCATTCTTAGCATCACAGAGCGCTCGCCAGAATGAGATTCCTTGAGCCCTGGCATGCTGATCAATGATGTCTAGCGCGCGATCACCGATTCCACGTTTAGGGGTATTAATAATTCGGCGGAGCGAGATTTCATCTTCGGGGTTAACCAATGTTCTTAAATAGCCAAGAAAATCCTTTACCTCTTTGCGCTCATAGAACCGCACCCCACCAACGACCTTGTACGGGATCGCTGAGCGCAGGAAAGTCTCTTCAAAGATACGCGATTGGGCATTGGTCCGGTAAAAAATCGCAGTGTCACCAGGATTAGATTCACCGGAATCACGTAAGCGACGGATCTCACCGACTACAAAGTCAGCCTCTTCATGTTCATTCTCTGCAACATATCCAGTAATCGCTTCGCCAGCACCTTCTTGGGACCAGAGATTCTTATCTTTGCGACCTTCGTTATTTGCAATCACTGCATTAGCGGCGGTCAAAATATTCTGAGTAGAGCGATAATTTTGCTCAAGCAGAACTGTTTTAGCGTTGGGATAATCCTCTTCAAATTGCAGAATATTGCGGATATTTGCGCCACGAAAGGCGTAAATAGATTGATCGGCATCGCCAACTACGCAGAGCTCAGCCAGTGGAAATCCATCCTCTTCTTTTCCAACTAACTCGCGGACCAAAATATATTGCGCATGATTAGTATCTTGATATTCATCGACCAAGATATGGCGGAAGCGAGATCGATAACGCAGGCGGGCCTCTGGAAAGCGCTGTAAGACCTCAACTGTCTTACCGATAAGGTCATCAAAATCCATGGCATTAGCGGCGCTCAATCGCTTCTGATACATAGCGAAGATTTCCGCGATGATCTGCTCAAAATGATTTGTTGTTGAATTGGCGTAGTCAGCTGGACCTTGTAATTCGTTCTTTGCTGCAGAGATAATTCCAGCGATAGCGCGAGCGGCATATTGCTTTGAATCAAGATTCATCTCACGGATAATCACCGTGAGTAAGCGAACGCTGTCACTTGAATCGTAAATGGTAAAAGAGTTGGAGTAACCCAGGCGAGAGGCCTCTTGGCGGAGGATGCGAACGCAGGCCGAGTGGAATGTGGATACCCACATAGCTTTTGCACTATCACCGACCAATTCAGCGACACGCTCTTTCATCTCAGCGGCGGCCTTATTTGTGAAGGTGATAGCTAGAACTTCATATGGGGCGACACCGCGTTCACCGAGTAGATAAGCGATACGGCGAGTTAGCACACGAGTCTTTCCAGAGCCCGCACCAGCAACAACGAGTAGAGGTGATCCTTGATGGATTACCGCTTCGCGTTGTGGCGGATTGAGGCCATCGAGAAGTGACATGGGCGGGAGTCTATCTAGCAACGCCGACTCAGTAGGATTGCGGCATGGAACCTATGCTCGATAGTGAAGTTGAACGCATACTCGTTGTGACCGCGCATCCAGATGATCTGGATTTTGGCGCTGGCGGAACAATCGCTCAGTGGAGCGCAGCAGGTATCAAGATCTCTTATTGCATTTGCACTAATGGTGATCAAGGCGGTGTCGATGCATCGATTACTCGTGAAGAGATGAAGCAGATCCGCCGCCGCGAACAGACAGAGGCTGGGCGCATATTAGGTGTGAGCGATATTCACTTCTTGGATTATCGTGATGGCTGGCTCGCCCCCACAATTGAACTTCGCAAAGATATTGTCCGCGTAATTCGCAAGGTTCGGCCACAAAGAATGTTGATTCAGAGCCCGGAGCGCAATTGGAATCGCTTAGGCGCAAGCCATCCTGATCACTTAGCTGCCGGTGAAGCCGCAATTCAAGCGATCTATCCAGATTCAGGTAATCGCTTTGCCTTTGAAGATTTGCTCCACGATGAACACCTAGAGCCTTGGAATATCTCTGAAGCCTGGGTGATGATGTCAGAGGGAAACGATCATCACGTTGATATCACCGATACATTTGAATTAAAGATGAAGGCCCTAGCAGCTCACGCAAGTCAGACCGCACACGTTGAAAACTTCGAGGAGCGAATCCGCGAGTGGGGCACAAAGAACGGTGAAGCAGTTGGCCTCACAAATGGTCGGCTCGCAGAAACTTTTAAAATAGTTTCGCTCGGTTAAACCTGAGGTTAATTACTTAACGTTCACCGATTCAATTGCGATGGTCTGCTTTGGGGTTCCATCAGTTCCACCACCAACAACTCCGGCTGCTGCAACCCGCTTGATGATGTCCAAGCCGCTAGTTACCTGACCCCAGATTGTGTAACTTGGAGGAAGTGATGTGTCTTTGTAGACGATAAAGAACTGGCTTCCATTTGTTCCACGGCCATTTGCATCGAGGCCAGAATTGGCCATGGCAATTGTTCCTGCGGGATAGTTATTTGGTGCATTTGCTGGAAGATTTTCATCGTTATAGCTCCACATTGGGCCACCTGAACCACTGGCCGTTGGATCGCCACATTGCAGCACATAAAGTCCTGAAGTGGTGAGGCGATGGCAGAGCGAGTGATCAAAGAAACCTCTCTTAGCTAGGAATGACATAGCAATAACTGTTACCGGAGCCTTCTTTCCGAATGCGGTAAAGACAATATCCCCACAGTTAGTAGTGAGAGTAAAGGTGCGATCGACCGGTGCAGATTTTGTATCAGGAGTTCCAACCTTAGGCGCATAGTGGGCGTGAGAAGTTGTCTTTGCACAACCTGTAGCACCGATTGCAGGGCTGGTAAGAGGAGCCATAGCCTTCTTAGGCGTGGCGATCTTTGGGGCCGCAGAGGGCGAAGCTGAATGAGATGGCTTTCCATCTGACGCATAGCTCGCCTGCGTCGCAGAGGAAAAGGCAAGAGCAATCAACACGACTGTAACGCTCGTTGTTACACGTACCCGCTTCTTGCTATTCACAATTACTCCCACTCAATAGTTCCAGGTGGCTTACTCGTGATGTCGAGTGTCACTCTGTTTACTTCTCGCACTTCATTTGTAATTCGTGTTGAAATTTTTTCAAGCACGTCATACGGCAACCGACTCCAGTCCGCAGTCATTGCATCTTCGCTAGATACCGGACGTAGGACAATCGGATGGCCATATGTACGACCATCTCCTTGCACTCCTACGCTACGCACATCTGCTAAAAGCACAACTGGACATTGCCAGATCTGTCGATCAAGGCCTGCTAATTTTAACTCTTCGCGGGCGATCAAATCGGCTTTCCGCAGAATACTAAGACGATTCTCAGTAACTTCACCGATGATTCGAATCGCAAGGCCCGGACCTGGGAAAGGTTGACGCCAGACAATCTCAGAAGGTAATCCAAGCTCGAGTCCAACCTCGCGTACCTCATCTTTAAAGAGCGTACGTAAAGGTTCGATGAGAGTGAACTGAAGATCATCTGGTAATCCGCCCACATTATGGTGTGACTTTATATTCGCGGTGCCGGTTCCTCCGCCAGATTCAACAACATCAGGATAAAGAGTGCCCTGCACTAAGAAATCAATACTCTCGTGCGCTGATATTTCTCGAGCAGCAGCTTCAAATGCGCGAATGAACTCTGCGCCAATGATCTTGCGCTTAGTTTCTGGATCAGTAACGCCAGCCAATGCATTAAGGAAAATATCGCGAGCATCTACAATTTTAAGTGCCACACCTGTTGCAGCAACAAAATCTTCTTCGACTTGTTCTGCTTCACCGTGGCGCAACAATCCATGATCAACAAATACGCAAGTGAGTTGAGAACCGATTGCTTTCTGCACAATTGCAGCGGCCACAGCTGAATCAACTCCGCCGGATAGTCCGCAGATCACATGCTTATCGCCAACTATTTCGCGAATCTTGGCGACCTCAGTTGCAACAATATTTTCACTTGTCCACGTTGGTTCGCACCCGACAATATCGATCAACCAGCGACGCAAAATCTCTTGCCCATTTTCGGAGTGCAAAACTTCTGGGTGAAATTGAACTCCTGCAAGAGTTGCATCAGAGTTTTCGAAGGCCACGATTGGAGTATCTGCGGTGCGAGCTGTTGCAATAAAACCCTGCGGCGCACTTGTTACTGAATCTCCGTGACTCATCCAGACTCGTGATTGAGTATCTAAACCGCGCAACAACTTTGAATTGTCGTCGTGGCTCATAGATGTGCGGCCAAACTCCGACTTTCCAGTCTTCGTTACCACCCCACCTAACGCTGCAGCCATCACTTGAAAGCCATAACAGATTCCAAAGGTCGGAATATTGTGTTCAAAGAGTGATGCATCAAGAGTTGGCGCGCCCTCTTCATAGACGCTTGATGGTCCACCACTCAAAATAATCGCACGTGGCTTTTTTGCAACCATCTCTGCCACTGACATGGTGGAAGGAACAATTTCAGAGTAGACATTAGCTTGACGCACACGTCGAGCAATTAACTGTGCGTACTGCGCGCCGAAATCAACGACCAGTACGAGATCAGGCACGATGAATAACTACTTCTACCCGCTGGAACTCTTTGAGATCTGAGTAACCAGAAGTTGCCATACCGCGGCGAAGTGCACCGAAGAGATTCATAGAGCCATCTGAAGTATGTGAAGGCCCGGTCAAGATCTCTTGCAAAGTACCAACAGTTCCAACATGGACTCTATCTCCGCGTGGAAGTTCTGAGTGGTGTGCCTCTGCGCCCCAGTGCCAGCCCTTTCCTGGAGCTTCAACGGCGCGAGCAAGTGGGCTTCCCATCATGACTGCATCTGCGCCACAAGCGATCGCCTTAGCAATATCACCGCTGCGACCTACTGATCCATCTGCAATAACGTGAACATAACGCCCGCCGGACTCATCCATGTAATCACGGCGTGCAGATGCAACTTCAGCAACAGCTGATGCCATAGGAACAGCAATGCCAAGCACTGTGCGAGTTGTATGCGCCGCTCCTCCGCCAAAGCCGACAAGAACTCCAGCCGCGCCAGCGCGCATTAAATGCAGCGCACCTGTTGCTGTAGCGCATCCACCAACAATGACAGGGACATCTAGTTCGTAGATAAATTTCTTAAGATTAAGCGGCTCGGTCTTTGATGAGACATGTTCGGCGCTCACCGTTGTTCCACGAATAACAAAGAGATCAACTCCAGCTTTAACTACTACTTCGTGTAATTCAGCGGTGCGTTGTGGTGAAAGAGCCGCGGCCACAGTTACTCCTGCTGCGCGAATTTCTGCGATGCGAGATTTAATTAACTCAGGACGAATTGGGGCTGCGTACAACTCTTGCATGCGAGCGATCGCTTGTTCTTGTGGAAGTGATGCAATTTCACCCAATGGAATTCGGGGATCTTCGTGGCGAGTCCACAAACCTTCAAGGTTGAGAACTCCAACTCCACCAAGCTTTCCGATGGCGATAGCGGTTTCAGGCGATACAACTGAATCCATTGGCGCTGCGAGCATCGGGAGATCGAACTTGTATGCATCGATCTGCCACTGAATGGAGACCTCTTCTGGGTCGCGGGTACGGCGGCTTGGAACGATTGCAATATCGTCAAATGAATAGGCGATATGCGCGCGCTTTCCTGGACCGATCTCTATCTCATTCATTTACTGCTCCTCAAGTGGCTCATCGCAGGTTAATTTCCGCCACGATAATTTGGTGCATCTGCTACATCGAAGATGTCATGTGGGTGGCTCTCTTGTAATCCTGCAGCAGTGATCTGAATAAGCTGCCCCTTGTTCTTAAGTTCAGAAATTGTTGCTGCGCCTGCGTAACCCATTCCAGAGCGAAGACCTCCAACAAGTTGGTGAACTACTGCAGCAACTGGCCCGCTGTACTTCACTTTGCCTTCAATGCCTTCAGGAACCAACTTATCTTCTGCTAAAACATCATCTTGCATGTAACGATCTTTGGAATATGACTTTTGTTCACCGCGCGATTGCATAGCGCCGAGTGAACCCATTCCGCGATATCCCTTGTACTTCTTGCCATTAATTTCAATGAGATCCGCTGGAGATTCATCGCATCCAGCAAGCAATGATCCGAGCATCACGGTATCTGCGCCAGCAACGATCGCCTTGGCGATATCTCCCGAGTGCTGCAAACCGCCATCAGCAATAAGTGGAATTCCTGCCGTCACGCAAGCTTTATGGGCTTCCATAATTGCAGTGAGTTGAGGTACGCCCACTCCAGCCACAACTCGAGTTGTGCAAATTGAACCTGGACCGACTCCTACTTTTACTGCGTCGACTCCGGCATTAATGAGAGCTTGAGCTCCAGCACGAGTAGCAACATTTCCGCCAATAATTTCTACATGACTAAATTCTTTTTTGATTCGCGCAACTGCATCTAAAACTCCGCGGTGATGTCCGTGCGCGGTATCAACGACGATCACATCCACTCCAGCATCAATCAGCGCTACTGCGCGGGCGTAACCATCTTCGCCAACACCAACCGCAGCTCCAACCATGCCTTGGGCCTTAGCGAGTTTGACTTGCTTTACTTGATCTTCAATAGCCAAGTTGCGGTGCAAGATTCCAATTCCACCGGCCTTAGCCATTGCGATCGCCATCGCTGACTCAGTAACGGTATCCATCGCTGATGAGATAACTGGGATCCCGAGTGAGATATTGCGGGTGAGGCGGGTTTGAGTATCGACTTCACTCGGTACAACCTCAGATGCATCTGGAAGTAGGAGAACATCGTCATAGGTCAGACCCAGAAGAATGACTTTTTCGCGGGACTTCTCCATCATTGGGCAAGTCTAGGGGAACAGAGGTGAGTGACTTTCTTCTCCACCCTCTCGCGAATGGTTATAAACCTAGGGCGTAAGAGATCTCTCGACAGGCAGAGGCCAAATCATGTGTGATGACTGCGCCGCTTACCGATTTTGCAGCCCAACCTGGACCACCCAAGATGATGCGAGGGGTCGGGCGAACTACAGGTAGTTGCTGCAAGATCTTGGGATCTGCATTTTCAGGAAGCTGTGCCCAGAGGAAGATTGCTGGAGGCGCGCAACGACGAACCACTTCAGAGACCGCCTCAACAGGGGTTCTAGCGCCTAGGAACTGGACCTGGATGCTCTCTTCAGCGAGCGCTGCTGCGAGCGCGGTGATTGCTAGCGAGTGCAACTCTTCGCCAACGCAGGCAAGAAGCACGGGAACCTCATTGCGGGGGATCTCAACCACGATCCGCTCCGCAAGAACTTTCTTGATGACATCGGTAACCATATGCTCTGACGCAATACCGCTGCCGGTCTGCTCCCACTCATCGCCAATGGTGCATAGAAGTGGCACCAAGAGATTGATCCAGGTAAGCCCAACTCCATGACGGGAAATCTGAGAGCGGATCTGATCTTCAATTTGTTTACGATCCAAAGTTTGGGCGGCGCGAAAGAGAGTCGCAACTAGGTCGCTATCAACTTCGACAACCTCAGCCAGCTCTTTTTCAGTGATCTCTCCTGAATGGGTTACAGCTAGGTGCGCGGCGTCGGCGGGAGCGACTCCCGAGACCACCAGCTTGTGCATATAGACCAGGCGGGCCAGGTCAGATTTGGAGTATTTGCGATGTTCCCCGACAAAGTGGTCACTTGGGCCAAGGCCATAGCGCCTATCCCAGGTCCGAAGGGTGCCAGGGGCGATACCTAGGCGGCGGGCGACGGCCGCCACAGTCATGCGGGCAGAGGCGCTCTCTTCAACCTCAGGTGGCTCCGGCGCACGGAATTGTGACTCAGGAGACATGTGCTAATAGTCGCGGTGCGGGACTATTTCCGCCACTTGAAGCGTTAATAGTGCTGAGGGGTATCTCTCAAATCACATACCATTTGGTTGAACAACCTATGAATCGGTTGTACCTTTGGCTTCTAGGCAGAGAACTTGAACAAGATGGAGGGCACCATGGCTGAAATTTCAAGGCTTCCACGTCCTGTGGCTTCGGAGTGGGAGTGGCAATATGACGGCGCTTGCCGCGAACTTCCTACCGAGATGTTCTTCCATCCAGATGGAGAGCGTGGTCCCCGTCGCGCCAATCGTGAGGCTAAGGCCAAGGCGGTCTGCGCCACCTGCCCGGTAATTGAGGCCTGTCGCAAGCATGCGCTCGCAGTCCAGGAGCCTTATGGAATTTGGGGCGGCCTCTCAGAGGATGATCGCCTCAACATCATCGCCCAAAACGAGCGTGCTGCTCGTCCAAATATTGTTTTGACCCCAGCTTCATAATCGCAAAGAAAGAAATTAAAAAACCCCGGTCATAGCGACCGGGGTTTTTTCTATTACTAATTAGTGGCTGTGTCCGCCAGGACCATGTGAGTGGCCATGTGAAGCGGCTTGTTCGCGTTGCTCATCTTCAGGTGTCTCAAATACAAGCACCTCAGTTGTAATGAACATCGCAGCGATTGAAGCGGCATTAGCGAGCGCAGAGCGAGTCACCTTTACTGGATCAATGACGCCAACCTTGACGAGATCTTCGTAGGTATCAGTTGCTGCATTGAAGCCATCGTTTGGAGCCAAGGTGCGAACCTTTGCAACAACGACATAACCTTCATGTCCAGCATTTTCTGCGATCCAACGTAGTGGCTCATCGCATGCCTTGCGGACTAGGCGAACACCAACTGCGCGATCTCCTTCAAAGCCAAGATCTCCCTCAAGAGCAGCTGCAGCATGTACTAGCGCAGCTCCCCCGCCAACAACGATGCCCTCTTCTACAGCAGCACGTGTTGCAGAGATTGCATCTTCAAGGCGGTGCTTCTTCTCTTTAAGTTCAACTTCGGTATGTGCGCCAACTTTGATGACACATACTCCGCCAGCCAACTTTGCAACGCGCTCCTGCAACTTCTCGCGATCCCATTCAGAATCGGTCGTAGCAATTTCATTGCGAATCTCATTGACGCGGTTTGCAACTTCGTTCTTATCTCCAGCGCCATCCACGATTGTGGTTGCATCCTTGGTGATAACAACGCGGCGAGCCTTACCGAGCAGATCGAGAGTTACTTGATCAAGCTTGAGGCCAACCTCTGCGGTGATTACCTGTCCGCCGGTCAAGATTGCAATATCTTGCAACATCGCCTTGCGACGATCACCAAAACCAGGTGCCTTAACAGCAGCAGATGTAAATGTTCCACGCATGCGATTTACTACCAAAGTTGAAAGGGCTTCACCCTCAACATCTTCAGCGATAATCAGAAGTGGCTTATTTGCTTGTGCAACCTTCTCAAGCACAGGAAGGATTTCAGAGAGTGCAGAGATCTTCTGTCCTGAGATCAAGATAAATGCATCTTCAAGAACGGTTTCCATGCGATCTGAATCGGTTACGAAGTATGGGCTGATGTAACCCTTATCGAACTGCATTCCTTCAGTGAAATCGAGTTCAAGACCAGTAGTTGACGACTCTTCAACGGTGATAACGCCATCTTTGCCGACCTTGTCCATTGCATCTGCAATGAGATCACCAATAGCTTTATCTTGAGCTGAGATAGTTGCAACATCTGCGATCTGTTCTTTGCCAGATACTGGAGTTGAGTTCTTCTTCAGCTCTTCAGAGATCGCCTTAACTGCAGCTTCAATACCGAACTTGATATCCATTGGTTGTGCACCGGCGGCAAGGTTACGAAGACCTTCCTTCACCATTGCCTGTGCGAGCACAGTTGCTGTGGTTGTTCCATCACCGGCAACATCATTGGTCTTCTCTGCAACTTGCTTTACAAGTTGAGCACCCATGTTTTCGGCTGGATCTTCAAGTTCAATCTCTTTAGCGATTGTTACGCCATCATTTGTGATCAATGGTGCGCCATAACCCTTAGCGAGTACGACGTTACGACCACGTGGTCCAAGTGTTACTTTGACGGTGTCGGCGAGAATATTTACGCCGCGTTCCATCGCACGGCGAGCATTCTCGTCGAATGAAAGTGTTTTACCCATGTCGCTTACTTCTCAATGATTGCTAGTACATCGCGGGCTGAGAGAACGAGATATTCCTCATTGCTGTACTTGACTTCGGTTCCGCCGTACTTGCTATACAGAACGACGTCTCCAACCTTCACATCAAGAGGAATGCGCACGCCATTGTCGAAGCGACCTGGGCCGACTGCAACAACGGTGCCTTCCTGTGGCTTCTCTTTAGCTGTATCTGGAATAACCAGACCAGATGCTGTGGTCTGCTCGGCCTCTAGGGCCTTAACAACGATGCGATCTTCAAGTGGCTTAATGGCAACGGCCATGATGTGCTCCCTTTTTATTCAGCGCTTCTCGGATTTCCACCGCTCGCTCACCTGCTGCCAATTAGCAGAGTAGGGGCGAGAGTGCTAACCAAACTCTAGCGAAAGGCGTTAGGGGCTGCCAACCGAGCAGGAGGGGTTCTGGGGGGATTAGAGACGAAAGCCAGCGGCGCGAGCCTCTGTGCGGGCCTCGCGGAGGCGGCGCAGACGCTTAACCAGCATTGGCTGGCTTAAAAGGGCGGCCTCACGATCAATCAGGTTGTTGAGGAGTTGATAGTAGGCAGGCGGGGTGAGGTCAAAGAGCTCCTTGATGGAAGACTCCTTGGCTCCGGCATAACGCCACCACTGCTTCTCAAAATCCAAGATTCGAAGCTCTAATTCGGTCAGACCGCTCTCGGTGGTGCTCTGGAGGTTTACGGCGCTGCTCTGGGATTCCATGCTCCGATACTAAATGCAGGTCCTGACTTTTTGCTGTTATTGGACTCGGCCTCTAATTCGTGTTGGAAGCCTGCTGATCTTTTCGCTTCGCCTCTTTGACGATGTTCTTGGCCATGGTCGGGAATACGAATTGGTGAAGTGGCATCACAACTCCCCAATAGAGATGTCCACCTACACCCTTTGGTTGAAAGGTGGCCAATTGTTTCAACTGACGCATAAGCCGGCCATCGTGTTCTACCTCTTCAACAGTAAATTGCAACCAGGCTTTTCCAGGCAAGATCATCTCTGCATTCAAGGTCAGGCTATGGCGGGGTTCTAACTTTTCAACTCGCCAAAAATCCAAACTCTCACCTTGTCGCAAGAAATGTGGATCGCGTCTTCCGCGTCGCAAACCAACTCCGCCGATTAAGCGATCAAGCAGTCCTCGCAACCACCAGAGAAAATCTGCGCCGTACCAACCGCGCGGTCCACCGATCTCTTCAACGCTACGCCATAGTGAATCCAAAGATGCATCGGTGTAAACAATTCGCTCATCATGATATTCAGCATCGCCAGCCCACGAAGGATCTGATTGAGTTTTCTGCCAAGGCGGCATGATGGAGTTTGCATCAGACCAACGTGAAGCGACTTCATTGTGCTCCACCTTCGAGAGCGCCAATTCAAATGCCTTTTCAACCGAAATCAACCCAGGTGAAGGTGGGGCTATAAGTAGCGAGATTGACTTCTTTTCATCAACAACTGCTTCATTGATTAATGAACCAACCAAAGGTCGGGCAAGTGCAACAGGCACGGGTGTAACAAGTCCGATCCATAAACTTGATAACCAGACCGAAAGGAACGGTACCTTGATAATTATTCGCTTACGCAATTTAGATACCTTGGCAAAGCTCTTCATCAACTCTGCATATGTCATGACATCAGGGCCACCGATATCAAAAACTCCGTTGTGGGTCTCAGGTAGAGCTGAGACCGCTGTCAGGTAATAGAGCACGTCACGAATAGCAATTGGCTGAGTTCTGTTACTGACCCACTTTGGCGTCACCATAATCGGTAGACGATGAGTCATATGCCGAATCATTTCAAAGGAGGCAGAACCTGATCCGATAATAATTCCTGCGCGAAGTTCAAGCACTGGAACATTGAACTGAGCCAGTGAAGCACCAGTATTCGCGCGAGAGGCCAGATGTTGACTCTGGCGCAGATCATTTGCAATCCCACCGAGATAGATGATTTGGGCGACGCCATTGAGCTCTGCGGCTTTACCAAAGGTCCGAGCCATCTGCTCTTCAACTTCATCAAAGCGTCCTCCTGCTCCAATCGAGTGCAGAAGGTAATAAGCGGTGTGAACCCCTTTGAGGGCTTCTAGAATCTCAACCTCAACTGTGGCGCTGCCCACAGCTACATCTACCTGTGAATACCAAGGTAGGCCCACGATCTTGGATTGATCTCTGACCAGTACGCGAACTCTTACCCCACGCTCTAAAAGTGCAGTAACAAGCCGGCTTCCGACGTAGCCTGAAGCTCCGGTGACTAGGACGAGTCTTTGCTCTGGAGTTGCGCTCATGTCATTAACAGTAGACTCTGCTCATAGAAATTGAGAGTTGAAATCTTTACGAGAAATGAAAAGGGTAGGTCTATGTCCAAACCGCGTGTTGTGATTCTTGGCGGAGGGTTTGGCGGCTTAGCGACTGCAGAAGCACTTGGCCATGATGCAGATATCACCGTTGTTGATCGCAATAACTATCAGACCTTCCTTCCTCTGCTCTATCAGGTTTCCACTGCCGGTATCGCGGCTGATCACATTGCGTACCCAATCCGTGGAGCGCTGCGCAAAGCTGGCGGTCGCTTTCATATGGGCTCGCCTATCTCAGTTGACCACAAGAACAAGACCGTAAAACTCGATAGCAGTGAGGTCATTCCATTTGACCACCTTGTAATTGCACTCGGTTCGGTCACCGCTGATTTTGGTATTCCTGGAGTCCACGAATTCGGACTCGGAATGAAATCTATTCACGAATCACTCACCATCCGCTCTGAAATTATGCGCCGCTATGAAGATCTCTGCCGCTTCCAAGATGACACCAGACTTAAAGTAGTTATCGTCGGTGGTGGCCCAACCGGTGTTGAGATGGCTGGAGCGCTCGGTGAGTTAATCAAGGGTCCTTTGCATAACGACCAGGCTGAGGCCGCTGCCAATATCGATGTTTACCTAGTCGAAGCTGGCCCACGAGTCCTACCAATGTTCGATCAATCGCTCACCGACAAGGCCCAAAAAGAGTTGCAGAAGCTCGGGGTTAACCTGATGCTCAAGACCGCGGTTAAATCTTTGGAAGCTGGACAGATCAACTTTGCCGATGGAACCTCAATGCGCGCGCATGTGATGGTCTGGGCTGCAGGAGTAACAAGTTCACCAGCAATCTACGATCTCAATGTGCCGACTGAAGGTTTCCGCCTC
>Ga0208872_1000863_pt1 | contig 20387 bp, 33 predicted proteins | sample CryBogCBH12Aug08_FD_185508 | JGI IMG/M metagenome (GOLD analysis project Ga0208872, IMG submission 185508) | Freshwater microbial communities from Crystal Bog, Wisconsin, USA - CBH12Aug08 (SPAdes) | ecosystem: Environmental > Aquatic > Freshwater > Lake | place: Crystal Bog, Wisconsin, USA...
GAGATGCTAAAGGAAAATACCAGACAAAGTAGGATTACGCAGACCCCTACCCCAAGGGCTTCACAATACGTTCCTCCTACACCTGCGCCTACGCCACCACCTGCGCCCACGCCTGAGGCTGAACCCAAGAGACAGCCTGAGCCAGAACAGTTTAAGGACTTCGGAGACTTATTGAATAAAAGAGAAGAAGAAGAACATATTTTAGGACACGAAACAGAAACAAAAGAATAAAAATGAGAGAAACAGGGTATTACAAAATCGAAAAAACACAAGATTGTCCATTTGAGGTAGGATTTTATTCGCAAGAACGAGACCTATGGCAGCTACCGGGTACTGATGAATGGTTTTCTCAGGTAGATGTTGCTAACCTAAACGCCTCAAACAACGTAGAGATTATACCTTCGGGAGACTCTATGATTATGCCATCTTTATTTGTTCCTAGAAGAAGGGTGCCAAGGGTTAACCAAGATGCTGAAATAGGGGTAGCAGAAGGATTTTACTTGTGTATGCAACGCAACGAAAGTCGATTTATTGACCGAAAACAATATACAGCAGCAAGATTTTTGAATGATTACCAGGTTTGTTACTACTTAGAAGAGGCAAAATCTGTAATTTTGTTCGGCAGCAATTCGCTGTTCGATATTGATACAGATTTCTTTTATTTTAGTAATGATACTATACTGAACATACTATGGCAGAAAGAGAAGCAGGGATGATGTGCTGTGTAGGGGTCCAAGGCGTTGGAAAGACCTACAGGCACATGCACACCATCAAAGATTACGTTAAGGACAAAGTTTACAACAAGGTTAAGGGAAGGAAGGTATTGATATTTGACACAAACGGAGAGTTCACCGAGCAGCAGTTCAAAAATAACGATATTGACACCGTTAAGCCCAAGTTGATTGCCTTAAAGGATATTAAGGACTGGTGCATTTCTCCTAACATTGACGTTAGACGTATTGATGCTAAGTCGGTAGGCATAGCCGACAAAAAGGTTATACTAGCTTATATCATTAAAAACTTCCGCAACGGACTTTTAGTTATTGAGGATATTAACACCTATATCCTATCCATAACACACATGGATGAGATAGTGGGAGGTATAGTTAACCTCAGGCACCGGGCCGTTGACGTCCTTATAAGTTACCAATCTTTGAGAGCCGTTGAGCCACGCATCTTAAGCAATAGTCGTTGGATTAGGATGCACTACCAGTCAGGACTTACTGAAGATGTTAAAGGTAAGCTAGGCAACCCTGAGCTGTTTAAGATAGCCGAGCTGCTGGTTAAGAACAGGTATAACTCAGCCGACAAAAGATTTTTCGTCTATATCCATAACTTCGGCAATAAGATTCAAGGTAACTTCACCAAGCACGAGTTTGACGTAGCCTTGGAGCAGTACCTAAGGCTTAACAAGAAGTTCATCAAGGAGGCTATGAGTGTTAACCGGATTAAAGAGGATGAAGCCATACAACTACTATCTAAGCAGTTATACGGACAATATTGGGGTAATCAATAAACTAACATAAACTATGCACACACTAACAAAGATTTTATTCGCACTATTATTTCTATCCTTGGTCTGGATGGTTATGCTACTCAGCAATGACAAAAAAAGTAAGGCGTTTGTCAATGCAATGATTTATTACAAATACAACTTCATATTCTTTGTGGTTTGTTTTTTGATAATTTTTCCTATGAACCTTGTTGAGGAACTGAGAAAGGCAGTTAACCATGTTTTTAAGCGATAAGATAAGGGCTATCGGTGAGATAGATTCTTACATAGAAGCACTAAGGATAAGTAAGCAGGTTAAAGAAAACAACCTACCTAAGGGCTACGATAAGACCATAGAGCTGTTTGAGCTATCGGTTAAGATTAAGAAGCATGTATTTATTCAAAATAAGTTATTAGAAAAATTTGAGCAGGAATGGTTGACCATGATGACAGAATAGATGTTTTAATTTTAAGCAATGGCCATCCTAGCATAACGCAATACGTCATTGGCACCATAGTTAAAAACACGTTTAACCTATCAAAGATTAAGTTTAAGATTCTTCAGCTAGGGAGAGACCCACGCATGGACCGGTTTGCCGTTTGGCTCAGCAAGAAAGGTTTGTTAAGGTCCTACCTGAGGAAGGATGAGCACCAGATAGGAATCTATAACGGATATATGGAGCTTTTGAACCATAAACCAAGGCTTAGTTCAAGGTATAGTGTTATCTGGCCGTTAAACATGATATTGGCTGAACCAACATGGCACATAACATTGATTCAAAACTATATCAACTACTCTAGTGAGCTTGGCACACAATCCACCCCTGGCATATTGGCTATTAAACCAGCAGGACTAAGACCAACCATAGGTAGTATATGGGATTCTGAAAACAACATCAAACATGTAGGAACGAGCGACCAAGGTATTTTAACAGGGATATTGTTTTTTAGAACAAAAAGTATTATGTTTGACGAAAGTTTTAACATAAATTCATTTGCCTTGCAAAAGATGTGTATTGATTTAAGCCTTAGTGGATTTCAAAATTTCTACGTTCCCAACCTAAGCGCTGTTGAACTACCCATTGAAAACGAAACACTATTTCCAACCAAGACCGATTGGGATTATATGGCGTTCAAGACTCAGGTGAATGACAAACTTGCAGATATTAAACAGAACCAAACAACTATTTAAAAACGGAAACTTAATAAAAATGGAACCAAAATTTAAAATAGGAGACAAAGTAAGATTTAAAACTATTGCAGCGAACATTAATCTTATTACTGAAATAATTACCACAGAAACTGATGTGTTTTATTCCTTAGACAATTTTCCAGGTTCTTGGAATGCAGACTATTTTGAATTAATTCAAGAAGAATTAGAACCACGCAAAATCATTGGTTACAAAGTACCTTTTGATATCTATGGTGGTGACTGGAAAAAGTATGATATAGCTGTAAAACTTTCTCCGATTCTTTACTTTATAAGTACAAAATCTTTTGTAATGCCAAAAGAAGTTGTAGAAACTTGGGAGCCAGTTTATGAAGGAATAAAAGTAGAAAAACCTAAAACAATCTTTGAGAGAGTTAATTCATTTGAAGATGCTTGTAGGGAATTAGGCTTAAATTTTGAATCAATAGACGATATAACAAATTCAGTTCAAAAATTAAAAATAATCTGCAAAGCATTGAATGAAGGATGGGTAGCTGATTGGGATGACCATGAACAAAATAAATGGAGGTCAATGTATAACACTACAACTAAAGAACTATTTATTGAGTCTAATATAAGTTTACTTGAAATGCCAAAATCACTATACCTTAAATCAGAGGCATTAGCAAAACACTTAAGCAAGATTGCAGTAAAAGAGTTGCTACAATTTTTTGAACTTTAATTAATAAAATAATAACAAAACAATTAAGATGGAAAATAAAGTATTACAACCGGAAATATCCAGGGTATTTTTAGAAATCTTTGTTCATGGTAAGCCTGAAAACAAGGAGAAACTTCAGAAGGTTATGGAGATTATTCAGAACCAGATGTTCACCAAGAAGTACATGCGCCAGACTAGGATATGTTACCTTATTAACGATGCTAGCGAGCAGGAGCAGAAGGACTACCTTGCTGAACAAAGCAAATGTAAGTATCATGTTTACTTTCCTGTTGACACCTTCACTGTTGACAAAGATTACGTTAAAACTGTAATGACCAGGCTTAAGAAGATGGAACTATACATGGGCCTAGTTCGTGAATCGGGAGTAGTGTTAAGTAAGGAATACCGAGATAAGGTAAAAGAAAAGGTAACACCGGTAGAACCCAAAGTATCAAACCTTAAAATCCTAAAATGATGGAACAGAGGCCAGTATTAAAAAGCATGCAGGATGCCTTGGAGGCATTAAAAATTAAGCACCAACTACTTGAAAAAAAGGAGTACTTATTAAAAGAGATAGTTGAAGATATAAGTTGTAAGCAAGTACTAACATATAAAGAGGATATGGAGTTGGTGGACTTTAAGTTAGAGTTGATTGAGATTAAGCCTAAGATAGCATCATTAGAGAATGTTATTAAGGAGAGGGAGGAATACATGGCTAAGTACCTGGAAGAATACGAAGGAAGGAGGAAGGAGATGGAGCAGAACTACGACTCAACCCTGGCCAAGTTCCTTCAGAAGGCAAAAACTAACCCAGAGCTTGAAAAGTTAAACAAGTCAATCAAATGGAACGTAGCCGACCTAGAAGAAAATAAAATATTAATTTATGAACGCTTAAAGAAAATGTTGTAATGCCTAAATACTGTATTATTTGTAAAAGAGAAGGAGAAAAAGTTAAGACCAGATATGGTATTTGTTTCGATTGCGCAGAAGCGGAGTCTATTATAGAGTCAGGCTTAGATATGAGAGACCATGCTCACAATGACTTAGACCTCTTGGAATATTCTAAATCCGCAAAAAAAGTATCATTTTTGATTAGAAAAGGATGGAAACCACCTAGACTTAAATAAATCGTATGAGCCTACCTAGTGTACTTATAGCAGCCCCTACGGCTGAGGTGAAGAACTATTGCTTCAGGAATTGGATAGACAATGTTATGAGCTTTAGCTATCCTAACATTGATGTTTATTTATCGGACAATACTAACGATTATGGAGCCAATGCCAAGAAGAACCAAAAGTATTGTGACGAGACCTACCCAGGAGCCAAGATAACAATAAAACCTTCGATGGTAAGCAGCAAACTAACCTTGTTAGAGAAAATGGCTTTCTGTCATAACGAGTGCGCTACAAGAGCCCTAAACCAAGGATATGACTATCTGCTACACCTAGAGAGCGATATTTTCCCTCCTAGTGACGTTATTGAACAGCTGATGGCTGAGTCTATCATAAGGCCTAATGCTATCATAGGAGCCATGTACCATACCGATGAAGGTAAAGATAGGCACCTGATGGTATTAAAGACTATCAATAGGAGTATGTTTGACAAAAAGTTTGATAAACTAAGACCGGATGAAGAGGCTTATTTTGTCAATGGTTATCTAAGAAGGGTATTTTCGGTAGGACTAGGCTGCGTACTTATACCAAGGCATTTGTTACCTAAGATTAAGTTCAGGGCAGATAAAAAATCGGATATGGCCCCGGATGGATATTTCGCTGAAGATTGCTACTTCAGGGATAAGATTGAGATTTACAGCCATACAGGTATAATGTGTAGGCACGATAACAGAAGGTGGGGTATTAAAGGATTGGATTATAAATAATTTTGTTATTTGAAAATAACCTATTACATTTGATTTAAAATTAATCCAATGCTAAACAGGAAATACCATACACTAATACTTATTGCACTACTAGGATTGACTACATTAGCATCCTGCAAAGGCTCCAAGCATGTTAGGCATGGTCAGTTAGCCTCAGTAAGCAAGTAAAGGACAGCTACAACGAAAATTATACGAAATGCAGTCAGTTAAGATTAAAGATTTAAAGGCTATTCATGGTCCTTTGTGCGAACAAGCCGCAGTAATCAATGTTCTGTTATCGGCTAGGCAAAACAAGCAAGCAATATCTTTTGATGAGTTGATGGACTACGATATTAACCAAGGGCATAAGCATGGTGCAAAAATACCGTTCCTTCATATCATGGAATCAATGTACATCTGGGGAGCCGTAATGACCAATACAGCAGTTAATTTTGGCACCAATGATTTTCTAAATGGCTATCTATATACAGGAACTTTAATTGGAAATTACACACCAAGCATTTGGAGATTCTTTTACGGCACATTCTCTACATACCATGCTTTCAATAAAAAGGCCTTATCCCAATTCGAAAGAAAGGACTTCTATAGTTTGCCCCCTTCTACCCCAAGAGAGTTGTTTGATGCTTATTGCGAAATAATAAAACAATCTTAAACTATTAAAAATAAAACCTATGGAAATTACACTCGACAATTTTGACAAAATTAAAAGCCAAAAAAAACATGGAAAAGAACTGTAGTAATTGCAAAGTTTCGCAAGGTAACGAATGGCATAAGCTATGTAGCACATGCACAGTAAATTCAGAAGAAGGTACAGAGGATAATTACCAGCCATTAGACCCAACCTACACTAGGGATGAAGTTTTTGAGTTAATGCGTGAGGCTTATGATGAAGGTTATTCACATGAAGATAATAGGTCGTGTAAAACAATACTTGACAATTTTGACAAACTTAAAATCCAAAAAGCAGATGCCTAAATTTAAAGTGGTTAAAACGTATTCTAAAACCTTAGAAAACGATGAGCATGGTAGATGGTCCAGAACTGTTTGCTCCGGTAACGTAAACCCTCAAACATTTACTGACCTTTTAGGATTATACACCATAGCCCATATTAAAAAGTTGAACGGCTATCAAGAAGGCTACGATAAAAATGGCAAGTTTTACTATAATGGTAAATTCATGGTAATTTACGAGTTTCCAAACAACAATAGTAACGACTTATTGTTTGACTCAGTAGAACAAGCTGTAAGGGCAATTAAAAGGAAGTTTAACAAGTTCATCAAAGATGTAACTAAAAAATAATTATATGAATAACAACAATGGATTCGCTTCTATAGCAACTATAATAATCGGCTTAGCATTGATTTTTATTTTAATTAAAACGTTAGATAATGGAATAAAATCTGCAAGAAACAGGCAGCAAAATTATGTTCCTATGGAGTATGCAGATTCTATTGCTAAAAGATTAAAGTTCTATGAGGCAAAAGTCGTATCACAAGATTCTATAATATTTAACCATCTTAAAAAGTGTAATAAATAAACCAAAACAATGAAGAAAACAGCTAAAAAAAACACCAAGAAGGCAAAGCCTGAAAAAAAGGTTGTCCCAGAAAACCCTTATGAACACCTTGACCATATTGCTGAGGTTAACATCAAGTTTTACGGACAAGGTAAGATAAGTGGAGAATTAAAGACAAACTCTGACGATTATTTTCCTTATCTATTTGAGATAGTGGGAGGAATTGAAACATTCAAACAAAAAATGATAGATGAGAAAAAACCATTAAATCTCACAAACCATAATAACTTAAACAAATGAAAGTAAACGTAGAAGGCCACAATTACGAATTGGGCAATTTTGAAAACAAAGAACAAAAAGGACAGACTATACAGTTTATTCAAAAAGAACCAATCGCACCAGCCCATCCTGAATTAAAAACTGTAGCCGATGGAACTACTAACGAGGAAGTTTTAGAAATGCTTATTGACAGGATGAACTACCTACAAGGTAAGTTCCCTTGCAGAGAAAACGCTATTGTTATTACCAAGTTAGAGGAATCTTTATTATGGTTAAACAAAAGGACAGCAGACCGTATTAAAAGGAACGTAGAAGGAAAACAGATTAAGTAAATAATTAAACCCAATCCAATGTTTAAAGTAGTAATTAACATCACCCGATTTAAGAACATAACCGTATTGGCTGAGAGAGTGGCAGAGATATTAGGAGGCAATGAGCCTCATGTAACCCAGAAGGAGATAGTATTTAACATATCCCCTACCAAGGTACAGAAGGTGTTAGACCTAAAGAACCAGCTAAAAGAGTTCGGAACGCTATCTATCAACATCACCAGGTAGTTATATAGTTGTACGTTTATTGTAATGCCTAAGTGGTTGACTAATAATCAATTACTTAGGCATTTTGCTTTATGGTACAATAGGATAAAAGGTTAAGTGTACAATTGTTACCTAAATTTGATAAACCTAAAATCTAAAAAAAATGACTAAAGAACATTTGAAAACCGGAGCTATTGTTTTCGTTTCAGCTTTGTTGGCTTTAGCAGTTCACCAAACTGTTATCGCTCCAAAACTTGTAAAGAAAGCTTAATCCACAAGGATAGCTAATACATAAAAAGGGAGACCACATTTCAACTTCCTTTTCTGAGCAAACAGAAAACTTACAATTCATCTTATGGTGACTTATGTAGGCTAGTAATTTGACCAGGCAACGGCAGAGGTAAGCATACCTACTTATGTAGTGTGTTGTTAATCGAGGCAATGAGGTGAGACAATTAAAAAAACAGTTAAAAACTTTCAAAAAAGAACCAAAATGAACAAGCACGAAAAAGAATTATTCGGTTACATCGCTGGAACCGAAAAAATGTCAGGCTTTGATTCTTACGATGAAGGAAACATGTCTTATTTCGACAATGATGACCTTTCTTTCTTCGATGGAGATACCCAAAGTAACGCAGCAGGCTCTAATGTAGCTTTGTCTGACCCTTATGTTATTAGCTACGCTAATACCAACACAGCAGCTAACGTAACCGCTATCATCTTCGGATATAACGATTATTTCGGTGTCGCTAACTACGGTAACCCTGCTTCTGTAGTAATCACCAACTTGCAAACTGGAACTACCGCTGGTTACGGTCGTATGATTGCGCAATCGAACAACAAATTCTTCAAAATCGGAAAATGGAGATTCCAATGTTCAATTCCATCACAGTTGCAACAAACATTAACCATTAACCACGTTGACGCTAACGGTAAACAATATTCAACTCCGTTGAACTTGTCTATCATGCGTGATGCGTACCAACAACAATCTGACATTTTAGACGTGTCTAAAGTGGTAACTGTTGATGGTAACACCTTCGTGACTTTCCCATTGTTAGCTGGCGCTACTTTGACTATCAGCATGTTCCCTGTTGCTGTATTGTCTGGTAAAGCTAAGTTGAATGGTGGCCATTACGAAAACAACGCTCGTGCTCCACGCTTGAGCGGTAAAAACGTAGCTCCGGTTATCATCCAAACTGACAGCTCAGTAAAAGGAATTACCAAAGGTTAATTCTTCTTACCTGGAGAAATCCAACTGAATAAGCCCTAGCCCCAAAAGGGTTAGGGCTTTTCACTAAAAACAAAGCAAAATGGAAAAAGAAGCATTGCACAAAGACCAAAAGGATATATCAGTAATTACTTTAATTGCCCATGATGATGACTCCTGGAAGAAGGGGGCAATGTTATTACAAGAGTACGGATGGCCCAAAGCAAAGGGTCATAATGATTTAGAGGAAAAGCTAACCGATTTATATAACGGAGCTTCAAAGGAAAAGCAAGAAGAGTTAAAGAAGAAGATTGCTAAGATTCACCCACATGCTGAGTTTATACTTAAGCATATTTCAAAGAACGGAACAAGGACTTACGAATATAACGACCATACAGGCCTAGAAGAAACCTCAGGATGCGATGGTTGCAAAGGTAGTTGCGGAGCAAAGAAAGAGGCTATCTCAGGATGCGATGGATGTAAGAACTACAGCCATTTCATGCCACAGTCATTTGATGATATGTATAGCCTTGCTACCGGTAAGAAATCTAAGTCTAGCGATGATTCTACACCTACTGAGGCCCCTAAGAAGAGCCTAGCCGTACCTATCATAGTAGGAACGAGTGTAGTTTTGGTATCGTTGATAGCTGGAATAGTTATTTTAAAATTGAAAAAACACAAAAACTAAAGATATGAAAGTAATTGTATTTGAAGATGCAGAGGTATTGGCACCTAACCAAGGGCATAAGAACTTCAGTAAGACCGGAGAGGTCATTAAAGAAGGGACAGAACTAGAAGGGGAGCCAGTAATAGTTGAAGGGATGAGAAGGGGAGAGCCTTTTCAGTACAAGATTTTCAAGACTAACGACAATAAATTTTTATTCATAAAAAAAATCAAACAAATGGAAAAACATCACAACGCTGACGCAGCACAAACCCCAACAACTGTAAACTTCAAACCAGTTGAGAAATCAAATCGTCAAGAATTTATCGGAGCTATCGCTGGTGCGGCTGCTGGCTTCCTTTATGCTCGTTACAAAAAATTTGACAAAGCAAAGATTACTGCTTGGGTTATCGGTGGAGCTGCTGTAGGTTACGGTGCTGCTTATTGGATGGACAAAAAGAACAACAAGGTTGTTATTGCCCCTTCAAAATAATTAGTTAAATCTTAAACTTTTCAGGCCATGATGGATGGAACTAGAATTATTAAACTTGGACCACCAAAGGAACAAGAAATTGTTGAAATAATAGAGGTAGTCAACTTGGCATTGCCTATGGAGACTAAGGCGGCTAAAGGGGATTACGAACTTGCCTTCGGAGCTCCTGCACCTATTGCTACTAAGCCTGTTACTTTTGAAGAGGCTTTTGGTAAGCACACGCCTGAAAAGTCAGGGGATGATAACTGCATTTCTGTTACTGCACCACTTATTGAAACAAAGTCTAACGCAGCTGGATTTCAGGCACCTGCTAGACCTACGTTCAACCCGGTAGCTAGTGCACAAGCCGCAAAGGCTAGTACACCAGTAGCATCTGCTACTACTACACCAGTTACTAACCCTGCCGTTGCTGCACAAGTAAAAACATTGTTGGCTCAGGTTCAACAAGCAAGCGCAGCCGCTCAGACAGCTGCTAAAAATGCTAAGACCGCTCAAAACAATGCCCCATCTGCCACATCTCCTAATGCTAAAGCAGGTATAACTTCAGCAAAACAAGCTACTGCTACTGCTAAGGCTACTGCATTTCAACAAGCAAACATAGCTAGGACCACAACCAATCAAATATTGACGTTACTAGGTAAACCAACACTACCTGCATTAAAAGCACCTAAGGCTAACAGCTTTAACCCTAATAAATCTAATCCATCATCATTAGGTAGTCAATATGGCTCGGCTTCAAGTTCTGCAACCCCATCAACGCCTAAGGTAATTTCTGTTGCCCAGGCTGGCCCTGCTTCACCAGGTACCATACCTGCTTCAAGATTTGAAGGAGAGAGTAATTTCTCAGGCGAGGATTTCAAAAAACCAGGACTAAACGCAACAAAAGTAGTGTTAGGACTAGCATTAGTTGGCATCGGTTATATAGCATATAAAAAATCAAAATAATAGAAAACATGGAAGAAGGAACTAGAATAATCCATTTAGGAAAGAAAAATAGCCTTAAAGACGTTGAAGTTCTTGGGGCTAATCCTATTTCATTTGAAAAGGCATTTGGAGAGTTTAAATCAAATGCAACCGGTGCCATTAACAATCCTGTTAACAGAAGGGCTGCTCAGGCGAAAAGTAATTCATCTGTTATAAACGAAAAGCCTTGGGTTGCACCTCAGGCCGAACAAAAAAGAATTGCACTTAAAAACTCTATTGATTTAGCCAATAAGTCAAAAGCATTGGTTAGTAAGGCTAAAACGTTCAAGAGCGATGCTCAGTTTAAAGCAATTAAACCAACTGTAGAAGCACATAAGTCTGCAACTGCTAACCATATAGCAAATATTGCTAAAATAGGCTTAAAAGTAGGTTTTGATGGTTATTCTAATGCTGCTGGTGACTCAACTAGCAACCAATATGGAAACACCGTTGAAAACTCAGACGGCTCCTATACCACAACGCCAACCGATGGTAGCTCACCATACGATTCAAACTCAGATGGTTCTCCATTAAGTTCTGCACCTCAAAACGTTAGCACCATTAAAGATGCAAACGGAAATACCACATTTGCAGATTATAATAGCGATATTAACAAATCAACTGCTACCGTAAACGCTCAGGCTAACGTTAACAGCATCCAATCTAAAATAGATGCCTTAAACGCAGAAGTTACCAATTTAGGTATCAATAACTTTGATTTAGGGAAAGACACTCTTTTTAATGACCACCAACACAGAATCAACGAAAACAATAAAAAGATTGACAATGACAATACAAGTTTGACTATTTATTATAGCGACTTAAATACTGCTAATCTTACTTTATTGGCATCTATTGAGCAAGATTACACTAACTGGAAAACAGCTCAGGATATTAGTGACTTGCAGAATCAAATAAATACGTTGAACGATGATGTTCAAACTGCTCAGGCTTCAGCCGACCAGGCTGAGACCGATGCACAAACAGCACAAAGTGCAGCAGATTCGTTACAAGCTGCAGTTAACGCCTCTACTCAGGCTGCTACGGCTACAACAACACCTTCTGCTATCGACCCTAACACAGGACTACCTGTTTCAAATGTAGCTCCTGCTCAACCTATTGCAACAACACCAACTGCTCAGATTCCAGGACAATCTGTTGATACCTTAACCGGTTTACCAACTGCTGATGCAAACGCAATAGAAAGTGGTTCGTTAGAGTCAACCAACCAACAATATCCTGCTAGCTATGGCCAACAACCTTTGACTTATGGTCAAGCACCTGCTCAACCAATTTACGTTAACCAAGGCGGTGGCTCACAAGACCAAGGAATGGGTGATGGTAGTAACAATTACGATTACGACAATGAAGATTTCGATACTTCTGATATTAACCCGGATGATAGTTCATTTGATGGAACAGGTAAATACATACCTGGACTACCATACGCACCAGAGGATTTCTCAGGATTTACCGAGGAACAATTAAACAAGACCTTCAAAAGTGAAGAAGGTATTGAAGTTCCTATTACCATCAAAGTTTCTCAACTTATTGCAGAGATAGGTATTGTTAAAAGCGCATTACTAAAAGCAATGTGGGAACTTAAATGGGCAACTACCGAGAATCAAGTTTCTGAAGAAGGAACTATACCTCAGTTGAGGGCTAAGGTTAGTGCACTTAAAGAAAAGTTCAACTACCTTACCAATATCTTAGAAACTTACAAACGCTCTAGGACAGCAAAAGGAACACCAGATGCTAATAGGCTATTAGAGGTTACTGAGGCTCAGAAGAACGTGTTGGCTATTGCTAACGCTAACAGAGCTGCTAGAGAGGCTAAACAGGCTAAAATTAACTCAGGCAAAGCTTCAAGTTCACAAGTTGCTCCTATTGCTGCTGAGATACCTGTAGGTGGAGACCTGGTTAAAACTACTGTAGTTAATGTAGTGAGCGAAACGGCTCCAACCGGTAACAATGGAAGTTCTACTAACAGAGTTGTTGAGTTATACTCTAACGCTGATGGCTCAGGAGACAAACCAAACAGTTCTATCAACTGGAAGGTAGTTAGCCTAACTGCTGTAGGTGCTTTAGTATTAGTTTTTGCTTATAACAAGCTAAAAAAATAAAACAATGGCATTAAGAGATAGGATTGCTACACACTTAAAGAATAATAACCCCAAGTCAGCCAATGCAGAGATTGCAAAGGCCTTGGGGAGTATTATCTATTACCATAAGCCTGAGTTCATTAAGGTATTAAAGGACTCGTATATAGCCGTTCCTAACAACCCTAATCTTTTAGAGTTAGTCAACCTGTATATCGACAATATAGACAAAAACACGAAGTTGGCTTTAGGTTCTGCTAAACTTTTAAGTAAATACCATAACCTACCTACAACGCATGGCTTTGCTGGTAATGATGACAATATGACAAAAGGTATTTATTACGTTATTGTTGACCACTTCAGCCCTGAATCAAAGTCTAATGCTGGTGGAGATGCTTTAAGCGATATATCTACCATAGGTGCTCAAACATCGGCAGGTGCGGCAAGTGGAGGGGTAGTAGGAGCTATTGCTGGTGCAATAGGAGGTATAGGTAATGCTGTTGCCGAGACTCAAAAGGCTAAGGCTCAACAAACAGAGGCCGACAATAAGATATTTGACTTAATTAGCAAAAAGCAAGAAGCTAAAAACTCGTTAATAACAGGTATTTTAGGAGCTAGTACGGCCGACAAAGATGCTCAGGCTAAGGCCGCTGAGAGTAAATCTAAGAACTTAAAGATAGCATTGATTATCGGAGGCTCAGTATTAGGTATTGCGGCTATCGGATTGACAATTTATCTGGTTCGTAAAAAAAGGAAAGGTTAATATCATGGCAAAGGCAAAGGCAAAAGTAACTAAATCGGAAATCTGGAACAGGTACCAATCATGGTTGAAATCCAACCCTGGTAAGAAACAATCGTTCCATAACCCTGACCAACTTGCTGTAGCTTACATAAAGTACCGCAAAGGACCAGGCTACTTGAAAAAGAGAGGCATTAGTGCTTTCGATGGAGAGCTAGGACCAGAGATTATTGATTTTAATTAACACATAAGTGAGATGGCTAAAAAGACTTACGTTTTTATCACAGACTTAAAAACACCTAGGGTAGTTGGAACAGGTATTCCACATGCACCTCAAAAGATTGAGTATAGGACTTTCCGCAAGGGAGATACCGTCAACGGAGAGATGAAGCATGTTGATAACAAGCCTGCTGTAATCCTTATTGAAGGCAATTTCCCTATTCCTTTGCATGCAGTAAAGGAGTTAGTTGCTAAGGACTTACAAGAGTTAAGTGGTGTTGATGGTTCAAAAGATGCTAAGGATGATACTAAGGCCTTTGAGATGGAGTCAAAGATTAGCATTTCTAAAAATCCTAAGGTAGCCTACTTAGATGCTATTGTAATCGGTTCATTGTTAGGTGCAGGAGCTATGTACCTGGCCGAGAAAAAGAACTGGGTTCAAACTACTGACAAATACGCTCCTTTATATGCAGCCTTAGGAGGCGCAGCCCTAGGAGCTTATCTAGTGTACAGGCACAAAAATTCAGAATAAAATCGGTAAATTTAACACATAAAAAATTGACCTATGATTAAGCTAACTAAACCACAAATTTTCACCATAGCCTCAATAGCCATTATTGTTGGTTGCGGTTATTATTTGAACCGTAAGTCTCCTGTCATTAAATCTTCCTTCGATGGAACTGGTAAAGGTTCAGGCGATGATTATTCATTGGCCCAAGGGCAGGATGATGAGAAACAAGTCGCTGAAGGACTAGGCGAAGAAAACGGCATGTATTCTTTAGGAGATGACGTTTCTAACAAGGAATATTCAAATGTTTCTGAACGATTCAGCATGGCTACGGCAGAGATTGCTGATAGCAACTCTAAGCAAGGAGTTATTGACGTTGAATTTAATTAAAAACTAGGCCATGAAGGTTAAAATAGGAAACGCTGTTAAGGTAAACACTAGGTTGCCAATCTATATCAACAATAAGCCTCAGTTTACCGAGGATGAATATTCGTTGTTAGATGGTTCTTCTAGCTCAGACGATATTAGTAAGTTCCAGACGTGGGCTAATACCCAAACATGGCCTTTGAAGTTAGTCGTTGATGGCATTAATGGTCCGATGACTACATTAGCATGGAACACACTAGCAAGTCAATATATGGCTGCTAATAACGCAACTGGACTAGATGACGTAACCAAGTTTCAGACGTGGGCTAATACTCAGACCTGGACACCTAAGTTAGCCGTTGATGGCGTTTGGGGTCCTATGACTAGCGCAGCATGGGATGCTGTTGGTAGCAAATACACAGTAGCTAACCCTACGGCCGTTGCTCCTAAGCCTACACCTGCGCCTGCGAGCGCACCTGCAAGTAAACCATCGGCCCCTACTCCTGCTCCACAATCTGCAAAGAACGAGGCGCATACGGTGGCTAAGGAGATTAAAGGCATGGACACCATGACAAAGGTTATTTTAGGAGTTGTTACGTTAGTTATTGTAGGCACAGGCATTACCTTATTCATTAAACACAAGAAAAAGTAAACATAAAAAACGACACCATGTTAACGATAAAATCTACCCAAAGCCCTATTATCTACGACAACAAGAAGTACATAACCAAAAAGGGTAAGTTGGAGCAAATCAAAGGTGAGCAATATGCTTTAGCAACAGGAACAGATGGTACAGCACCTACTGCACCTGCTGATACTACCGCTACTCAAACTGGTGGATGGATGGCAGGACTAAGCAACATCATTAAAGAAGCTACGCCATTGGCTCAGTCAGCTGCTCAGTTAGGTACAACTGTTAGTAGTGCTGTTGCACAAGGCAAGAAAGATTCTGCTGGTGCCCCTGCTGGTTCGAACATGCAAAAGCCTGAGGTATCTGGTAAGCCTACCGAAAAAAAGGGTATGAGCACAGGTACTAAAATATTTTTAGGTATATTAGCAGTTGGAGTAGTTGGAGGCGGCATTTGGTATTTTACTAAACACAAAAAATAGTTTAAGATGGCTTGGAAACAGGTTTACGAGTCCGGTAACAGGAACTTTTGCTTAGATATTACCATTAAAACTAATGGCAAGAAAAGGTTTAGGATATGGGCTGAGGACTATGGTAAGTCTAACAGCAAGTATGCTGATAGAGAGATTGAGGTCAATGGTGAACGTACCATCTTCTTTAGTTTTCCTGTAACCCCTAAGCAACTTTTTGTTGGATGCGTTAATTCTGAGAATCCTGCTGACAGAGACTATACCGTTGAGCTGACTGAACGTAAGCTCCGTAAGTACGGCATCTGGATGGATGAGCAAACGTCTAATTTCCTTGACGTATGTATTCCATTTTGTCAACTATCTGGCTTTACTGAAGCTGGACCAAGCCCTAAGATTAAGCAAAAAGGAGAGTTTTCTATTGCCTACTACGATGTTATTAGAGATAAGAGTGGTAGCCCGATGGGCACCCCTGCTCGTATTGGCCATAGCACAGGTAAGATTGACGTTTCTAAGGCTAAGTTCGATAAGTACACCATCCCTATGCGTGTAATAATCATGTTGCACGAATACAGCCACAAATACCGTAACCCTAAGATGAACCTAGAGATAGGTAACGAGGTAGGAGCCGATATTAACGCCTTATATATCTACCTAGGCCTAGGATTCTCAAAGATTGATGCTATCTGCGTTTTCTCCAAGGTATTCCTCAACGCACAGAGCGAGGAAAACATGAAGCGCATACGCAAGATTAATGAGTATATTGATAAGTTTGAGGCCAATGAATACGCGAAAGTTTCGTAAATTTACCATGATTAAAATTATTCATATATGGCACTTTTCGGTAGAGCACCCAAAAACAGAGTTGATTATGCAGCCTTAAGGCAGTCATTGTTTAGTGGCTCAGATAAGCACGATAACTTTGTTGAGGAAACTACCCAATTCACCGCTAACCCGGATAAATTACTACGCAAGAAGGATAAAAAACAACTTTGGTACGGCTCAGATGGTAGCATAACGTCTAACCCTGACTCAAAGATAGTAAGCCGTAACCCAACTGATATTATTGTACCTAGAGGCGTTCCTGTTACGGTTAAATCCGATGACTTTAAGATTACTAGGACTAAATCACCTGACTCTACTTATAACATTGGACACCACGATGGTAAAGAGTTAGATAAGTTAATACTAGTTATTAATAACTCAGGACTTGTTTCCTTCACCACAGAATTGTTTAACCCTTCTGCACCCTTAGATTATTTACAATCTACAGGACAGAACCTAAACGATAAAATTACTATTGCTGATAGTCAAAACGTACAATATACCGATATGTTATCTAACATATTGGCTAATCCTATTTTGATTTATAACGCAACGGTAACGGCTAGTGTATTAAACCCTGGCGCAGACGTTTCAAGCCAGTTGGCCCAGCTGATGCAGTTCACCGACAAAAAGTTAACCGGTTCCACTACCGTACAACCTGCCTTGTTAAACCTTCAGCTTGACGTTTATCAAAAGCAATCCGATATAGTGTATTACGACTTTGTTAAGACCTTCCACAGCCCTTATTCACCTGACGGCATGGATATTATTAACTACAATGTATTACCAGGTATGCAGGTTACAATAGCCTTCTTCTATCAACAGACGGAGTTAAACAAGTTCTTGCACCCTGAGTTAGAAAAATATAAATTCAAAATCATTTAATGATGGAGTTGAATAGCACTAAATATCCCAATAACATAAGGACTGTCGCAGGTAATGTTACCTTATACAGCGATGATTGTATTTTAGACTGCGACACCACACAGGGGCCTGTTACCATTAACTTAGATTCTATACCTAGCAACTATTGGTCCACGATATGGAGGTTATACGTTATTGACTCAGGGGCTAACGCTTACAATAATAACATCACCATCAACGCTCCCAACGGCTTTAAGATTAACAATGCTTCTAGCGCTGTAATAAATTATAATGGAGGTGGAGGTTACATATTGGTTTTGAATAACACCAACTATCTATACATACCTAACACCGGGGTGAGCCAAGTGTACGACACCGGATGGAAACAACTAAATGGCTTCAGCTGGATAGTAAACCCTACGTTAGCTCCACAATATAGAATCATTGGCAAAGAGATAATATTCAGGAACAACTGGATTGTGCCATTAGCCGATGGTAGTGGTAACGTCATTCAATATACCGTTGATTCTAACGGCATAAGTAATTACGAAGGGGCTCAGTTTACTTCTCCCTACCAAGGTAACGGAGGGGTGCAGATTAACGCAGGAGGTGCCATATTCTTTAACTTCAACTCTACCCTTAACGCTGTTCAGTCATGTTTGAGTGCTGCTGACACAGCCCTGTTAGATGGCAACTACTTGACAGGATGGCAAATTGGCAATAGGAGGATATTCACTAGCCAAGGAAGTTCATTTGAGAGTTACCTGACTTCGGTTGCTCAGATAGGCATAACTTCGAATGGATTTTGTTATTTAGACCTACTTATGGATGCTGAGATAGGAGTAGGACTACCTGTTTCAGGACCAGAGAACGGACTAGGAACAAGTAATCTTAGGTATTTGAGTTCGCAGACTCAACAAGGTAACTACCTACCTGCATATATTAACATTAACGGCTATGGAGGTTCTAACCCACCTACTAATGCCAACAACATGACCGATTTGAGTAATAACCCAGCTACGTTCATTAGCAACCCTACTAACACCCCATTGCAGTTAAAGGTTGCCAATGCTTTAAATACATTAGGAGTAGCACCTACACATGTGTTAAATATTGATGCAGGAGACCCCTACCAGATGGGAGGATTTATGTTTAATAGCTTACCACTAAAGGCATATTCTTCATGAACCCAACTAAATACAAAAACAACATAAGGACTGTATCGGGTAACGTAACCCCATACCCGGACGATGTTGTTTTAAATGTAGATAGTACCAAGGGCATGTGCACCATCTATCTAAACAATTACGTTCAAAACTACTGGTCCACTACCTGGCGTTTATACATCAACGATGTTGGAGGCATGGCCAGGACAAACAATATCATCATAGTAGCACCTACCGGTTATTCTATCAATGCTTCATCCTATGTATTAATAAATACCAATGGAGCAGGAGGCTTGTGCATAATAGGCGATAACAACAACTTCATTTGGACTGACACAAACGGCAATAGAGATGTTTACGACTCAGGATGGACCGAGCTGCTGGGCTTTGCCTTTATCAACGACACTAGCATAAGGCCTCAGTATAGGATTGTTAACAAGAGCATGTACTTTAGAAACAACTGGATTATTCCTATTGTTGGCACCGTACCTGCAAACCCATCCCATTATTTTCAAGAGCCAGGAGGTTACTATAGTTACGATATTTACGAAAATAGCGCACCTTACGTCAATAGCAATACACCCTACCAAGGAGTTGTTTTAAATGACTCAGGCAAGATATTGTTTAATAAAGGAAACCCATCCTTAATAAACAGCAGCCATGCACCGGACAGTGACTATGTTAGTGAGGTTACAATAGGTTCAAGGAGACTGAGGAACTACGGAGATGCTATAATAACTACCTTCCTGTACTACACCTCAGTTGCTCAGATAGGCATAACGGCCGATGGAGTTCTATTTATCAATACGTTGAGTTACTTAGAACGAGGTCCACTAGCAGGATGGAACGGACTAGGCACCTCTAACCTACGCAGGTTAAATTCCCAACCTTTAAACGGAATTGCCGCAGTAGCGCAGATGAACGTTAATTCAGACTACTTCGACCCTGAGGATTATATAGTAGATGCCTTAGGAAATGTAGCAACGCAAATATCTAATCCTACTACGGCTGCTTTGCAGTTAAGGAACTATAATGTAAAGATTCAGCCTTCGGCAGGTAACGTATATCATGCACTAAGTATTGATGCAGGTAATCCTTATCAAGTTGGTGGCTTTCAATATAATAGTAATTGTTTAAATGCGTATCTTAGCAAAAATTCTAATCCTCACAGTTAAGACCTTTATTTATGAAGATAGACCCATCAAAAGATATACCAACAGCAGCCTCAAAAAGTGAGGACTGGATTGAGTGGCATAAAGAATTAATTAGTAACTTAGGGGCAACACAAGCTAATGCTTTATTTTTAAAGGCATGGCGATTGAGAGGGAGCCAATCGGCTAACACCCTAGATTTAAGAACTTACCTCAAGGAAAATGGCATAACCATTTCGGAGAGCGCATGGGATAAGGCAGTTGATGTTGGTGCTGGTGCATTTGGGAGTATATCTGATATATTCAAGATGGGCAAGTACGCATCTATTGCGATTGGAGTAATAATTATCGGAGGGCTTGCGGTAGCCGTTTATAATGTTGCCAAGAACCCTGTTGCGAGTGCTAAATCTGGTGCTAAATTGTTAGTTTGATATGGAAAAGAGATTTAAAA
>Ga0208872_1000864_pt1 | contig 20348 bp, 17 predicted proteins | sample CryBogCBH12Aug08_FD_185508 | JGI IMG/M metagenome (GOLD analysis project Ga0208872, IMG submission 185508) | Freshwater microbial communities from Crystal Bog, Wisconsin, USA - CBH12Aug08 (SPAdes) | ecosystem: Environmental > Aquatic > Freshwater > Lake | place: Crystal Bog, Wisconsin, USA...
TTTTTGACGAGTGAATCCGCATGCACGCCCATGCCGGTGATGACGGCCACGCGCTGACGCTCGGGAAGGGCCTTGAAGATTTCAAAGCCATATTTCAATGCCCAGTCTAGAAGGCGCTTCAGATTTTTTTTATTCAGGATTTCAAATCCTTTTAGCATGCTGGTTGCGCGCGAGCGCGACGGTGACACGGTGTGTATAGGCGCGACTTCGCCGTCCTGTATCGGCTTTGGCCGCGGCACGACCAAATCCTCCGGCTTGCGCGGCATCATCGGCGTTCCAGGCAGGGTCATCGCTGGGTTATTGAGCAAGTTTAGCACGTCGCCGGCAGACATCAGGTTGGTGCCGATTTGCTTGCCACTGTCATCGAATTTCTTGACGATGCGGGAGGCAATGTCGCTGAGGGCGCCATGCACGGCGAATTCGCCGACAGCGCGCTGGGCGCCGGGGTTGTTATTCCAGCCTTGGGCGATCAGTGCTCGGCCCAAGTGAAACGGGGCTGGCACGGAGTTGGGGTTCGAGTTAGTGTTTGGAGTTGGCATATGGTTTTCGTTTTTTTGTTGGCGCGGATTTGTCTGCGTGCCGGTTCGCGCCGGTTTTTACCGTTCGATCCATGGGGATCAAATTGATGATGTTAGCCTGTAAGGTTGTCAGCGCCTTCAGGTCGGATTGGGAAAGTTCGGCTCGCGTGATGGTTTGAAGTCGAAGCCGGAGTTCCGTGGCGTCGGAAGCAACCGAGCTAGAGTCTGCGCCCGCCGCCGGTTTTTTCTTGGCGGTCAACGCCGCATTCTTTTTCGCCGGCAAAAACCGCTTTTTTAATTCGCGAAGCGACGAGTATTTTTTGGCAATTAGGTGGATATGTTTGTCAGCGATCCGCTGGAGCGGAGTCGAATTCAGGCGATGATCTTTGCGGCTCGCGGACTTTAATGCGCCGACCTCCACGAGTGCTTTTAATAACAGCTGGCACCGCAGATTTTGAATTCGCTGTTGGCCTTGGCCTTTTTTGGCGACTTCTGCGGTGATGGCCACCATCTCCCCGCGGGGCGCTTCAATTTTGGCGATCAGCAGCCAGAGAAAAATGGTGAGCTGCGCGGCGAAGGTTTTGCCGGCCGCAATATTTGTGGTGGCGATGGCCCCGAACAACTGGTTGCGGATGTAACTGACCCGGGCCGACCCGCAAAGTGCGGTTGGCACGGCGAACGAATTTTTTTGAATAATTTTTTTCATAACAAATTTACAAGTCAATTTTTGAACCGGTTTTAGATGATGTGAAGTAAAAAGAATATAAAATGCTAAATAACAATATGATACGCGCTTCCAATGCCTTCTTGACAGTCTAGTATTGCACTTATTTCATTGCGGCTCCGTCGAGTTTTAAGTAAATTGGTTCGCAATGGGTGATAAAACTTCAAGCTATGTGCGCGGTGCCCAGCCACCTCAACTCAGCCTCAATAAGGCCGAGCAGGCTCAGCTGGCTGAGCTCGAACAGCGATTGCAAGTTCAGTCGGTTCACCTGCATCCGCTGTTGCAGAGCGTGCCTATCCCAGATGTTTCCGTTGAGGAACGAAATGAACATCAAAAGGAATTTAATCGCGGATGGAAGATTCCGGTGGCCGTGGTGGTGGATAAAAAAAACCACTTCATTCTAACCGATAGTCTACAGTTATCGCTATGGCTGGCATCGGGCCGGAGTGTGCTCGACCTGCCAAAGCAATGCGTCGCGGAAGTTTCCGAAGCCGACGCGCTTGCTTGGTATCTCACTCATCACGTGCCTAAAACGTGGGCCAAATTTCACCGGGCGGCGGCGGCGGTGCTGTTCGCGGCACAAGCGCATAAGCAGTTTCGCTCCTTGTCACTCCCTGACGGGACGAAGCCTGACACGGTGAATGCGTTTCTCAGCACTCAGGTCGCGGTCAGTCCGCGGTTGGTGGCGGGTGCCTTGAAGCTCCTCCGTTTATGGCCGGCTCGCTTCCGGTTGGCCCTGGCCGGCCAGCGGCGCGTGTTAACGAAGACATTTGTGGATCGGGGGGTGGCCCCGGGCTCGCGGGCAAAAAAAATCCACATCACCAAGATGGATTATTTTATTCCTGAGCTTAAATTCAATAAAAGGGCAACGTTGGCGATCGCTGATCTGGATTTGGTGCCTTTCAACAACCACTTTTGCGATTTGATCGTGGAACTTTTCAAGCTCCACGGCTTGATTGTTTTAATCGGTCATGAGGCTAAAGACGCCTCTGCACAACTGGTCAAGCTATGCAAAAATCTTTCATTGCAGTTTCAGGCATCAAAAGAGATTTCCTGCCTTACCTCCCTCAAACTTAACGGGGGCGAAAAACCCATGCTCGAGCTTCGCGGACTAGTGATTTTGTATTTGGCTTCGGTAAACATCCAACGGCCAGCCGGGGAAAAATGGGATTTCTCTAAATGGATCGCCCGTAATAGCAAATTAATCAAAAACCTCATCGGTAGTAAAATATTAAGCACTTGTTCATACCCGTTGAATGCTAGGAAAGCCCGGATTCTTCTTTACGAGCGCTTGATTAAGAAACTGGCTGGTGCGAAGGCCGCCCCCGTGCTGGCATTGGGTGATGCCTACTACAATGAAGAACAAATATCCCGCGGCAACAAGACCAAGGTATTCCTGAGCTGCCTGAAAAGTGCCGCCGGTCGTAGCGATCACCGGAATTTGATACTTTGCTATTCCAGAATAATCGAAGCCCCGGATACCAAGACATCACTGCCGCCCCGCCGCTGACAGTGAAATTGGCAACCCGTTGCCAATTTCCAGCTGGATACCTCCGCCGGACTCACCCCGTCCGGCTCCGTCCGGCTTGTCTCTGGCTGGAGGCATCCCGATCCACGGTTCATCGCCGACGGGAAACCCTCGCGGGTTTGCGACTGACCTATTCGGTGCCGTCCATCATCGAATCGTTCCAGCATTACCTGAAACAGGAAGGAGCCGCAGCTGGCCGCGCGGTGTTTGTTGCGATTCTGGATGCGCCCCATAAAGATCGCGGATTCTGTTCCGATATGGAACCACTGTTGCAAAGCGGAATTGTTTACGATCCGCAGACGGCGGGCAAATACGTCAAAGCCCATCTTCTAAAACTCCTGCCCCAATAGTCTGGTAAATGGTTTTTCACAAAAGCGCAACAAGTCCGGGGTTTGGTCAAAGCCAAAGCCTTTTCCATCAGCATGGGCATTAAGCGGCCTTGCATGTTTATACAAATATTTTGTATATTTGTGCAATGGTTGGTCGCGCCAAAAAAAACGTTCCGGCGGCGCTCTTCGATAGTGCCGAAGGGCAGCAAGGCTATTTCACTGCCAAACAGGCGGCCGCTGCCGGCTATCAACTGGGAAGCCAGGCCCATCACGTCAAATCTGGGAATTGGGTGCGCGTTGAGCGGGGCATCTACCGGCTGGCGCGTTTTCCGCAGTCGAACGAAGAGCAACTAGTCATCTACCATCTGTGGTCCCGCAACCGAGTTGGCGTGCCAGAAGGCGTTTATTCGCACCAAACCGCGCTCAGTATCCATGAACTTTCAGACATCAATCCGGCCAAACTGCACATGACGGTTCCACTCACATTCCGACGGAATGCAAAACCCCCGAAGATACTGGTGCTACACCGCGCGAGCCTGAATGAGAAAGACGTTGTGCAGCGGCATGGCTTCGCTGTGACTCGACCGCTTCGTGCCATCACTGATCTGGCTGTGGCTGAAACGGTCTCCCGCGACATCATTGAACAGGCTCTGAAGGAAGGGCGGCAACGCGGGCTGATTACCGAACGTGAAATCTCGGAGCTGCGCCAACGAGGCCAAATTCCCAAATGGCTTGACGAACTGCTGGTTGAGGTTCAGCGATGAAGACACCACAAAATACGCTTCCGCCACCGCGTTGGAAGACCATTTAAAAAATTGGCTCAGTTGGAAAATATCGACCTGCAACAGATTCGTCGGCAGGCGGCATTCGACCGCCTGTTTTGCCGACTGTTTGCAAATCCGAACGCCTCTTGGCTGCAGAAATGTGGTTGCGCCATGGAATTGCGGCTAAAGACTGCTCGCACCGCGCGCGATATAAATCTGGAGGTAACACAGCTTCCCTCGGTTGGCACCACCAGTCCAAATTGTCACTAAGTCTAGCACACAGCTCACGATTGCAGCCAAATCCAGCCCGGACGCGCTCGGAAGTGCAGCTATCTGTGGTAAGGCAAATATGTTGCCGGACGGGAATATTTTCGGGAAAAATCCTGAAATAATTGAAATAGTTCCCGTTCGGGAATAAAACCGATTGACTGAAGCATTTTATGGATTATTATTACCGAGCGGTAACAATTTGTTGATTTATGAAGCTTACCCCGAAAAAGATTGGTGAATTGATTCAGGCTACCCGTAAGCATGTAAAGGTGACGCAAAAGCAGTTGGCGTTGACCTCGGGCACCGGCTTGCGGTTCATTATTGACGTGGAGAAAGGTAAGCCGACCTGCCAGTTGGGAAAAGTTCTCACCGTTATGCAGACACTGGGAATCAAGTTGGTGATGAGCGGTCCGGCAACCAATGAGAGGAGGGATTAAGCCATGCCGCGAAAACTCGACGTTTATCTGCATCGCGATCTGGTGGGGCAACTGTTGCAGGATGAGCATGGCCTGATATCTTTCAGCTATGGCGATGACTGGCTACGGCGCTCGGAGGCCAAAGCCTTGTCGCACTCGTTGCCCCTGCAACCCGGAAAGTTTAACCGCAAGGCGTGCCAGGCTTTTTTTGCCGGCATTCTCCCGGACGAGAACAAGCGTGAGGTCATTGCGAAGAATCTGGGCATCAGCGCCGGCAATGACTTTGCCATGCTGGAACAACTGGGCGGCGAGTGTGCCGGGGCGGTGACCTTTCTGCCGGTGGGTGCCGGTCTGCCGGAACGTGATGATCACTACCGGCCGTTGAGTTCAGAAAAACTGGCAGATATCCTACGTCAGCTGCCGCGACGGCCGCTGTTGGCGGGCGAAGACGGTATCCGGCTTTCGCTAGCGGGTGCGCAGGATAAAATTGCGGTGCACATCAAAGGCGATCAAGTGTCACTGCCTTTGGGCGGCGCCCCATCCACGCACATACTGAAACCAGCCATCGCGCGTTTTGAAGGCGTTGTTTTTAACGAAGCGTTTTGTCTCCAGTTGGCGCAAGCGGCCGGCCTGCCCGCGGCAAGGGCCGAGCAGCGGCGGGTTGAAGACATTGATTATCTCCTCGTCCAGCGCTATGACCGACGCGTGGTGCCAGGCATTGCCGGTGGCCACGAACAATTGGAGCGGCTGCATCAGGAGGATTTTTGCCAGGCGCTTGGCATTGCGCCGAATCGGAAATATCAAAGTGAAGGTGGTCCCGCGCTCAAACAGTGTTTTGAGCTGTTGCGCGAACTGTCCGCTTCACCGGTGGTTGATCTCCAGTGTTTGCTGGATGCCGTCATCTACAACTTCCTGGTCGGCAATCATGATGCGCATGGTAAAAATTTTTCGCTGCTCTACGGCCAGAATACGCGGCTGGCCCCGCTGTATGACGTGTTGAGCACGATCTATTATCCCGACCTCTCCAAAAAAATGGCGATGAAGATTGGCAGGGAATATTTCTCCGACGAGGTGACCCCACGTCAATTTGAAAAACTGGCGGAAGAGGCGGGGCTGGCCAAGCAAATGGCGAAACAGCGCGTCCTCGAGCTCGCGGAAGTTTTGCTGGAGAAAATTCCAGGTTTACTCACCGATCAGCCCACCACCAAAGCGGTAGCTGCGCTCGTGCAAAATCGTTGTGCCAAAGTGCGTGAACAATTCCACGTCCGTTGAATCAAGTGATACAAAAGTGATGCAAAACCGATTTTTGAGATCAAAACCGCAGTGGACGAATTGCGGAAGCGCTTGCGGAAACAGCGGTTAAAATTCCACCGCTTTTTCCTCGGCGCGATCGCTCCACTCTGGATGCAATTGGAGGGCTTCTCTAATCGTTCCCTGCCGGCTTTTCCGACTGGAAAGCCGGTTCAGTTTCAGCTGCAAGTCGCGGCGCAGTTGGCGATGATCCGGTTTTTCCTCCCGTTGTCGGTGGCGGGTCTTGCGGTGGCGTATTATTTTTCTGCCCATGGTCGGCAAATTATGTCTTCATCCCTCACGCAGCAACTTTTTTTGCCAAACGGTCATCCCCAACCCCACCGTGTTATAGGCACAGATTAAATCCAACCGACACCATCCTTATTGCCGCTGGTTTCCAGCCGACTGTTTTTGTGTGTAAAAAACTTGCCATTTGTGAGTAGATGGAGTGTATTATACACATGGCCATTAAGCTGACCGCAACCGCCCGCCTGCTCAAGCTGGCGCGAAAGCAGCCAATCCTGCGGGTGCGGGACCTGGCGGCGGCGGAAATTCATCCGGAACACCTGCGCCGCCTCTATCAGCAGGGCGTGCTGGAGCGGGCCAGTCGTGGCGTCTATCGGCTGGTGGCGGCGGAATATACGGAGCATCTGAGTCTGGCGGAAGTCGCCAAGCGGGTGCCCCACGGCGTCATCTGCCTGCTGAGTGCGCTCCAGTTTCATGGGATCGGGACGCAACTGCCGCCGGACGTCTGGCTGGCGGTGGCGCGGCAGGCGGCGCGGCCCGCCTCCCTGAACCCGCGACTGCGGGTGGTGCGCCTGTCCGGCCCGGCGTTCAGCGAAGGGATTGATAAAAAGCAGATTAATGGCGTGGTGGTTCAGGTCTATTGCCCAGCCAAGACGGTGGTGGATTGCTTCAAGTTCCGCCACAAGGTTGGGCTGGAGGTTGCGCTCGAAGCCCTGCGAGAAGGCTGGCGGTCCCGCAAGGTGACCATGAAGGAGCTGGTGCGTTTTGCCAAAATCTGCCGGGTGGGAAAAGTCATCCGCCCCTATCTGGAATCACTGGTATGAACAAGCCCACTCCCCCAAACCTCGCCGTGTCGGTCGCTCACCGGTTGCTGGAACGCTCGCGTCAATTGGGCGAGGATCATCAATATTTGCTGATGCGTTACGGCTTGGAACGGCTGATGTATCGTATCGGCCAGTCGGCTTACGCGGAAGCGTTCATTCTGAAAGGGGCGATGATGTTTCTGGTGTGGGCAAACTCCCCGTATCGGCCGACCAAAGATTTGGATCTGCTCGCGGCGAAATCGGCTTCGATTGAGCGGCTGGCGGAAATTTTTCAGGAATTGTGCGCCGTGAAGGTGGTGGATGACGGATTGGTATTTCTGTCGCCAACCGTGGAGGCCGAGGCCATCCGTGAGGATGCCGCGTATCAAGGGGTGCGGGTGAAGCTGGAAGCCAGGCTGGGAAAAATTAAAATTCCGCTGCAAGTGGATATTGGGTTTGGTGACGCGATAACGCCCAAGCCGCAGGTGGCCAACTTTCCACCGCTGCTGGATTTTCCCGCGCCGCGGCTGGTGATGTATGCTCGCGAAACGGCCATTGCAGAGAAATTTGAGGCGATGGTCAAATTGGACGAGGCGAACAGCCGCATGAAAGATTTTTACGACATTTGGGCGCTGTCACAGACGTTTGTGTTTGAGGCAGCAACTTTGGGGGCGGCGATTCGTGCGACTTTTGACCGGCGCCAAACGGAGTTGGCGGTGGAAATGCCGGTGGCATTGAGCGAAGAGTTTGCTCAAAACACCATGAAACTTCGCCAGTGGCAGGCGTTCGTGCGCCGCGGCCGGTTCAAATTGGTCGAGCCTGACTGGTCAGTTGTAATCCGCGTAGTGCGAGACTTTTTGATGCCGGTGGTGACCGTTACTGCGGCGCGCCGGCAGCTGTCGGATCATTGGCCCAAAGGTGGTCCCTGGCAAAAGGGATAGGGTGGATGTTCCATTTCAACCCGCCCTCACGGTTCTTTTAACACCTGAGAACACTCCAAGTCCGTAAGGGTAATGTGGATGACCGAACAAAAACCGTCGCTCGTGAAAGCAGTCCATTACGGCAGAAACAAATCAGCGGACACGCTGAAATGTTTTGCCAGCGTCCGGACGTGCGCCAGCGTCAATTGCCGTTCGCCGCGCAGAATCATCGCCCCCAGCGTGCGATGAACGTCCAGCAATCGCGCCAAGTCTGCTGCGCTCAGGTTGTGCGCGTCCAGCAGGTGTTGCAGCGCGTCCAGCGCCGTGACCTTGGCCGTGGCGAGTTGGGCATGCGCTTTCTCGTAATCTTCAATGAGGTGGCAGAGCAGGTCAAAATAGTCTTCCTGATCCGCCGTCAGTTTGTGTCCGGCCATGGCATCCGTGATTTTCGTGACGTTTTCAAAATCCACCTGGTCGTGGATGGGGCGCGGCGTAAGTAACCGGCACAGGCCAGCGTAGTCCTTGGGCAGGCGGGCAAAGGCTATTTTGGTGGCGGTCGTTTTCATAAGGTTTCTTTCCAACGGTCTTTGCTGTATTCGGCGTGCGTCATAAAGCGCAGGGTATAGATAATCTGCCGGTTGTAGTGCGCGGCGGCGATCAGCCGATAATCATTCCGGCGGAGGTTGAACACCAGCACACTCCGTCCGCTTTTGACTTTCACGGCATCCGTATCCGGATAACTGCGCCGCACAGCCATCAGGTTGCGCCAGGCGGCCGACTTGACCGTCTTGCGCCAAACGTCCAAGTGCCGGGCGGCCGGGGGATGCTGCCGTCCCGCCGCCACCAGAAACGCTTCCTTGATAAGGCGCACGAATACAAATTGTATTCACTTGTTGAAATTGTCAAACGGAAACGGTTTGTGATTTTTTCAAACTGTCAATTCAGGTGATACAAAAGTGATACAAAACCGATTTTTGAGGTCAAAAACGAATTTAGCGAATTGCTAAAGCATTTGTAAACATTGATGGATAATGAGGTTTTCATCCGTGGAAACCATACAGGCTCATAACCTGAAGGTCGTTGGTTCAAATCCAGCCCCCGCAACCATTTGAAAAGCGGCCATTTCCCTTGTGAAATGGCCGTTTTATCATTTTCCGGGAGGCCGGTTTTTCCAGTTTTCAAAACCGCTTAAAAACGTTTAAAAGCGATTAAAAAGTGATACAGAAGTGATACAAAGTGATACAGCAACCGGCTTCGAAAATCAGTTTCCCCCTGGTGGTCAAATCGGTTTCCCGATTTTGTGAACGAACGCCGGTATGCCTAAAACCTGAAGTGCGGTTTGAGGGTAGAACCGAAACCACGAGTGATGCCGGCCATTATTTCGCCGTTTTTTCCGCGGCGAGGAGGGCTTGGATGTATACCGGCGTCAGGCGCAGGAAGTGTTCACCCTCGGCGCGGGTGGCGGGGGCGATGTAATGTTTGCGGGAGATGGTTGGCGAGTTGCCGAGGTTGCTGGCAACGACGTTGAAGTCGCCGCGCAACGCGTAATCGAACGAGGCGTGGGTGTGGCGCAGGGCGTCAAACGGCCAGGTGTCATCCGAGCCGATGGCCAGCAACTGGCGGCGCCAGCGCTCATAGGTTTCAATGTCGTGACGCGGGATGACGGGGCCGGATTTATTGATGCCGATAAATTCGAGCCACTGGCGGAGGATGGGGCTGATCTTCACCCAGCGGTAGCGGTGGCATTTGCCGGTGGAGCCGGCGATATTGATACGTTCCTCGTCGAGGGAGATATTCTTCCAGTCCAGCCGGCAGGTTTCCGCCGGACGCATACCGGTGAAGCAACCCAGAACGAGCGCGGTCAGGAATCTGGCTTTCACCCGCACGGCGTCTTTCAGCAAGGCTTCGCAGCGCTGGGCACTGAGCCGTTCGGGCACCGGCTGGTCCACCTTGGGCAGTTCCAGTTTGACCGTCGGGTTGTCGGCGCGGAGTTCCAGTTTTACGGCGTGGTCGAAGAGCAGTTTCAGGGTGCCAATGAGGTTCTTCTTGCCCTTGGGTTGGAGCTTCAAGGAGCGGAGCCAGACTTGGAGGTCGTTGGCGGAGATGTCGGCGATGGCCCGATCGCCAAACTCCTTGGTGAAATGCTTCAACTCGGAACGGTTGGTGGCGAGGGTCTTGCCCCGCACGGTGGCGTTCAAATGCCGTTGTTTGAGGAAGTGACGGACGACGACGTCGGCGCGACGGGATTTGGCCTTGGGTTTTTCCTCTTCCTTTTGGGCAAACTGCTGGACGGCCGCGAGGAATTTCCGGCAATCCCCGCCGACCAGGCTCAAGGCCGTGCGGAAGGTGGCGAATTGTTCATCCGACAGGCTGCCGTTACCCCCGGCGAATTTGTTCAGCCGAAGCCGGGCACCGGAAGACGAGGAAGGCACCTCAATATTCTTGTTTAAGTTATAACCCAGCAGGTGAATAATCAAGGAACACAAGTATGATCAAAATCACATCCTTCGCCCTCACCGCCCTGCTACTGGCACCGCTGGCCGCGTTGCACGCTGCCGAAACACAACGACCGAACTTCGTCTTCGTGCTGGTTGATGATCTGGGCTATGGCGATCTGAGTTGTCACGGGAATCCGGTTTTCCAGACGCCGAACATGGACCGGCTGCACGCCGACGGGGTGCGGTTCACGGATTTCTGCGTCAGCGCCACCTGTTCGCCGACGCGCGGCGCGTTGATGACGGGGCGGCATGAATTCAAGTCGGGCGTCACCCACACAATCGGCGGGCGGGAGCGGCTGGCGCTCGACGCCGTGACGTTGCCGCAACTGCTCAAGACCGCGGGTTACACCACCGGCATCTTCGGCAAGTGGCACTTGGGCGACCGGGGAGATTACCGGCCCGAACGACGCGGCTTCGACGTCGCCGTGACCACTGTCGGCGACACGCAGAACTCGCACTTCGATCCGAAGTTGTTGCACAACGGCGAGCCGCGAGCGCACAAAGGTTTCCGCGAAGACATTCTGTTCGCTGAAGCCATTGAATTCATCAAAACCAACCGCGACCGCCCGTTCTTCTGTTATCTGCCGACCTATTCGCCGCACGCCCCGTTGGTCGCCCCCAAGGAATATATCGAGCGCTGCAAGAAACAATTTCCCCAAGCGACGCCGACATCGTTTTACGCGATGATCGCCAACGTGGACGACAACCTGGGCCGGCTCCTAGTAACACTGCGCGATCTACAGCTCGAAACCAACACCGTGGTGATCCTCATGAATGACAACGGTGCGACCTATGGCGTAGACCAATGGAATTCCGGGATGCGCGGCTGCAAAGGCGCGTCGTGGTTTGGAGGGTATCGGGCGCTTTCCTTCTGGCGTTGGCCGGGCCATTGGCAACCCCGTGACGAAAGCCGTCTCAGCGCTCATGTGGATGTCCTGCCGACGATCGCCGATCTGGCTGGGGTGAAAGTTCCCGCAGACCTAGCGGCGCGGCTTGATGGAATCAGTCTGCGCCCGCTACTGGAGTCAGCCAACGCCTCATGGAATGACGATCGGATGCTCTTTCAGAATGTGGGCCGCTGGCCGACGGGGAAAGCCGCCGAACATGGAGAGTGTTTTTGCGGAGTGCGTTGGCGGCAACTGTTGCTTGTGCGCGCGGCGACCTGTGGTCACGCTGACTGCAAAGGCGGAATGTGCACGAGCACCGTGCCGTCGCGAACCACACCGGGTTACACCAAGAATTTCGCTTTTCATTATGCGCTCACACCGGACAGCGGTTGGGCGCTCTACAATGTGAAAAACGATCCCGCCTGCGAGCACGACTTGGCCGCCGCCGAACCCGCGACCGTTACGCGCTTGCGCAATGCCTACCGTGAATGGTGGCAGAGCGTCTTGCCCAGCGTGCAGCAGGCGGACCAAAACCTCAAAGGCTCAAAATGAACAAAAGCACAATCATTCTCCTCACCGCCCTGCTGCAGGCACCGCTGGCCGTGCTGCACGCCGCCGATGCGCCGCCAATAGGCAAACCCAACATTGTTTATATCCTTTGCGACGATCTCGGTTATGGCGATGTGCATTGCCTCGGCGGCATGCGCAGCAAGATTGCCACTCCGAATATGGACAAGCTCGCATCGCAAGGCATGACGTTTACCGAGGCGCACTCCAGTTCCGCCGTTTGCACGCCGAGCCGTTACAGCATTCTCACCGGGCGCTACAACTGGCGTTCAACCCTGCAAAAGGGCGTGCTCCAGGGATCGAGCGCGCCGCTCATTGCCGCTGATCGCCTGACTGTTCCCGCCTTGTTGAAACAACACGGCTACCAGACCGCCATCATCGGCAAATGGCATCTCGGCCTGGCCTTCGCAGGGAATGAAAAAAAACGTGATTATACCCAGCTGATTCAGGACGGGCCGACCACGCGCGGATTTGATTATTTCTTCGGCATCAGCGCGTCGCTCGACATGCCGCCGTTTGCCTTCATCGAGAATAATCATTTCACCCAGCAGCCAACCGTCACCAAGAAATGGGTGCGGGCCGGTCTGGCCGCGCCGGATTTCGAAGCGGTGGATGTGCTACCCACGCTCGCGTGCAAGGCAACGGAGTATATCGCCAAACGCAGCACGACGAATCAGCCTTTCTTTCTGTATCTGCCGCTGACTTCGCCCCACACGCCCATCGTGCCGACGAAAGAGTGGCAGGGCAAAAGTGGTCTTGGCGACTACGGCGATTTTGTGATGGAAACCGACTGGGCCATCGGCGAAGTGCTGGCGGCCATCGCTAAGGCCGGCATTGCGGACAACACGCTCGTCATCGTCACCAGCGACAATGGTTGCTCACCGGCAGCCGGAACGCCCCAGTTGGAGCAACAAGGCCATTTTGCCAGCGCCGACCGGCGCGGTTACAAGGCGGATATTTTTGATGGCGGCCATCGCATTCCATTGATCGCGCGCTGGCCGGGCAAAACCAAGGCCGGTTCAAGATCCGACCAATGCGTCAGCCTCGTGGACCTCATGGCCACCTGTGCCGACATTGTGGGTGCGAAAATTCCAGAAAACACCGGTGAAGACAGCGTGAGTATTTTGCCCGCGTTGCTCGGCACGGCGAAAGCATCGCTGCACGAGGCGGTGGTGTTTCATTCAATCAACGGAAATTTTGCCATCCAGCAAGGGCAATGGAAATTGGAACTGTGTCCCGGCTCGGGCGGTTGGAGCAGGCCGAGAGGCGCAGCTGACCTGAAAGGGCTTCCGGCCATTCAGCTCTATGACATGGCCAAGGATGTCGGCGAACGCACCAATGTTTACAAGGAACATCCGGAGATTGTCGCGCAGTTGACCAAGCTGCTGGAGAAATATGTGGCCGATGGCCGCACCACTCCCGGAAAGCCGGAGAAGAACGACGTGACGGTGGACATCTATAAAACATCAAGGGGCGAGAAGGCGGAGAACCCGGCTGACAACTAACCGCGCAGCTTCAGCCATGAAATTCAAACTCATCCTGCTTGCCGCCCTGCTGCTGTCGCCGAAGTCGGCACTCCTCGCCACTGACATATCCAAACCCAACATCATTCTCGTCATGCCCGATGATCTCGGCTACGGCGACTACGCGTGCCTCAGCAATCCCATCACGCACACGCCGTCGGTGGATGCTTTCAAGAAGGAGAGCCTGCTCTTCACGCAGTTCCACGTCAGCCCTACTTGTGCGTCCACACGCGCGGCGTTGATGAGCGGGCGGCACGAATTCAAGAACGGCGTCACGCATACCATTCTGGAACGCGAACGGATGAGTTTAAAAACCTTCACGCTTCCGCAGATGCTTAAATCCGCCGGTTATACCACGGGCATTTTCGGCAAGTGGCACCTCGGCGACGAGACCGCGTATCGCCCCGAGAGCCGCGACTTTGATGAAGTGTATATCCACGGCGGCGGCGGCATGGGGCAAACCTATCCCGGCTCGTGCGGCGACGCGCCGGGCAACTCCAACATCAATCCCGCGCTGTGAGGAATTCTATTCCCCGTGGACTTGGTCGAGGTCTTAACCAAAACTACGACCGCCAAGCGATTCCCGGCCCACGACTACCCAGTTGTGTGCCGGCGATTTCGACCGCAGGCGGGCACCCGCATCCAAAAACACGGTGACGGAGTGGAAGTCGTCATGACCCACCTGGAAGTTGCCCGGCATCTAGCCGCGTTAAACCGCGCCGATGCCAAAGGCAACTACCGCTGGAACAACGTGGCACCGAGATGCCCGCACCGCAAAGCGCACTGGGACAAAGTGAACCAGGAACGCAACCAGCAGAAAGGAAGCCAGACACTGGGGAAATAAGTTCGGAACTAAGTTATGGCGGTGTGCAAGATCACCTTCAAGACTGGCCGACATTGGTTTTGCAGCCACGTTAAAATATGGTTGACCGAGCACCTTATTATCATTGGAGTGCCGCCTCCATTTATGCTTAAATCAATCTCGCGAACCGGTCATTAAGTTAGCCCCAATGCCGCCGTCCTTTTATGCCGCTAAAAATTTCGTTTCCGCTGCTCACGGGCTGGCTTCTACTGTCGTCCGTTTATGCCGGTGAAACCAATCAAGTTCTGTCAAAGAAAAATGCCGCGCCGCCGGTAAATGGCTATGCTGGTTCGGCCAGTTGCCGCGAGTGTCACGAGGCAGCATACCAAAAATGGGCCGGATCGCATCACGCGGAGGCGGAACGGTTGGTTCAAACCAATCGCGACCGAGTGGCGTTTGACCCGCCGCGCGAGTTTCATCACGGCTCACAAAAATCTTTCGTGCAGTGGAACCGCGGCCAACCCCAAATTGCCAGCGTTGGCCGGTTACAGCGTTGGGACACCAACGCCGTAGCCCGTGTGATTGGCGAGGATCCGTTGCGGCAGTTTCTCCTCGCTTTTCCCGGCGGCCGCTATCAGGTGCAGGAAGCTGCCTATGCGCCGCGCAGCAACGAGTGGTTCAACGTCTTCGGCAATGAAGACCGCCAACCCGGCGAATGGGGACATTGGACCGGTCGCGGCCTGAACTGGAACGCCATGTGCGCCGCCTGCCACAACACCCGCGTGCAAAAAAATTACGATGCCACCACCGACTCTTATCACACGACGATGGCCGAACCGACGGTTAGTTGCGAGGCGTGCCACGGCCCATTGCAGGCCCATGTGGACTGGGAGAAAAAATACGGCGGCACCACGAACGATCCCGCATTCCCTAAACTTTCCCGCCGGCAGGTTTTTGATATGTGCGCCTCCTGCCATGCCCGGCGGGCGGATTTGACGGGCGACTTTACGCCGGGCGATGATTTTTACAATCACTTCGAACTGTCTATGGTGGATGCCAGCGAGTTGTTTTATCCTGATGGCCAGATTCACGATGAAGATTACGAATTGTCCGCGTTTCTGGGTAGCAAGATGCAGCAGGCGGGAGTGACCTGTTTGGATTGCCATCCGCGTTCACTGCATATGGCGAAATTGCACGGCAACGAACTTTGCCTGCAATGCCACAAAGGTGGTTATCCCAAGGCCCCGGTCATCAATCCGACGGAACATAGCCACCATGCCGCCGCCAGTGCCGGCAACGAATGCGCCGGTTGCCATATGCCACAGACGGTCTATATGCAGCGCCATTCGCGGCATGACCACGGCTTCACCATTCCCGACCCGCTGCTGACGAAGCAGTTTGGTGTGCCGAACGCCTGCAACCGCTGCCACACCGACAAGAGCACAGACTGGGCGCTGACCAATGTTGTGGTTTGGTATGGCGACAAGATGCAACGCCATACCCGTGAACGTGCCCAGATCATCGCCCGTGCCCGCAATGGCGAAGCCTCATCGTCAACCAACCTCGTGCAACAACTCCAGACTGAGGAGATTCCTTATTGGCGCGCGGTTGCCGCCGGTATGCTTGGCAACTGGGTGGCGGAAACAAATGTCACCGCTGCCTTGCGGCGTGGCTTGGATGACACCAACGCGCTCGTCCGCAGCGCTTGTGTTCGCTCGCTCGCACCGCTGGCTGGTGATGAGGTGGTGGCGGCGACGATTCAAAAAATCCTGTCTGATCCCCGTCGCAATGTCCGTATCGCCGCCGCGTGGGCGCTCCGCGCAACGCTGGACACAAACTCGCCCGCCGCCGCCGACTTGAAGCATTTTCTGGAAGTAAACGCCGACCAACCTGCCGGGCAGTTACAGTGGGGGAATTATTATTATGCGCGCGGTGATTTGGAAGCGGCCTGCCAACACCTGCAAACCGCCGTAGCCTGGGATGGTTATTCCCCGCCGCTACGGCTGGAACTCGCCGTCGTGTTGAGTGCGCTGGGACGGACGCCGGAAGCTATCTCGCAATTGCAGACCGCCGTCCGGTTGGTTCCGCGCGACGCCGAGGCGCACTTCAGTCTGGCGCTGGCATTGAACGAGCAGGGCGACAAAGCACCGGCGCGGAAAGAACTGGAGACAGCGGTGGCCATTGATCCGCATTTTGCCCGGGCCTGGTATAATTTGGGGCTGTTGCAAAACGCCGGTGGCGAACCGCAGGTGGCGCTGAATTCATTGCTTCGCGGGGAACAGGCTGATCCCTTGGACACACGCATTCCTTATGCCCGCGCGACCATCCTGATCCGTCTGGGGCGGGAGGACGAGGCTAAAGCCCTGTTAAGAAAGATACTGGAGGCACATCCCGACGCCACCGCCTGCCGCCAATTGCTTGACAAGCTGATGCGTCCATCATACTGACAGGCCACCAACTGAAACGCGAGCCAACCACCCTCTCAACCATGAAAATAAAATCCATTGCTTGGCTCATCAACTCCGCGTTGGTTTTGGGCGCATTCACTTTACGCGCCGCCGATGTTTCAGCACAAAAACCCAACATCATCTTCATTCTCGCGGATGACCTTGGTATCGGAGCGTGAGCAGCTATGGCGCGGACAATTTCAAGACGCCCAACATTGACAAGCTCGCTGACAGCGGCATCCGTTTTGAACATTGCTACTCCTTGCCGCTCTGTGGGCCGTCGCGGGCCTTGCTGATGACCGGCCGTTATCCTTGTTTTTGCCGGATCGCCCAACCTGCTGGTGGTGAGACGGACGTGCATATTGAAATTCCGGCGGAACAGCTGCGCTGTTGCAATGTGAATTTGAAGAAATATATGGTTGTGTCCGGCTATATGAATTATTCAGCGGAGGGGCTTCGGATGATTTGGTTTGAAAATTTGAATCCATGTGCTTTTGTGTGTCGACTTAAATAATGAAAATAAAACATTCAATAACTTTTACCGGGTTGGTCGCAGTTTTTTTTGCCGTTTTGTCAGTGACGGCGTTGGCCGAGACTTCGGCCGAGCGTGACGCCCGCATGGCGTGGTGGCGGGAGGCGCGTTTTGGCATGTTTGTTCATTGGGGAGTTTTCGCTGTGCCGGCGGGCGCGTGGAACGGCAAGCCGGTGGCGGGCCACAGCGAGTGGCTGATGAATCAGGCGGCGGTCCCGGTGGACGACTATGCCAAACTCGCCGAGCGGTTTAATCCGACCAAGTTCGATGCCGAAGCGTGGGTCACGCTGGCGAAAAATACGGGCATGAAATACCTCGTCATCACCGCGAAACATCACGACGGGTTTGCCATGTTTCACACGCGAGTGGACGGGTTCAACATTTTTGACGCTACGCCGTGGCATCGCGATCCGCTGAAAGAACTCGCCAACGCGTGCCGGCGGCAGGGGATCAAGCTGGGCGTTTATTACTCGCAAGCACAGGATTGGCACCACCGCGGCGGCCGGGGCAACTTCTGGGATCCCAGTCAGCAAGGCGATTTCGATCAATATTTGGACGCCGTCGCCGTGCCGCAGGTGAAGGAATTGTTGAGCAACTACGGCCCGGTCGCGGTGCTCTGGTATGACACGCCGCGCAACATGACGCCGGCACGCGCGGAAAAATTCCTGCCGCTGCACGCGCTGCAGCCCGGCCTCATCGTGAACAACCGGCTGCGCATCTCCGACGCGCAAACCGGCGGAACAATCGGCGACACCGAAACGCCGGAGCAGTTCATTCCGGCCAATGGCTATCCCGGCAAGGATTGGGAAACCTGCATGACGATGAACGATTCCTGGGGTTTCAAGAAGGGCGACACCAACTGGAAAAGCGCCGACGATCTCATCCGCAAACTGTCCGACATCGCCAGCAAGGGCGGGAATTTTCTGCTCAACGTCGGCCCGGATGCGCAGGGTGAAATTCCCGCTGCGAGCCGCGAACGCTTGCAAACCGTCGGCGCGTGGCTGCAGCGCAATGGCGTCGCCATCTACGGCACGCAGGCCAGCCCGTTCCAGCGCCGCCTGCCGTGGGGTCGCGTCACGCAAAAGACGCAGGCCGGTGGCGTCACGCTGTTTTTACACGTCTGGGATTGGCCCGCAAATCGCCGCTTGCTGTTGCCGGGAGTTCACCAGTTGCCGCGTGCTGGAAAACTTTTAGTCGGTGGCGCGGCCGTTACCGCCGAGGATGCGCCCGAGGGCATCGTCGTGAAACTTCCGGCGCAACCACCAGATGCACCCGTTGCCATCGTCGCGCTCGAATTCACCCAGCCGGTCACGACCACGCAAACGCTTCCAGCGGTTGCTGCCGATGGCCGAATTTTGCTGACGGTTTCCGACTGTGAAATCACGAACGGCAAAATGTCCACCAACGGCGACGTGAGTGTCGAGTCACGGTGGAATCTGGAATATCTTTTCACCACGCCGGTGGAAAAATACTGGACCATCAAAGTCGAGGTTGCGTCGATGGCTTACAATCGCATCGTGGCCGCCGTCCCCGGCCCATTTGGGTTTTCGGTGGCGAGCGCCCTGCAGGCGTGGGGTCGCGGGCCGGACGATTTTGTGACGATAGAACTCGGCACGGTGCACCTGCCAGCCGGAGTCAACGCCCTTGAATTGAAATCCGAGATGAACGACCTGCGGCCGCTAAAAATCCGCCGCCTCTGGCTAGCCCCGCCAAAATAAGCAGGGAAAGGCGAATGCCATGACCGGACTCATCCTTACCCGCACGAGTGAGGCGGTGTGCCGCGCTGAAATTGCTTGTCCCAGCCGGATTATTGGTTGAGCTTAATGAAAACCATGTTCACTCATCTCAACCCAAGCCACCGGATTTTCTGGAAACCATTTTGCTTTGCGCTGCTGCTAACGATTTTTGTTCCCGCTGTTTTTGCGGACACCAATCGTTACCCAATCCTGACGCCGCCACCGCCGCGCGCGCCGCGGCTGAACACGCCGGCTGTCTATGGGGCGCATCCGGGGCATCCGTTTCTCTACCGGATTCCCTGCACCGGGGAACGTCCGCTAAAATTTTCCGCCCGCCGGCTTCCTGCCACCCTGTCGCTGGATGCGGCCACGGGCATCATCACCGGCACGACGCCGGCTAAAGGCGATTATGACGTGACTCTGCTGGCGGAAAACGCCGCCGGTCGCGCGGAGAAAAAATTCAAGCTGGTGGCGGGCGACCAGCTCGCGCTCACGCCGCCGATGGGCTGGAATTCTTGGTATGTGCATTTCAATCGCGTGGACGAGCGCGCGATGCGCGCGGCGGCGGCGGCGATGGTGGCCAGCGGCATGGCTGACGCCGGCTATCAATACGTCAACATTGATGATGGCTGGATGAACGCGGCGGAGCTTCACAAATACATGACCGACCCCACCCGCGTCGGCCCGCCGCGCGACAGCGATGGAAACCTTCTGCCGAACGTTCATTTTTCCGACATGAAGGCGCTGACGGATTTCATTCATGGCTTGGGCTTGAAGGCGGGCATTTACAGTTCGCCCGGCCCGAAAACCTGCTGTGGTCTCACCGGTTCGTGGCAGCACGAAGAGCAGGACGCGGCGCGGTTTGCCGCATGGGGATTTGATTTTCTCAAATACGACTGGTGTTCCTACAGTCACATCGCAGGTAAACAGCCGCCGCTGGCGGAAATGAAAAAGCCTTACCAGATCATGGGGGCGGCGCTGCGCCGCCAGCCGCGCGATTTCGTTTTCAATCTCTGCCAATACGGCATGGGCGACGTGTGGGAATGGGGCGCGGAAGTCGGCGGCCACTGCTGGCGGACGGCGGGCGATTTGGGCTTTGAGTTGAACCGCATTTTTCCCGTCGCGTTGAAAAACGCCGAGCATGGAGCATGGGTAAAGCCCGGTTCGTGGAACGACCCCGACTATTTGCAAATCGGCTGGATTGGTTCGCAACTGGGCACCAACTTTACTTTGTCCAAGCCATGTTCGGCTTCGGCGGATGAACAATATTCCTATATGTCGCTCTGGTGCTTGATGGCGGCGCCGTTGTTTTTTAGCGGTGACATGGAGCATTTGGACGCGTTCACGCTGAACGTGCTGTGCAATCCCGAAGTCATCGCCGTGGATCAGGATGCGCTCGGTCAATCGGCACGGGTGGTGCATCTTCCGAATGGAGCGTTCGCGATGATTAAAGAGCTGGCGGAAGGCGCGAAGGCGGTGGGCTTGTTTAATCCGGGAAAAGCAGCGGTGACGGTGACGGTGGATTGGGCCGGGCTCGGGATTCAAGGC
>Ga0208872_1000865_pt1 | contig 20308 bp, 12 predicted proteins | sample CryBogCBH12Aug08_FD_185508 | JGI IMG/M metagenome (GOLD analysis project Ga0208872, IMG submission 185508) | Freshwater microbial communities from Crystal Bog, Wisconsin, USA - CBH12Aug08 (SPAdes) | ecosystem: Environmental > Aquatic > Freshwater > Lake | place: Crystal Bog, Wisconsin, USA...
CTTCGCGGGCGGCCAGTGCGCGGCGTTCGCCGAGCGCGCGGTTGTATTCTTCCGTGCCGCGTTCGTCGCAGTTGCCTTCGATGAGCAGCTTGTCGCTGGTGTTATTTTTCAACGCCGCCGCGACGGCGTCGAGGTTGGACTGTTCGCCCTTCTTGATGGCCGCGCTGTCGAACGCAAAATGAATCGTGTTCGCCGCGAGCGCCGCCGGGTCTTTGATCATGCCGTCAAATTCGTCAAGGGGTGCCGTGCCGCCGCCGCCTAGTTTGGTGTCGACGCCGGTGCCGGGGCCACCGCCATCCATCTTGTCGCCGGGCGGCAAGGTGATGGGATTGCCGGCGTCATTGACGTTCTTCGACGTCGGGCCGGGAATCGGCGTGGTTTTGACCGGCGTGTGTTTGCAGCCGGTGGTGGCCAGCGTCGTCGCGAGCGCGAGCGCCAGCGGGAGAATAATCTGGTTTATCTTCATAATTTTTTTGAGTTAAAGTTGTGGTTAAAAATCGGTGACGAAAAAGAAAATCATTTTGCCCACGCGGGCTGGGAACTGCTTCCGTTCACGCGCACACAATCCTTGTATTGTTTGGTGAAAACGTCAAGCACAGACAGCGTTTGCCGGTAGCCCAGCGCGCGGTTGAAGACCAGCGTCCGCGAGTTCGGCGCCCACGACGGATTCTGCCCGCCGACCAGCACCGCCGCCGGCGCGCTGCCGTCCGCCGGCATCACGCAGATGTTGAAATCGCGCATCTGCGAGGTGAACGCAATCCATTTGCCGTCCGGCGACCAGTCCGGCTCCGTCGGGTTCGGCGCGCCGGCGGTGTCGAGATAATGCACCGTGCCGCCGCCGGCGGGAACTTTCGCCAGCCGCCGCCGCTCGTTGTGTTTCGTCGCGAAACAAATCCATTGCCCGTCCGGCGACCAGCACGGCGAGGAATCCTCGTCGCCGACCGTGATGCGTTTCAAATTCGAGCCGTCGGCGTTGGCGACCCAGATGTTCGGGCTGCCGGTTTTGCTCAAAACCATCGCGACTTTCGAACCATCCGGCGAAACCGCCGCGCTGGTGTTCAGGCCGGAATAACCCGCGATCACGCTGCGCTGACCGCTCGACAGGCTGTGAAAATAAATATCCGGATTGCCGCGCCAATAACTGGTGTAGTAAATCGCCAGCTTGCCCGGCACCCACGTCGGTTTGGCTACGATCGCACCGTCCTTCGTGACGCGTTGCGCCGCGTAGCCGTCAAAATCCGCGACGTAGATTTCGCCGACGCCGTTGCCCGACGGCTGCGTTTTGAAGGCGATTTTTGTCTGGCCGATGCCCTTGAGATTCAGCACCGCCTGCACGATGTCGTCGGCGAACGCGTGCGCCTGCCGCCGCAAACTCGCGCCGTTGTAGCTGCGCGAAAGCAACTGGCGCTTGGCGAACTTGTCGGTGAGCGTGCCGCTGACGCTGCCGGCGTCGCTGCCGTTGATGAGATACTGCGCGGCGTCCGGCGACACGAAACTGAAGCCCTGCACGGTGAGGTCGAATTTCAAAACCTCCGCGCCCTCGCCGGTGAACCCGCTCAACGCGACGGGAATGGGCTTGTTCTGGCCGAGCACGTTGATTTCCGATTGAATATTGATTTCCTGCGCGCGTGCGCCGGTGAGCGTGGCGATGGCGAGGCCGATGGTTAGTAAAATTATTTTTTTCATCCGAGCATCCGTTTCGCTTTGAGGTTGAAGTTGATTATGAAAGTTTTTTCTTTTTCTTTCGCACCATCGGGAAACGGCGCGACGAAAGTCACGTTGTCCAGCGTCCGCTGCACGCTCGCGTCCACCTTGGAATCGCCGGACGGGTCGAGGATGCGCGAAGAAATCACGGTGCCGTCGCTGCTGATGGTCACGCTGACGCGCGTGTTGGCCTCGTCGTTCGCGGCGTCATCCGGTGTGCGCCAGGCGCGCTCGTAAACGCTTTTGACCACCGACGCGTAATTCGCATACGACACGCTGCCGGTGCCGTGCATCTCGACGGTCGTGGCGGACGTGGCGTTTTCCTTGATGCTGCGGGCGGCGTTGGCAAAGGCTGCCGCCGTGCGTTTCTTTGCTTCCTTCGCCTCTTTCGCCGCTTCACGCGCGGCATCGGCTTCGGAGGTGTCTTCCTTCACCTTTGCCGGGTCGCGTTTGACCGTGGTCAAATCCACGTTGATTTTATGCGGCTTTGGCTTGGGTGCCGGTTCCGTCGGTTCATCCGCTTCCGGTTTGGGCGGCGTCGGCTCGAAAAGTTTTTCCACCTTTTGCACAAATGTCGGCGCGGGCTTCACCGGTTCCGGATCAGGTTGTTTGACCGGCTCTGGTTTCGGCTGCGGCGGTGTGGGTGGCGTTGGTTGCTGAACCGGTTGCGGCGCCTGCGGTGGCGTGGACGCGGCGGGCTGGGCGTTTTTCACGCCGCTGCTGAGTGCTGCGTCAATCAGATTTGCTGGAATCACGTCGAGCAACGTGGTGTCATCGGGCTTCTCGTGATGCGTGAAGAAGGCCGAGCCAAAAAGCAAAACCAGCACCAGTAGCAGGTGCAGTCCCACCGTGGCGATCAGGCATTTTTTTTCGAGCCGGTTCATTGGTTCACTGGCTGTGTGCGCAACGAATATCGCGAAATATTATTCTTCTGGCAGCCGTCCAGCAATTGCGCCACCAAATCATAACGACATTCTTTGTCTGCGCGGATGTTGACGACCAAGTTCGGATTTTTTCGAAAATCGCCCGTCAGCCGGGCAATGAGTTGCGGCAGCGCCATCCGCTGCTTTTCCAGCGCATAAACGCCGGTGTTGGAAATCTCCACGGTGCGGATGTCGTTCTTATTTGGCTTCTGCTCCGTGCGGCCGCCGTTGGGCAGTTTCAAATCGAGGCTTTTCTCCAGCAGCGGCGTGGTGATGACGAAGATGATGAGCAGCACGAACGCGAGATCCAGCAACGGCGTGATGTTGATGTCACTCAACGTCACCAGATGACTGCGTTGTGAAAAGCGCCGCATATTTTTATTTAGCCACAGATAAACACAAATGGACACAGATGTTTCCGAATCCGAAAACTTTCAGTGTGGTTTTGAATCTGTGTTTCATCTGTGTGCATCTGTGGCTTATTCGTCCTTCAAAAATTCCGTCTCCATCTTGGAGACAAATTCCTGCGCGAAATTGTCCATCTCGACGGTGAACGCGCGCAGATTGTGCACCAGCCAGTTGTAGCCGAACATCGATGGAATCGCCACCAGGAGGCCGGCGACCGTCGTGACGAGCGCGGCGGAAACGCCCGGCGCCATCGCCGCCATTGTGGCTGAGCCTTGCTGCGCAATGCCAGCGAACGTGCTCATCACGCCCCAGACCGTGCCGAGCAAACCCATGAACGGCGCGCCGCTCACCGCGATGGCGAGCAGGATGAGGCCGGATTCCAGTTTCAATGATTCCTTGGCGACGACGTTTTCAATCGAGCGCTTGATGTGCTCCATGTTTTTCAGGCTGACCTGCTGCTTGGCGCGTTCGCCGCTCGGCCCGCGCAACCGCGCGTCGAGCTGCGTGCAGCCGGACTGGTAAACGGCGTAGAGCGGGCAGCCATCCACCTGAAGCTTGCGGTCGAACATTTCGAGGACGGTTTTCTGCGCGGTGAATTCCTCGCCGAAGAAAGAGTTCAGTTTGCGCGCGCGGCGCATCTGGAGCGCCTTGGAGATCATCATCCACCACGCGAGGATGGAAAAGACGAACAGCAGCGCGATGATGGCTTTCGCCTCCACCGTCGCCTTGTCCCAGATGTAAAGGAGCTCCGTCTGGTTGGACGCCGCCCCGATGAGTGCATAGGATAACCCGCTCATAAAATAAAAATCTTGGTGGTGAGGAACCGGTTTGGCCAAGCGGCGGAATGCCGAGCATTTTTCCGCCGCCGCAAATTATCAGCGCCAGCGGGGCAAATTGCAAAAACATTTTCGCCCGCAATTTCAAGAATCGCGCTTTGCCTCGCCGGCAAAATCGCTTACAAAAGCGGCGTGCCGCCATCTCGTCGCCTCGCCCTGCTGCTAGCCGCCGCCACGTTCGCGCTGTTTCTGCCGGTGGCGTGGTCCGGCTTTTCGCTGTATGACGACGGGCTTTACGTCACCGACAATCCCGTCGTGCAAAACGGCGTGACATGGTCCGGCGTCAAATATGCCTTCACCACGATGGCCGCGTGCAACTGGCATCCGCTGACGATGCTGTCGCACATGGTGGACTGCGGCGTGTTTGGCCTAAATCCCGTCGGGCCGCACCTCGAAAACGCCTTGATTCACGCGGCAAACGCCGCGCTGCTTTTCATCCTGCTGTTTCGACTGCTGGGAAAAACCGGGCCGGCGGCGTTCGTCGCGGCGCTGTTCGCGTGGCATCCGATGCACGTCGAATCCGTCGCGTGGATTGCGGAGCGGAAGGACGTGTTGAGCACGTTCTTCGCGCTGCTGGCGCTTTTGAATTACACCAAGTTCGCAAAGGAAAATTGCCGGAAAAGTTACTGGCTGGCGCTGCTCTGCTTCGCGCTGGGGCTGATGACAAAAGCGATGCTCGTTACGCTGCCGTGCGTCTTGCTGCTGCTGGATTTTTGGCCGCTGCAAAGAATTTCAAATTTCAAATTTCAAATTTCAAATCTTCGTGCCGCCGTCGCGCTGGTTCTGGAAAAAATTCCCTTCTTCGCCGCCAGTGCCGCCATGAGCCTGCTCACGTTCCTCGCGCAATCGCAGAGCGCGAGCAAGGCCGTCGTTTCGCTGAATCTCGTGCCGCTGCATTACCGGCTCAAAAGCGTCCCCATCGCCTACACTGAATATTTGGAGAAAACTTTCTGGCCGGCCAAGCTCGCCATTTTTTATCCGCTGCACGAAAATATTCCCCTCGCCGCCGTGCTGCTGGCGGTGGCGGCGTTACTCGCGATTACGCTGGCCGTGTGGCAACTGCGCCGGGCCGCGCCGTATCTGCTCACCGGCTGGTTGTGGTTTGTCGGGATGCTGGTGCCGGTCATCGGCTTGGTGCAGGTCGGCGGGGCCGCGCTGGCCGACCGCTACAGCTATCTGCCGTCCGTCGGTATTTTCATCGCCGTCACGCTGGCCGCGTGCGCGGCGGCGGAGCGTTGGAAAATTTCGCGAGCCGTGGTTGCGGCAATCGCCATCGGCATTCTTGCCGCCGCCGTTGTCACGATGGAAAATCAACTGGCCCACTGGCGCAGCGACGAAACCCTGTTCCGCCACGCTCTCGCCGTGACGCCGGACAACGATGTCGCCCGCAACAATCTCGGCGTGGCGCTGGAAAAACAAGGCCGGCTCGCCGAGGCCGCCGAGCAATATCGCGCCGCGACCCGCGTCGAACCCGACCGTTACATCGGTTTTCAAAATCTGGCCAATGCGCTGGGCCGGCTGGGCCGGCCGGCGGAGGCGTTGTCCGAACACCGGCGGGCCGTGCAGCTCGCGCCGGAGAAACCAATGCTCCACCATGCCCTCGGTCTGGCGCTCGTCACCGCCGGGGAGACGGAGGCCGCGCTCGCAGAATTTTTCACCGCCGCGAAATTGGATTCGCATTATCCGTGGCCGCACGTCGAGATTGCGCGGATTTATCTCCGCCAAAACCGCGCCGCTGCCGCGGTGGACGAGCTGCGCGCCGCGTTGCGCTTGGATGCCGACAACATTGAAATTCTCACCTTCACCGCGCAGGTGTTGGCGGCGGCGGAAAATCCTGCCATCCGCGATGGCCGGCAGGCTTTTCTGCTGGCGGCCAAAGCCAACCTGCTTGCCGGCGGCGGCCGCCCGACGGTGCTGGACGTGCTCGGCATGGCGTGCGCCGAGATGGGAAAATTTGACGAGGCGCAACTGGCCGCGCAATCCGCGCTGGAAACGGCCAATGCCTTGAAGCTGAAACAAACCGAACCCATCCAGCAACGGCTGGAGCTTTACCAAAACCACCAGCCGTGGCGCGAATCCTTCGGCGCCACCAATGCGGTTGCGAAGTGAATCAGAACCGGCTCAACTCGCCGTGAGATAATTGTCCACCGGTTCCGCGCCGAGCGTGCCGGCGAGTTTTTTCAAATGTTCCGGCGACTCGACCTGTTCCAGCGTTTTCCGCGCGGCGGTCAGCCGGTCGGCGATGTGTAACTGGTCTGCAATATCGGCATAATTTGGCCGGCGCAGAAATTGGTTCAGGCACTCGACGTGGCGTTTCCAGAGCGCACGGTCAATTTTTTGTTTCGCCGCCAAACGCGCCGCATACCAGTCGCTCGCCAGAAGATTTTCGCGTGTGAACAATTTCCGGAATTCCGCGTCGTCCAAACCTTTGCCGTTGAATTCGTCGTTGAGCATGATGTGCAACAGCGCCTTCAGTGGCGGGCACGCCTGCGCGATGCTGCCGTCGTCAAAATACATTTTCGCGACGCGCTTTTGCGTGGCGATGACGTTGTCCATGCCGTCGGCAAAAATGTCCTGGCTCTGCAATTCCGGCTTGAGCATCGCCTCGGTGAAGACGGCGTGCGGATGATTGAACACGCGGCCGAAAAACGCGTGGACGAACCGCGCGTTGATGCGCCAGCCGAGCCGGCTCGCCAAAACTTTTTTGCCGCTGTGCTCAAAGTCCGCGCACCGCTCAAGAAACTTGTTCGCGATGAGAAATTTCGGATCGCGTTCCTCGGCGCTCATGCGCGACCAGACTTCCGGCACGATCAAACTCACGTCGTGGTCCACGCGCAACTGCGGGCCGACGTAGCCGGCGGCGGTGACGAACGCGTTGTGGCCGGTGAGGATGAACGACACCAGCGCGTTGTTCAAATCCATGATCGGCGGCAGCGCGTTGAACGGTCCTTTCGTCAGCGCGCCCTCGGAACCCGCGCCGGTCGTCGAAGGTGATTTGCCCGTCATGCTGCAAATGACTTCCATGAAAAATTCCGGCAGCTCCATGAAATGAACCGGATTGTAGCACGCGAGCGGACGGACGCCGGTGTCCGGCGGATTGTTGCGGCGGCCCGGCAGCACCGCCGTGACCGGCGTGTGCAGCGGTTTGCTCATCGGCACGCGGCGGCGCAGACGCGCGGCAATTTCGGCGAGATAAGTTTCACTCGCGCGGACAAGGTCGGGACGCTTCTGCAAATAGCGCGGATTTTTCGTCGGTTTGCCGTCCACGAGGCGCGGGTCGGCGGTGCAAACAAAATAATCCGGCCGGCCGGTCTCGGCGACTTCGCGCACGAATTTCTGCATCGGCTCCGTGAACTGGTAAAACTTCAGCGCGTCGGCGACCATTTCCCGCGCGTCGCGCGGCGTGAGCGGCTGGTAGTTGGAAAAGAAATTTTCCGGCTGCACAAAGTCGCTTTCCGACTGCTTGTCGTAGCCGGGATGAATCGCGTCGTCCGGCCGCTGGAACAGGCGCTGTTCGCAGTTCTGCGCGAACTTGAGCGACAGTTTCTTGTCCGTGCCTTCCGGCAGATTTTCCAGCAAGCCGGCGGGAACGACCGTTGAGGCGGTGATGTCATCCTCCATCTGCACCTTTACCGCTGGATGAAAATCCTTGCGCAAACCGAACGTCCGCCACGCGCCCTCGTCGTCGAAACCGACGCGCAAATAGGTCGTGACGAGTTTGCGGCCGTCGCACTTCAACTCGTTGCCCGGCGTGCCGTTAATGATGTCCACGCTGAAATGTTCGCGCCACTTCGCGCCCCATTCCGGCTTGTAATAGCGCTTCACCACGAAGACGAGTTCCTTGACGTGCTGTGGCACGGAGTTCAGCCACGCGTTGTATTCCGGCGTGTAATCATGCTCGTCCGGCGTGAGCAGCTTGATGACCGAGCCGAGCGAGCGCTCGGACGCCAGGACGGTGCGCTGGTCCACGCGCGCCTTGTCGGCGAAGCGGTCGGCGTAATCGCGGTTGATCAATTTGGCCACGCGGTCGAAATCCTTCTTCACGTCCGCGACGAACACCGGCCCCGTCAAAATCGCGTCGGTGATGGGCTTGGAAATCTCCGACTTGCCGCCGCCGGAAACCGTGCACGGCTTGTGGCAGTAAGTGCCCTCGGCAATCGTCCCGACGAGCCGCCACTGGCGGCCGTGGCCCGGCGGCTTTTCCATTTTGATTTTGTAGCCGGACGGACGGACGTAGGTTTTTTCGGGCGACAATTTTATTTTTTGCTCGCCGGAAACCGGATTCAGCCACGAAATCGTCTGGCTCTTCAAATCAAACTTCGCCGACGCAGGAACGTAGATGATTTCCGGAAAATTTTTGTCCACCGCGTAGCCTTCCGGCTGCACGTCCATGATGTCGGCGAACATTTTTGTCATCTCGACGAACGAATGGGGCAGCCGGCGCGACAGGATGTCGCCGTTGAACTCCTCGCCCAGATCGTAGCTCGGAAAAACGAGCGCGCCGCCGGCATGCTCCTCCTCCGCGAGGCCGAAAAGATTCGCGGCGAAACTCAATTGCGTCTTCACTTCTTTTTTGCAATAGCCGAAATAATTGTCGGCGATGATGGTGACGATGACGCCGGTTTCGTCGCGGCAGGTGAGCTTGAACGCGTTACCGCCGTTGTAAAGTTCGTCCTCGGTTTTCCAGCACATCCCGTCGCGGCGCTGGCGTTCGGTCGCCTGGTCAAAATGCGGCAGGCCGACGGATTTTTTCGTCACCTTGATGAGATGCGGCGCGAGGATGACGCAGCCGGTGTGGCCGGTCCAGTGTTCCGTGTCGAGCGCGGAATCGTTTTCCGGCAACAGCGGATCACCGCCGTTTTCAAAAATCGCCTCGACGAAATCCAGGTTGCTCACCAAATTTCCAGGCACAAAGAACCGGACTTCCATCGTCTTCTTTTTTGTGAAGCCGGAAACTTCGGGACAAACCAGCGGACGAATCAGCAGCGAGACGAAACATTCCGCCGGCGTCGGCTGCGTGGAAGTGAACGGCAGTTTCAGCAGCGCTTTCGGCGGCGTGAGCGCGAGCTGGAGAATTTTCGCGAAGGTGATTTTCGGCACGCCGAGCTTGTCGTCGGGAATCGGCAGGCCGCCTTCCGTGACGTGGAAAATTCCCGCCGTCGTGCGGCGGTCGCTTTTCGGGTTGTGCAAAACGCCTTGTTTGACGCGGTAGGAATTGATGATGTCCGACGCGAAGTCGTCGCGGTCCACCGGCAGCGACAACACGCGCGCCAGGCCGGCGCGGTCGAGCGTGAAGGTGTTCGCCGGCAGTTTCGGCGCGGGAATTTCCTGCAAATAATCGTGGAGAAAATTCTGGATGCGCCGGTCGGCGGGGCAAAGATGCTGGCCGAGCAGGCGGTCCTTCTCGCGCGACTGCGCGGCCATGGCGGCGGCAATCTCGACAAAATCCCTGTCGCCGGCCATCGGCACCGGCGGGCAGCCGATGAGGGCGAGCTTCACATTGATGTGGGCAATAAGGTGCGCGGGCAGTTGGCTGTTCATGGCAAATCGGGTTTTTTCAGTCCGCTGGACCGAATCCTTTGCCACAAGCTTGCTGGCGGAAAGGCCTTTGGCAACATTTTTTTCCACGATGGAAAAAGGCGGCGGAACGCCGGCGTGAAGGGGCTGGATGTTTCTTCAATGTTGATTCAGCAAGACTTATTGCTGGCCTCGCCGGTCTGGTTTTGCTAAATCCATTTTCAGCGTGAAACAGAAGTCACCACCCCCACTCATGCCGGCGCTGCTGCGCATGATCATTTTGCTCACGCTTTATTTTCTGGGTGGCCTGATTTTAAAAAAATCCCAGTTGGCCTATGCGGAGGCCAATCTGTTCTGGCTGCCGCCGGGTCTGGCGTTGGCGGCCATTCTCATTTTGGGCTATGAATATTGGCTGGGAGTCGCCTTGGGGGCCGGCCTTTTTTTATATGTCGGCGGTGTGCCGGTGGGTTGGTTTATGTTTGCGACGGCGGCGGGCAACACGCTGGTCGCGCTGGGCGGCGCGTTTTTGCTGAAACGGTTTTTGTGGTTCGACAGCGCTCATGAGCGGGTGCGGGGCGTGGCGGCTTATGTGCTGGTGGCCGGCGTCTTCGGCACCTTGCTGAATGCCGCCGCCAATGTCGCCGGTTTGGTCTTGGCGGGAAAAATTTCCTGGTCGGCGGCGGGATCGAACCTGATGGCCTGGTGTCCGCCGAATGCCTTGTCGGTGTTCGTGGTGGCACCCTTCTTTATCGTATGGGCGGCACCCTCGCTCTGGCGCTGGAATGTCTGGCGGGTGGTGGAGCTGGCGGCTTGTGTGGCGGGCCAGGCGGCCAGCGTGTTGATCGCGCTGGCGGTCTGGTATTTTTATGGCATCCATAATTACCCGCTGGCCTATCTGCCGGTGCCGTTTCTGTTGTGGGGCACGTTCAGGTTCGGGCCGCGCGGCGCGGTCACCGGCACCCTCGTGGTGTGGACCTTGGTGTTTTACTTTTTATTTCAAGGCCGGGGATTGGCGGATGACGCCCCGGAGATGTTGGCGGGCGTTGGCACTTACCTTTGTGTCTTGGCACTGGCGAACCTGCTGCTGGCGGTCGTCGCCGCCGGCCGGTTGCGCGCCGAAATCAAGCTGGAAGAAAACGAGCAGCGGCTGCGCAAGGTCGTGGCCGACCAATCGGAATTAATCTGCCGTTTCCGGCCGGATGGAATCATCACCTTTGCGAACCCCGCCTTCTGCAATTTTTACGACCAGCCGGAAGCGCAACTGCTCGGCGCGAATTTTTTTGAAAAACTGTCACCGACGGAAGCCGCCAATCTGCGGGAGAAACTGGCCACGCTGCCGGAAGATCAAACCGACTGGACGTTTGACCGGCGGGCCATCGCTGCCGCCGGCCACGGCATCTGGCTGCAATATAATCTCCGCCGGTTCACCCACGCCGCCAGCCAGAGTTCGGAATATCAGGCCGTCATCCAGAACGTCACGGCGCGCAAACACGCCGAGATCGCCTTGCAGGAAGCCAAGGCTTCGTTGGAGGCGTTGAATCTTCAGTTGCGGAACGCCGTCAAGGAAGCCAACGCCGCCGCCGCCGAGGCCAACCGCGCCAACGCCGCCAAGAGCGAATTTCTCGCCAACATGAGCCACGAAATCCGCACGCCGTTGAGCGGCATTCTTGGCATGGTGGAGCTGCTGGCGCAGACGCCGCTCGATGCCCGCCAGCTCGGTTTTGCCAAGGCGGCGACCGAGAGCGCCAATGCCCTGCTGCTGGTCATCAACGACGTGCTGGATTTTTCCAAGATCGAGGCCGGCAAAATGACCCTCGCCTCGGAAAATTTTTCCGTGCGCGACATCGTGGACAGCGTTTTGGAAAATGCCTCCACGCGCGAACGCGAAAAACGTATCAACCTCGCCTCCATCGTCCGCCGCGATGTGCCGCACCGGCTCGTCGGCGATCCGACCCGGCTCCGGCAGGTGTTGTTGAACCTGGTCGGCAACGGCGTCAAGTTCACCGAAAAGGGCGAGGTCGTGGTGCGCGTCCAATCCCAAATGCGCGGTGCCGGTCGCGTCACCCTTCGGTTTGAAGTCACCGACACCGGCGTCGGGCTGTCGCCGGATCAAGCCAAAAAATTATTCCAGCCGTTCATGCAGGTGGACACCTCGTCTTCCCGGCGGTTTGGCGGCAGCGGTCTGGGTCTGGCCATCTCCCGCAAAATCATCCAACTCATGGGCGGTCGCATCGGCGTGCACAGCGCGCCCGGTGCCGGTTCCACTTTTTGGTTTGAAGTGCCGTTTGCTATTCCGCCGCAGCCGGCTATCGAGCGCAGTTTTCCCGGCTTGGTATTTGCGCGGGTGTTCATCGCCATTCCCAATGCCAGTCTGCGCGAATCTTTGGGCGAACGCCTGCGCGGTTGGGGCGTGGATTGCCGCGAACTCGCCACCAGCGCGGAATTGCTGGACATTCTCCGGCACGGACTCGATGCGACGGTGGTGCCCGTGGTGATGTGCGATGACGAAATGATCGAGCGGGGTGGCACCGAACTCCACCAGCAATTGGTGGACAACCAGCACCGGATTCGCTGCATTCTGTTCGCCGGCCCGGTGGCCATGCTGAATGTCAACCAGGATGAACTCGCGCAGTTTGCGAGCATGCTGTTGAAACCGGTTCGCGAGCAGACGCTGTTTGACACGCTCGTTGCCGCCATCACCGGGAGCAAGGCCGAAGCCCTGCGGCCCGTTCATTTTCCCGGCGACACCGAGCATATTGCCCGCGAAAAAACCGCGAAGCAGACGCCCATTTCACGGCTCCGCTTGCTCGCCGCCGAGGATCATCCATTCAACCGCAAGCTTTGGCAGCTCATGCTCGACAACTTCGGCGTCCGCGCCGATTGGGCCGAGAATGGCCGCGAAGCCGTGGATAAATTCAAGCCCGGCCAATACGACGCCATCCTCATGGACTGCAATATGCCCGGCTTGGACGGCCACGAAGCCACCGCCGCCATCCGACAACTTGAAGCCGAGCACAAGGTCGCCCGGCGGGTGCGCATCATTGCCATTACGGCCAATGTGCTCGTGGGCGAACGTGAGCGCTGTCTCGCCGCCGGCATGGATGATTATTTGGCCAAGCCGTTCACCGCGCAGCAGCTTTATCAAGCGCTCCTCGCCGCCAGCCCGGCACCGTCAGCCAACGAAGCGGAGGCCAGCAATCCCGGCCAGCTCGAACAGCTTTGCACCGATCTCGGTCGGCCGACCGTCTGCGAGATGGCGAATGATTTTCTGAACGACCTGCCCGATCGCCTCAAGGAAATCCACCGGCTCCACGCCGCCGGCCAGTGGCCTGAACTCAAACGCGCTGCGCACACGCTCAAAGGCCTGTTTGCCCTCTTCGGTTTCAAGGCGGTGGCGGAAAAATTTCAGGCCGTGGAACAGGCCGCCGACACCGAGAATCATCCGCAGACCGGCGCGGCCTTGGAGCCGCTCAACGCGGCGGCGGAAACCGCCGCCGCACGCCTGCGCGAGTGGCGGCAAAACCAGCAGTCCGCCGCGTGAAGCGGCTTTATTTCAAATTGGATTTCAGCCCGGCCAGATAATCGCACCACGCCGGAACGCCGTCGCCGGTGCGCGCGGAGAGTTCAAAAATTTTCGCGCGCGGACTCGCCTGCCGGATGTTCTTCAACGCCAGTTCGCGGTCAAAGCCCGCCGCCGTCGTCATGTCGGTTTTCGTCACCACCACCGCATCGGCGGAATGAAACATCGGTGGATATTTCAGCGGCTTGTCCTCGCCCTCGGCCACGGAATGCAGCACCACGCGCACCGCTTCGCCCAAATCGAACGACGCTGGGCAAACGAGGTTGCCGACGTTTTCGATGATGAGCAGATCCAGCGCCCGCAAATCCAGTTGCTTCATCGCCTCGGCCACCATGCCGGCTTCGAGATGGCAGAGCGTGCCGGTGGCAATCTGCACGACCGGTGCGCCGGTGGTGCGGAGCCGCGCGGCGTCGTTGTCCGTCGCGAGGTCGCCGACAATGACGCCGGCCCGCAGCCGGCCTTTCAATTCATTCAGCGTCTTGGTGAGCAACGCCGTCTTGCCCGCGCCCGGCGAGGAAACGACGTTTAGCACCAGTAAATTCAAGGCTTTGAACGCGCCGCGATTTTGTTCCGCCGCGCGGTCATTGGCGTTCAGCATACCGGTGTTCAAATTCAAAATCTGATGCGGATGCGCGTGGCCATGACTGTGCCCATGATCATTCGCGTGTGTAATCACGGTGCCGTCCGGCAGCGTGTGAGTGTGTGAGTCAACTTTCCGGTCGCCCACTTGGTAAGGGCCGGGTTTGGAGCAGCCGCATTCTTGGCACATAATATTTTTTGAGTTACGAAATTTCCAGCGACGCCAGTTCCATTTCCTTGCCGCGCCGCAATTCGCCGCTGGGCTGGTGGCAGCGCGGACATTCGTAATTTATTTCCGCCACGGCAAATTCCGCCGCGCAGTCCGCGCACCAGCCGATGGCGGGAACCTCGACAATTTCCAGTTCCGCCTGCGCCGCGAGCGATTTGTCCTTCAACGCATCAAACGCGAATCGCAGCGCCTCCGGCACCACGCCGGACAGCGCGCCGACGCGCACCGTGAGCCGGTGAATCTGCGTCGCGCCCGCCGCGCGGGTCTTTTGCGCGGCTGTTTCCAGCGCGGCCTGCATGATGCTGAATTCGTGCATGACAGGAAAATCTTCGGTTCAACCGCTAATTTAGCATGGCGCAAGGCGGGCGCGGCTGCCGCACATAAATTGGCATTTTCATTCCCCGCCAAAAATGCGGTTGATGTTCGCCGTCCGTTCGGAAAACATCTGTCATGCTCTCACGCGTCTGTTCGGCGGCCGTCAATGGCATTGACGCCTACGCGATCGAAGTCGAAGTCAACTGCGGCTACGGCGAGACGTTCATCGCGCTCGTCGGCCTGCCGGACACGGCGGTCAAGGAATCCAAGGACCGCGTCTCCACGGCGCTGGCCAATTCCGGCTACAAATTTCCGATGGGCAAGACCACCATCAACCTCGCGCCCGCCGACGTGAAAAAAGAAGGGCCGAGCTTCGACCTGCCCATCGCGCTCGGCATGCTGGCCGCGAGCGAACAGATTGAAACGGATCAGCTGGATTATTTTGTCGCCGTCGGCGAACTCGCGCTGACCGGCGGCGTGCGGTCGGTGAAAGGTGTGTTGCCGATTGCGCTGCGTGCGAAGGCGGACGGCAAGACGGGAATTTTGGTTCCTGCTGAAAACGCTGCCGAGGCCGCCGTGGTTGAAGGATTAAATGTCATTCCGGTGCAAAATCTCCGCGAAGCCGCGCAATTTCTGGAAGGCGAAATCAGAATCACGCCGACCAAGGTGGATCTGGCAAAATTGTTCGCGCATGAGGCGAACGACGAAAATGATTTTGCCGATGTCAAAGGCCAGGAGAATGTGAAACGCGCGCTAGAAATCGCGGCGGCGGGCGGCCACAACGTCATTCTCATCGGCCCGCCGGGCACAGGTAAATCTATGCTGGCAAAACGGCTCGCGACTATTTTGCCGCCGCTGACTTTGGCCGAGGCGCTGGAGACGACCAAGATTCACAGCATTGTCGGCCTGTTGAAATCCGGTCAGGCGCTGGTGACACAAAGGCCGTTTCGCGCGCCGCATCACACCGCGAGCGATGCGGGTCTGCTCGGCGGAAACATCAATCCCACGCCGGGAGAAATTTCGCTCGCACACAACGGAGTTTTATTTTTGGACGAGCTGCCGGAGTTCAAGCGCAGTGTTTTGGAGACGATGCGGCAGCCGTTGGAAGAAGGCATCGTCACAATTTCGCGCGCGGCGGGCACGATGACTTTTCCCAGCCAATTTATGCTGGTTGCGGCGATGAATCCGACGCCGGATGGGAAAATGCCCGGCGAATCGAAAAGTTCGCCGCGCGAAATTCAAAATTATTTGGGCAGAATTTCCGGGCCGTTGCTCGACCGCATTGATTTGCACATCGAAGTGCCGGCGGTGAAATTCCGCGAGATGAGTTCCGCGCAGCCGGGCGAAACTTCCGCGCAAATCCGCGAGCGCGTCATCGCCGCGCGGAAACTTCAGCACGCGCGTTTTGCCGCCAAACCGAAAATCACCTGCAACGCGCGGATGGGTTCGCGCGAATTGAAATCGTGCTGTGAGCTGGACGAGCCGACGCGCGATTTGCTCAAGCACGCGATGACGGAATACAATTTGAGCGCCCGCGCCTACGACCGGATTTTGAAGGTGGCGCGCACGATTGCTGATTTGGCTGGCGCGGAAAATATTTCCGGCGACCACATCAGCGAGGCGATTCAGTTCCGTTCGCTTGACCGGCAGTTGTGGGGTTGAACCGCTTAATTTTATTGTCGGCATGGCTGTCTGGTGTCATTTTGCCGCCATGAAATCCTTCTCTCTCCTGGCGCTGGTCATTTCATTTGGTCTGCTGAATCTGGCCGCCGCCGGTGCGCCGCCAGCCAACGTCCTCACCGACGCGGAGAAAGCGGCGGGCTGGCAACTGCTCTTCGATGGCCAGACTTTCGCCGGCTGGCACAATTTCAAAAAGGAAGGCGTGCGCTCCGGTTGGAAAATTCAGGACGGCGCCCTCGTTTGCGCCGACCCGCACAACGCCGGCGACATAGTCACGTCCAACCAGTTCCAGTGGTTCGAGCTGCAACTGGACTACAACATCTCCGAGGCCGGCAACAGCGGCATCATGTTTCACGTCACCGATGTGGGCGGCGCGGTCTGGGCGACCGGCCCGGAATTTCAACTGGAAGACAACGTCAAAGCTGCCGATCAACAGCGTTGCGGTTGGCTCTACGCGCTGTATCAGCCGCCGCTGGATCCCGCGACCGGGAAAATTTTCGACGCGACCAAGCCTGTCGGCGAGTGGAATCACGTCCGGCTGCTCGTCTCGCGCGCCAAATGCGAACACGAAATCAACGGCGTGAAATATTTTGAATATGTCCTCGGCAGCGATGATTTCAACGCGCGCGTCGCAAAAAGCAAATTTGGCAAAATGCCGTTTTTCGCGAAGTTCGACACCGGCAACATTGCGCTGCAAGGCGACCACGGCAGCGTTTCGTTCCGCAACATTAAAATTCGGCCCATCGCGGCGGAATAATTTTACGCGCGAATTTCTGGCACGGTTCGGCTCACTTGAAACACGGCGAGGCAAACCCGCGCCGTCGCCGGATCGTTCAGGCACAGCGCGCCGGAACGGATGCGCGGCGGCTGACCTTCGAGTTGCAGCGGAGATTTTTCCATGAGCGATTTTGCGAAGGCGGGAAAATTTTCAAAACCTTCCGCGCGCAACTGCACCAAGTTCACCAGTCGGAACGAGCCGTGGCAATTCTGGCACGTTTGCCGCATCAGTTCCACCAGCACGCGGCCCATCGTGTAGCGCGGATTGATTTCGACGACCGGTTTCAATTTCACCGCGCCGTCCGCGTCGCGATAGACAAAAGCGTCAATGCCGATTGGCCCAATGAAATTTGCGAGCCGCAATTCGGTTTCCAGCGTGGCGAAAATTTCGCCGTAAAATTCCAATAGCAAGCCGGAGATGTCCGCCGCCGCGTTGAATTGCGAAATCACTTTTGCCGGAATCCGCTTGTGATGATGCGGCTCGGCGAAGTTGGCGATGAACTGGCCGCGTGCGTCGCAGTGCAAACCGGTGAAGCCGCAGAGCTTCAAACCATTCGCGCCCATTTCGAGCTGCACGGAAAAATCCTGCACGCGTTCCAGCCACGGCTCGACGACCAGCTCGCGTTGATGTGCGAACGCATTTTCCACCCAGCGAATTTGTGCCGGCAAAAGCTCCGGTTCAAACAAGCGCAGCGCGTTGCTGCCGGCCACGCCGAAGGATGCCTTCACGACAATTTTGTGATGGCCGCGCGCACGAATTTTTGAAATCGCAACCAGCGCGGATTCCAAAGAATTGACGGCCACGCCGATTTCATTTTCGGAACTAAGCCAGTTTTGGATTTCCAATTGGCAATTTCCAATCGCCGATTTTTTCGCCAGCGCGCGGCGGAGAAAATTCGCGCTCCAGGATTTGGAATAAAGCTGCGTGATTTTTTCGTTGAAGCGACTTTCTTCCGCGCGCGATTCGCCGGTGACGCTGGCGAAAATGGGTTTTAATAATTCCAAACTGTCCGGCCCCCACGCCCACGGGCGCAGACTGCCGAGCTTGCGCGATTGCAGGCTGCGCACGTCGTCGAGCGGCACAAATTCTGGCAGCGGAAAGCCGGCCGACTTGATGCCGCTCAAAAACTCCACGGAAGGTTTTTGCGCCACCAAAACGATGTCATCCTGTCGGCAGAGAAATTGCGGCAGGTTTTCCAAATCGCGCGCAAGCTGCGCCTGCGGTTTGGTGGGATTGAACTTTTTTCCTTCCGCAATGCGGCCTTCGGTGAAGGCGTTGAAAACATAGACGCTCGGCGTGCGGCCTTTCGACTGCGAATACACGTTGAGCTGCGAGATGAAATTTTCGTCCAGCCCGGCGGCTTTGCGCCCGGCGACGTTGAGCGAAAAACCTTTGGCGCGCTGCGGCGAGAGCGGAAATTTCAGCGTGCGACAGAAGGCGTCCCAGTCGCTTTCGCCGGGATTTTTCCAGCGGCGAAACCATTTCAAACCGTAGGCGACGTGGCCGATTTCGTCGCGATAAATTTTTTCGAGAAGTTTTGCGGAATCAGAATCGCCAACTGCGCCAAGGGTTTTTCCATAATGGCCGGCGAAGTCGAGATTGGCCTGCTCGAACGTCAGGCAGAGTCCGGCGACGTAATCAATCGGGTGCTGCATCGGCGCGACGCAGCGCCAGAAATAGCCGCTCACCGGAAAATTCCCGAGCACGATGCCGCAGCTCTTCATGCGCTCCATGTAGAGACGCGTGTGTTCCTGCTCGTCTTGCAGCGTCTTCAAAACGCCCTGACGAAAGGCGGGCGGCGCGTCGGGAAATTTCAGCAGCACGAGCGCCATCAGTTCGGTGGCGAGCAGTTCATGGTTGCCGAAAAAATGGAGCAGCTTGCCGCGCTCGCGGTCTTGTTCGAGGAGATGCAATCCGGGGAATTCACTTTTATCACCGGTGCCGTGCGGCTTGAAAATCAAATTCGCCGGCCGACCGGGCGCGGTTGGCGTTTCGAGCGCGGGGCCGGGATTTTCGTCGGTTAGTTCGCCGGGCGCGCGCAATTTTTCCTCGAGCGTCGTGGCGAACAAAACCGATTCGGCAAATTCACGCAGTTCCATTTCGGCGAGCGTAGCACGATTCGGTTTCAGTTGGCGAGCGCGGGCGGACGCGATATGTTGGGCGCGTGAACCCGCCAAAAAATTTCCTGCGCCGCGCGCTGGTGGCGGGATTATTTTTTTGCGCGGCGTGCGGGCTGCGCGCGGAGCCGGCGGATTATCTCGTGGACAAGTGGGACACGGAAGACAGTTTGCCGAGCAGCACGGTCACATCCATCGCGCAGACGCCGGACGGCTATTTGTGGGTCGGCACTTACAACGGCCTCGCGCGGTTCGACGGCGCGCGGTTCGTGACGTTCGACCCGGTGAACCAGCCGGCGCTCACGCAAACGCGCGTGCAGGGGCTTTTTCTCGACGCGAACGGCACGCTGTGGATCAACACATTTCGCGGCGGGTTGACGTCGTATCGCGCCGGTGTTTTCCGCAACGAACTTTCCGACCGACCGGGGTTTGACCTGCACAACGCGTTGGTATATTCCACGACGAACACAGTCATGTTCGTAACGCAGTTTGGCGACGTGCTGTGGCGTGATTCGTCGGCCACCAATGCCGACTGGAAAACCGTGTCACCGCCGGCAGGGACGCGACCGATTTTCCAATGCGCGGACGCGGCGGGCGGGCTGTGGTTTCTCACGCGCGACTGGCATATTTTGCAATTCTCCAACGGCGCGTTCACGCAAGTGAAGGATGATGGCGGTCTGACCGGCAGCAAAATTAATACGCTCGTCGCCGACGCGCGCGGGCAAATCTGGGCCGGTGCGGAAAATGAAATTGCGCGCTGGAACGGTGAGCAGTTCGAGGCGATGACGCCGACGAACAGCGCGGCGGATGTGCAGCCGCTGCTGCTGTTTCCGACGAAGGCCGGCGCGCTGTGGGTGCTCGATGGCGACCGTCTGCGCAAAATGGAAAATCGCGCGTGGACGGACGAGGTGACCGCGTGGCGCGGCTTGCTCGGGCCGGCGTCCGGGCGCGCGATGGGTTTTCACGAGGACCGCGACGGCGGCTTGTGGTTTAATCATTACGGCAACGGTCTGTTTCACATCACGCCGGACGGAAATTTCGAGCGGCTCACTTCGGCTTCGGAAAATGTTTCGAACGACCGCTACCTGCCCGGTGACCGCGTGGGCGCGTGGTTTCAGAGCAGCGACGGCGGCATCTGGGCGGGCGTGGATCACGGCGGGCTGGCGCGGTTGCGCGACCGACGGTTTCACGTCATCGGCACGGCGGAAGGTTTGCCTGCGCGCACGGCGCTCTCGGTGAGCGGCGACACCAACGGCACAGTTTGGATCGGCACGGCGGGCGGCGGTTTGTGCCGGTGGAGCGACGGGAAAATTTCCCGCTACGCCGTGGGCGCGAGCGCGTCGGCGAATTTTATTTTTTCCATCGCGCCGCGCGCGGACGGGGGCGCGTGGTTGAGCGCGTCGGAAGGCGAGGATTTTTATCAGTTGCTCAATGGCCGCATTCAACGCGTGTCGTGGGATGTGCATGGCATAAAAGCTATTTTGGTCGATCACCAAAATCATTTATGGCTTGGGCTGAAAGCCGGGCTGGCGTGGTGGGCGGGCAACAACCGGCAGGTGTTGAACGTCAGCAGCAACGGCTTCATGCCGGCCATCCGCGCGCTGGCGGAAACACCAGACGGCACCATCTGGGTCGGCGCGGA
>Ga0208872_1000868_pt1 | contig 20287 bp, 11 predicted proteins | sample CryBogCBH12Aug08_FD_185508 | JGI IMG/M metagenome (GOLD analysis project Ga0208872, IMG submission 185508) | Freshwater microbial communities from Crystal Bog, Wisconsin, USA - CBH12Aug08 (SPAdes) | ecosystem: Environmental > Aquatic > Freshwater > Lake | place: Crystal Bog, Wisconsin, USA...
TTTTTGACCGAGTTATTGCCGTATGTTCTGGTACCGCTGGACTGGTGTAACACCACCTGTGCCGAGGAAATGATGATGCTTGCCCGCCGCGCTGGCGTTGACGAACGCAAACTACGCCAGGCCGGCGTGGACTGCGCCGAGTTGGCAGCGCATCTGTTCAACTCGCAACCCGCGTCAATCGCCGCGTTCGAGCGGGTGCAGGCGTGGTGCCGCGGCGAGGTAATGGCAGAAGAAATGCAAGCGGCTGTGAAAAGTAACGATGCTAAAGTCCTTGAAATCGGTGCCAAACAATCATTCAACAACCATGCTTTGGAATATGCCTGTTCAGCTGCGTCTGTTAACCCGAAAGATGTCGTGGAAAACGTAGTGAGGGCATTGGTAAATTCCGCTACTGATCCAGACTCCCCGATTTACTTCCAAACACAGGATGCCATCCGCCACGCCATCCGCCCCATCTGCGCCAACCTCATCCGTGGCGTCATCAAAGTTGAAGACCACCCTGAATTGGTCAAAGTCATCGAGGCCAGAAACCAGGCTCTCTGCCGCATGCCATGCCTCGACCTCGCCACGCTGGCTACGCTGTTCGCCTCCAGGCCCAACCCGGTTGCAACGACGTCGCTACCACCGCCGAAACCCTTGGAATTGGCGGAGGTAGAGCCGGCGGGCAGGGGATGAAGGGGGGAATTGGTTGGTAATGATTTTTCTGGCAAACCACCTTAAAATAATGAATTCTATGATCCGGTAACGAATTTAATTTTTGACAATGGCGACTCAACCTGATCCAAGCGGCTCCCGCCGCCCAGCCGGATACCTCTGGTTGCGGCAGCGGTATGCCCTCAACTGCCTGCCCCATCCGGTTGAATCATTTGTTACCACCGGCACCCGCCATACCCATTCCACACCGCTGAAGCTGGAGGAAACGTATCCGAAATCATACTGGCCGGGCGAGGACGAATTTGCGCATCTGGAATTTGCCCTCAAACATGAGGGGCTGCATCTGCAACTGCTGCGCGCCTTGCTGCCGCAATTGCCGGCGGAGCGGGTGGGTGATTATATCCAGTCAAAGCCCACCAGCATTTTCGCCCGCCGCATTTGGTATCTCTACGAGGAGTTTTCCGGTCAACGGCTGAACCTGCCGGACGTTACGCAAGGCAACTACGTGGATTTGCTTGATCCGCGCGATTACTATACCGGGCCGGCCACCCGCAGTCCGCGGCAACGCGTCAACGTCAACCTGCTCGGCAATCTGGCCTTCAGTCCGTTGGTGCGCCGAACGAAGCATCTAAAAACCGCCGAAGCGCGAAAGCTCGAACAGAGCTGCCGAAAAGTGATCGAGGCCATTCCGCCGGAACTCTACGCCCGCGCTCTGCAATTTCTTTATACCAAAGAAACGAAATCCTCCTATGCCATCGAACGCGAAACCCCGGATCAAAAGCGTTCCCAGAAATTTGCCGACGCGCTGCGGGAAGCCTCCCAGCGCGATTATCTGCTGAAGGAAACCCTGGTTGCCCTGCAACAAACCATCGTTGACCCACGCTTTGCCAACACCGGCTGGCGCGACACCATCAAGGAACAGAATTATGTGGGCCGCAGCGTGGGTATGAACGAGGAAGAAATTCATTTCATCGCCCCCCGGCCGCAGGATCTGGCCGGGCTGATGACTGATTATTTGGAGGCTGCACGGCGGATCCTCAACTCCGAGCTGCATCCGGTCATCGCCGCCGCGCTGATCGCCTATCCTTTTGTCTTTCTCCATCCTTTCTCGGATGGCAACGGGCGCTTGCACCGGTTTCTCATCCACTACGTCCTTTCATTCCGGCGCTTCGCCCCCGACGGCGTGGTATTTCCCATCTCCGCCACGATGCTGCATCGGCCGCAGGATTATGACGCCAGTCTGGAATCATTTTCCAAGCCGTTCTTGCCGCTGGTCGAATACAAGCTGGATGGCAGCGGTCGGATGACGGTGCTCAACGACACCTGCGACTACTATCGCTATGTGGACTGCACCTTCATGGTTGAAACGCTGTTCAGCTTGGTGCGGGAGACCATCGAGCAGGAACTGCCGGCGGAAATTCTGTTTCTTCAGCAATATGACACCGCCCGGCGGCTCATGCGCGAGGTGGTGGATTTACCCAATCGTCACGCCGACCTGTTTGTCCGGCTTTGCCTGCAAAACAACGGCACCCTCTCCAAGGTCAAACGGCAGTTGCCGGAATACGCCCAACTCACCCACAAGGAAATAACCGGGCTGGAGGCGGCGTTCGCCGAGGCCTTCGCGCGGGAATCCAAATAGGTCAGTTTGACGTGCTTATGGGCTGGGCGTTTTACGAAGCCGTGGTCAATGGCAAAGAGGTGATTGTTTTACAATAGAAAGGCCGCTCTTTTGAGGGAGCGGCCGGTTTTGTTTTCCAACGAAATTACTTCTTCGCCTGAGCCGCTTTTTTTGCCGCCCAACGCGCCTTGGCCGCCGCACTGATCTTGGCTTTGGCGGCGGCACTCATGGTGAACTTCTTCTTAACCGGCTTCTGTACGGGTTTGGCGGCAACTACCGCTTTGACTGCAGTCTTAACTGCGGCCGGTTTGGTCTTCGCAGCTCTTACTTTGGCCCAACGTAGTTTGGCGGCGGCCGCAATGCGGGCACGACCGGCGGCGCTCATCCCGCCTTTCTTGGCTGGCTTAGCTGTAGCCGGAGCGGATTTGGTTTCTGCGCCGAAAATGACGGCAAGTTGTTTTTCCAGGCCGGCGATCTTTTCTTTGAGGTTCGCGGCTTGACGGAGTTGTTGTGCTGATAGATTGGTCATACTCATAGGTCAGTTAGTATAGGGTTTTTGAGGCTAACTGCAATACCCTTATGATTCTTTCATGGTCAAAAATCTCCGAAAATACACAAAGTCGCGCGGTATCTCACCATACATCACGCAGAAATCAAAACCGTGCTGGCAGGTGCAGCAGTGGCGGAAAGAGGTATGATAGTCCAACCGCCGCGCCATTGCCATATGCAACTCCGGCATCGATGAACAAGTGCTCCGCCGTTCACCGCCGAGCAGTCCGTGTATAAAGATATCTTTGGAGTCCGTAACGAAAACATCGTTTACCTCGTGTTGGCAACAGAAATAGCGGGGGATTAAGTGCCTATCCTCAAGTCAGTCTTGAAGCATCACGGATACTTCAGGCGGTAAAAAACGCTTTTATTTGTTTTGTCAGCCGTGTTGGTGAACGGACTGAAGGCCACTCCGGTATCATACCAGTTCGTAGTAAGGCCGCCCGTCTTGTTCGTCTGCGCTTGCAATTTCCAACCTTGTCCATTTGGCCATTGCAGGATTAGTTTGCCCCCACTGGTTTGGATGAAGGTGATGTTTGTTCCGCCACCTGGGGTAGAAGCCGCTACGGTCAAGAAGACTGCGTTGGTGGTGGTGACGATTGAAGGCGTTCCCGATACGCCAACGCCGCCGACAACCACATTGGTGTAAAATGTTCCACTGATAGCAGTGGCTTTGGTGTTTGTTATCAACAGATAGTTGCCTGCACCAAGCAAATTTGTCGTAGCGACTTTTATGGTGTTGTTGTTCAGGGTCAGCCCGTTTGTAACCGTGAGTGGAAAGCCGATGACGTTCGTGGCAAAGGCCCCCGAGGCCAATGTGACTGCGCCGCCAATCTTGCCGCTGCCGCCCAAGGTTGCCCCACTGGCAACCGTAACTATGTTCGTTGCACCGGAGGAATCGCGATTAATCAAAAGCGTGCCACCGCTCACCGTGGTTGGGCCGCTATAGGTGTTCGTGCCGGAGAGAATCCAAGTGCCGGCATCAGTTTTGATCAGGCCGGTTTTGCTGTTCGCGATAGAATTATCCACGATGGTGCCTTGAATCTCGTTTGCGCCGGTATTCGTGCCACCAAGCGTGAGGGTGTGGGATACCGTCCAGGTAGATTGAGCCACATTAAACGGCGACATGGTCCAGATTAGTGCGCCAGCGCCGTTGGCATTGATTCGCGCGTTGCCGACGGCGGTGGTGCTGTTGCTAATCTTAATCTGCCGGTCGGTGGCATGACCGCCGGCAAGAGTGCCCACATAGTTGAGGGTGCCATCGCCAGTATTCCCCAAAGTAATCGTTCCGTTGCCAGTGCCATACGCACCCAAACTGGAGGCGATGCCCTGATTGGTGATGGAAGTGAAACTGATCGTTCCGCCGGCGGTGACGGCAATCGTGCCGGTAAAGTTGTTGGCATCGTTGTTCACAAACAGGGTGCCCGTCCAATAATTATAAAGTCCGCCGGAACCGGTCTGGATCGCGCCGGAGACCTTCCAATTGCCGCCCACCGACCCAACCGAGGTGCCGGCGGTAGTAATGGCGGTTTGCCAATCGTTGCTTCCGGTGTTGGAGCCACTCAATTGCAGCGCGCCACCGTTGTAGCCGGTAAACGCGCCATTATAGACAACCGCGCCACTGCCACTGCTGTTGAAGGTGGAGGATCCGGTTCCCGTGAGGGAGATGGCTCGGGAGATGGTTCCCCCGCTGCCGGTATATGTCAGCTGGACGCCGCCACCACCAAGTTGGATCGCGGAGGTGCTGTTGCCGATGGCGCTGTTCATACCATTACTGATGGAACTCACCGAAAGAATTCCAGCCCTGACAATCATGGTGCCGGAGAAGGAATTGCTATTGTTAATGAGGCTGAGCGTCGCCGCGCCGTCCTTCGTCAAACTGCGCGCGCCGCCGTCATCGCTGATGATGCTGGACACAAGGAGATTGTGATTGGTATTTGCAGTGATGGTGCAATCGCCGGTAAGCATCAGGGCAATCGCATTGGTATCATTGATAGTGCCGGCGGTGGCGGTCAGAATGATATTTCCATTTAGCGCGATGGGATTGCCGTTGAGCGTGAACGCCTGCGCGGCGACGGTGTTGGAAAAGTTGATGCCGGCGAAAGCGGTGTTGGTGGCGAAGTTGTTGGTGGTGGTGGTCCGGTTGGTGCCGACAAACGTCAAAACTTCCGTGCCGTTGGTGGCGGGAATGACATTTGGATTCCAGTTGGTGGCGCTCATCCAGTTGGCGTCAATAGTGCTGCCACCATCCCAAATGGCGGGACTGGCCACGGTTGAAAAACTCCAGACATTGCCGGTGACGACGGCGGCGTTCGTCATCACGGCATCAACGCGCCAGTAATAGAACTGACCGGCGGACAGGGCGGGAAGGATAAAGACATTCGTCTCGCCGCCAAAAGTTCCGGCGTTCGTCAAAGCTCCGGGCGACGCGCCAAAATAAACCGTATGCGACGCGGCGTTGTAAGCGGGACGCCACATCAACACGTCGCGGTTCGTGGCCACGACGGCACCATTGGGCACGATGGGAAAAGTGGCGTTGGTGCTGCGCTGGCCGGGAATGAAGTAGCGAGTGTCGCCCCGCTCATAAGCGCCGATGTCCGGAGCACTGCCGACAAAGTTGGTGGCATAGGCATTGGTGATTCCATGATTAATAATATTATTCGTGGCTGCGGCTTGCGGCCGGAAATCACACCAGCCGATATTTTCTAAATTCGTCTCGGTCACCACGCCAATGGAGTTGCTGGCGTAAAGCGCCAGCGCGCCCAACGGCATCGCGCCCCAGTTGCCATAAATCGAATCGGCCAGATTGTTTGCGACCGAGGTCTTGAGGTTTTCATTACCGCCCTCACTGTTATTAATGTAAATCGCCCCATTAGTGGCCGTATATAATACGCTGTAATTGAAGACGGTATTGTTGATGCACGCGTTGGCTTGGGCGGGTATGGGGTTGGTTACATTTTTGATTTGAATCCCAGCCCCGCCCAGATCCCAAGTCACATTGTGGTCCACTGTCAAGCCAACGGTGTTGTCATCACCGCGAATGCCCAGACCTCCGCCCCAGGCCGGGTTGGGCGCACCGGAAAAACCTTCGTGCACCCAGTTGTGGTGGAACCGTGTATTCAAATTGTTGGTGAGACCGGATTGGGTCGTATTGTAGAGAGCAGAGGTATCAATGTTCCCGCCCCAGCAAGCCCGGAAGGCGTCATGCAGGTCGTTGAGATAGGCCTGCGTATTCGTGCCGACAATTTGAGCCAAAACCCCGCCGCCATTGTAAATCGAGTTATACCGGACGGTGGCGTTGCCATACTTGCCGTCGTTATAAATGATGGCATTGCCAATCACCAGCGGTGGATATACCAAAGAGGAGCTTAAGTCAAAGTCGTGGAAAACATTGTTCTCGATCAGGTTGGTCCAGCCAAAAACATACAGGGCACTCAATGCACCGTTGGCGAAGGTGTTGTTGAGGATCTGGGAATTGTCCGCAAAAATCTGGGGGAAATTATTATCGTTCAAAACGTGGAGATCGTTGTTCGTCATGTTCAACCACTCGGTCCACGAGGAATACAGCGCTTGGTTGTTTTTGAAAATGATGTTTTTACTCCGATTGTCCACGGAAGTTCCAAATTGAAAGGCGGTGCCCCAAAACGTGATTCCGGCTACGGTGAGGTAGCTGGAATTCTGATCGGCGGTGAAGCTGTAGTTGCGCGATTTGATCTCCACGGTAGACGTGTTCGGATTTTTTCCGTTGAAGGGATAAAAATACAGGCGCTGGCTGTTCGCGTCGTAGCACCACTCTCCGGGCGAATCCAAAAGGTTCGTGTTGCCCACTAGATAGTAACGGTCATCGTTGAACGATTGGCTGGAGGTGGCGGCGGACGATCCCAGATCTTGGGGGTATTTGAAGATGCTAGAGCCAGCGATGTGATTAGTCACTATGCGCGTCCAGGTATAATATTGGTGCGACACGTTCAGCACCGCCCGCCAACCGGTGATATTCCAGCCGGTGGCGGCCAATGTCGAATCTTTGACTGTGCCATAGCTGTTGCCGTTCGTATCCACCGTCGCCCAGACATTGGACGAGAAAAAGTTCCAACTGCCATCCGCATTCGTCGGCACGTTCGGCCAGCGAGCTTCAAGCATGGGCTTTCCGTCAACGAACATCTGCTCAAAGGCTCCATTGGTGTAAGTGGTCACCCAAACATTAGATATTCCCGAATTGGTCGTCCAAGTCAGGGTTTGCACATCTAGACCAGAAAGGATGGCTGATTCATTGGTGTAGCTGGTGAGCGTAATAGGAGCACCGGCACTGCCGGATATTCCCACCAGCGAGACCGCCTCGCGATAGGTGCCGCTTCTGACATAAATGGTGTCGCCTGCGCTAGCGGTATTAAATGCATTTTGAAGGGTTTTGAATGGGCGGGCAAGGGTTCCAGCGGCCGAATCGTTCCCGTTCGTCGCCACATAATAATTGGTTGCGTTGACCGGCTGGGCAAACACCAACCCGGCTAAAAGCAAAAAACAAAACACCCTAGTTGGGAATTTATTGGGTTGGATTGTTTGCAAGTTGTAACAGGAAAAGAGAATGGGGTGGTTTTGATTTGTTTTTGCTACCAGGACACGCACATCCAGCAGCATTATTCTACGGATTTGGCCATCAGCCATTATTTTCTCAACGCAGGGCGCGGTTTGCTTGGGCGCGAACCTGTAAATTTTGTGAAACCATACTACAGGGGTGGGATTTGTCTGCCAGATTTGCCCTCCGGTCACACTTAGTTAAGTGCGTTAGTTTAGTCATCCCCTGATGGCGTTTATCAGGGAATCCTATACTATTTGAATTCATGCAAAATTTAACCACCCCTCACATCCCCAAACCTTGGATGAAAAATGCTATTAGTAAACTAATTGTCTGTATGGTGGCGGTAACAACAGAACCCAGCTTTGCCGCGGAGACTTCACCCGTGCGTCCAAACATTGTTATTATTTTCACCGATGACCAGGGTTACGCCGACATTGGTAAATTTGGCGCGGAAGGTTATGCCACGCCGAACCTCGACCGCATGGCGGATGAGGGCGCGGTGTTCCGGAATTTTCATGTGGCCCAGCCGGTCTGCTCCGCCTCACGCTGCGCGCTCCTCACGGGCTGTTATCCGAACCGGCTCGGCATGCATCTGGCGCTCCAGTCACATTCGAAGGTCGGCATCAGCGACAAGGAAACAACCCTGGCGCAACTGCTCAAGCAACAGGGCTACGCCACCGGCATGTTTGGCAAGTGGCATCTAGGCGATGCGCCGCAGTTCATGCCACTGCGCCACGGCTTCGATGAATATTTCGGCCTGCCCTATTCGTGTGACATGTGGCCGGGGCATCCGGACTTGATCACGAACCTGCCAACACTCATGGCCGCAAAAAAGCGCGAGTATCCGAATTTACCCATTTGGGACGGTGAGAAAAAATTCCGCGAGGAAATGTCCATTGACGACCTGAATCAGTTGACTACTTGGTATACTGAACGCGCCGTGAAATTCATCGACAAGCACAAGTCGCAACCGTTCTTTCTCTATGTCGCACACAACATGCCGCATGTGCCGCTGGGCGTGAGTGATAAATTTCGCGGCAAAACCACGCGCGGACTTTACGGCGATGTGATTGAGGAAATTGACTGGTCGGTCGGGCAAATTCTCGACGCACTCATACGCAATGGCCTCGACGAAAACACCTGGGTCATCTATACCTCGGACAACGGGCCGTGGCTGGCCTACGGCAATCACGCCGGCTCGGCCAAGCCGTTGCGCGAAGGCAAGACCACGAATTGGGAAGGCGGCATGCGCGTGCCCTGCGTCATGCGCTGGCCCGGCCACATTCCCGCCGGCGCGGACACCTGGGACATGCTGATGACGATTGATTTGTTTCCGACCATCGCGAAACTCGCCGGCGCAAAATTGCCGAAACACAAGATTGACGGACTTGATGTCTGGCCGCTCATCGCGCGTCAGCCCGGCGCGAAAAATCCTCATGACACCTACTGGTTTTATTACGAGGTCAACCAGCTACAGGCGGTGACGACCAGCGACGGTCGCTGGAAATTGCAGTTGCCGCACACCTATCACACGATGCAAGGACAAACGCCTGGTCATGACGGCGTGCCCGGAAAATATGCTGACAGGCAAATTGAAACCGCCGAGTTGTATGATCTCGCCAACGACATTGGTGAAACCATGGACCTTTCTGCCAAGCATCCGGAAATTGTGAAGCAACTCGAAGCCGAAGCGGAAAAGGCGCGTGCGGAATTGGGCGACGCATTAACCAAGCGAACCGGCACAGGTTTGCGCGAACCGGGACGGCTGAACAACATAAAATAAAACCCAAGCTGAATCATCGCGCCCCAGCGCCTTTTTACCCGCCACGATGAAAAAATCTCTCGCACTCCTCTCCGCCCTGCTGCTTTCTGCAATCGTTGCGCTCCACGCGACCGAATTTTATGTCGCGACCAACGGCAGCGACCAAGCCGCTGGCAAGCTCGCCGCGCCGCTGCAAACAATTCAGGCGGCTTTTAACAAAGCCAGCGCCGGCGACACGATTCTTATGCGCGAGGGAAATTACCGCGAATCGGTCGCATTGAAAAACAAGTCCGGCAAGGACGGCGCGCCCATCACGCTGAAGGCTTATCCGGGCGAGAAGCCGGTGCTCTCCGGTTTGGATGTGCTTAAGCTGGAATGGAAGGCCACGCCGCAGGCGGGTGTTTTTGTCGCGTCGTTCGACACGCCAGCCATCGCCCAACTCTTTTTCAACGGCAAACCGATGCTGGAGGCGCGCTGGCCGAATTGTCCCACGGACACGAACGGTGATTGGAATTTTTTCTCGCCGGACATGTGGGCGTCCGCCGACACGAATGGAAATTCCTACGGCACGCTCGTTTGTTCGGCGCTGGCCAAGACCGGCTGGGATGTCACCGGCGCACAAGCCCTGCTGAATGTGGATCACCAATTTTTCTGCTGGACGCGGCCGGTGCGGACACACGCGGCGGGTTCGAACGCTTTCACCTATGACCAAGACCTAGGCAAAAGCGCCAACAAGCGCGATGAGTCCGGCGTCCTTGGGAAGTGGAATCAAAGAAACAAATTCTATCTGTTCGGGAAGCGGGAGTTTCTCGATGCGCCGGGTGAGTGGTTTTACGACGCGGCAGCGAAGCAGCTTTATCTCTGCTCGCCAGATGGCAAGAATCCCGTGCTGGGACGGCTTGAAATCAAGACCCGCGTTTGGGGATTCACGGCAGACAACACCTGCAATTACCTGACGATTGACGGCGTGGGATTTTTTGGAACGGCATTCAAGTTTGGCGAGGATCGTAGCAAGCGGAGTTCCCACATCGTGCTGCGAAACAGCAGCGTGCTCCACAGTTCATGGACGGAATATCTTTCGCTTAACAACACTCTGCCCGAGGAGCGACATTCCAAGGTGTCCGCCGACTCCGTCTTTCCCACGATCATGGCCGACGACTCGCAGGTCGTGAACAACACCTTTGCCTACGGTGCGCTCAGTGCGTTGTTGATGAACGGATTGAACAACCGGATCGAGAACAACCTGATTCATGATTTCGACTATTCCTCCTCGCTGATTTATCCGCCGCTACAGGTGAATTATTCCGGGGAAGGTTTGATGGAGAAAGCCGGCCACGATGTCATTCGTTACAACACCATTTGCCGCAGCGGAGGCATTCAGGCCAGGATGGCTCAACCCGGCAACGATTTTTCCATGAACAACGTGTATGATTCATACCTGGCCTGCTATGGAGGCAACAAGGACACTTCCGCCGTGTATACCCACTCGCCTTCCTGCATCGGAACGCGATTCCATCACAACTGGGTGCATCATGGTTTTTCCGGCACACCGCCGCTTCCATGGGGTGGCGGCATGGGAATCCGTGGAGACGACCTGACCTGCGGCCTCACGGTGGATCACAACGTGGTCTGGGACTGCGGCAGCGTCGGCATCTTCATCAAGAACGTGATGCATCCGCTGCCCGAGCAGGCCAATCGGTGCGTCAACAACACCGTCTTCAACCACAGCGCGTATAACCCCATCAAGAGCGCCATCATCATTTCAAAGGCTGCCGGCAAGAAGCCATCGACAGCAGAATCCAAAGGCCCTGAAGCCCAGATCGGCGAGTGCCCCAACGCCTGGAGCATCGTCGTCAACAACTTGGCAGATTCGATTTACGGCCAATGGAATGCCCAGCCCATAGGAAAACTGAAACTCTTTTCCAACAACGGCACCGCCTTCAAGGTTTCCACCGACTTGGTGAACAAGGATTGGGATGACTTCCGCCCGGTCGCCAACGCCGCGGCGATCATCCACAATGGCGTCGCCGTCGAGGGCGTCACCGGCAAGGTGAGCGGCAACGCGCCCGACATCGGTGCTTACGAACACGACGGCTCGGTGTATTGGATTCCAGGTCAGCGATTGGAAAAGGCGAGTTTTCCGATTGTCCCCGACCATGCGACGAATGTGCCCGTGAACCGCGATGTGCTCATGTGGCGTCCGGCCTACGAGGCGGCTTCGCATCGGGTTGTTTTCTCCACTTCGGTAGCAGGGTTGAACGAGGCCTCGGCGGCGACGGTGCAAAAAACTTGTTCCGGCGAGGAAAATGTTTTCCCGCTTCCGAAACTGAAACCAGCAACGACTTATTTCTGGCGGGTGAATGCCGTGAAAGCGGACAAGTCCGTCGTTCAAGGCGAGGTGTGGACCTTCACCACCAAAGCAACTCCGTGAATCTGAAGCCATGAAAAACAACTGGCTCAACATCCTGTCGATCGTAGTGCTTTCAGCCGCCGGCTCGCTTACTGCCGCCGAGCCGCCGAAAACAAACCGCCCGAACATCGTCATCATCATGACCGATGACCAGCGCTGGGATTCGCTGGGCTGTTACGGCGACAAGGTGGTCAAGACGCCGAACATTGATATGCTGGCGAAGGAAGGCACGCGCTTTGAAAATGCGTTTGCGGTGGATATGCTTTGTTGCCCCAGTCGCACGAGTTTTTTCACCGGCAATTATGCCTCGCGCCGCCGGTGCTTTGACAACTCGCCGAAAAGCGAGTTAAAGGCCGGACAATTTTCCTTCATCGAGCCGCTGAAAAGCGCCGGCTACCGAATTGGGCTTTCCGGTAAAAACCACGCGTTCCAGCCGGATTACGTCAAAAAGGATTTCGACTTTTTCCAGGAATACAGCCCGTGGGGCAAGGATGAGGCGGAACTCGGTTCCATGAACCCGTCCGACAAAGCCGTGCGAGATTTTCTCAACAACAGCGGCCCGAAATCCAGCTTGGGACACAAGCTGTTGGAAGGGCTGATTGATTTTCCGGAGCCATTTCCGGAGAAGCAGTGCATGACCTCTCGCATCGCCGACGATGCGATTGCCTTCGTGGAGCAAAGCGGGGACAAGCCTTTTTTCCTGCACATGGCATTCCCGGCACCGCACTGGCCGAACATTGTATGCGAGCCTTATTTCAGCATGTATAAGCAGCAGCTTGATCAAATCAGTCTGGCGGGCATGGACGATATTGATTGGGACACGCATCCCTTTGCCCACTATGTCCAGTCGCAATGCGCGGGGTTTGACACCATGTCAAAAACGGACCGGCGCAAACTTCTCGCCGTGATGTATGGGCAGATTTCTTTCATTGACAAATCGGTTGGACGACTGGTCGAGGCGCTTAAGCAGAAAGGGGTCTATGACAATACGCTGATCGTCTTCACCGCCGACCAAGGCTGTTTTGGCGGGCAGTTCGGGTTGCCCTGCAAGACCAAGGGTTTTTATGAACCGCTGCTGCGAATTCCGCTCGTGATCAAAATGCCCGGCAATCATGATTTGGGCAAGGTGACTCCGGCGCAGATCGAAAACATTGATGTCATGCCGACGATTTTACAGTTTGCCGGCGTGTCCTACTCCGAAAAAATTGACGGCCAATCGTTCCTGCCGGTGTTGCAAGGAAAAACTGACCGCCATCGGGATACGATTTATTCGGAAGTGGGAGAGCCGGTGATGCCGCCCGCGCCGATGCCCAAGTCGGAATATACGGCTTACAACAAGAAGCGGTCGGTGGACGATATGTTCTGGTTTATCGAATACACGACGCACGGTCGCTGCGCCATGATCCGCGAGGACGGCTGGAAATACTGCTTCTATAATGGCGACCTGGAAGAGCTTTACTACTACGACCAAGACCCACTAGAACTGACCAACCTCGCCACGAACCCCAAACTTCAAGCGCGCAAAGAAGCCATGAAGAAAAAGCTGTTTGCGCAAGGCTTCGTCGGCATTAGTGACAAAGGTTCTCCGCAGCCGGTGAATTCAGGCGCAGAACTGAAAAGGTAAAGGAGAGATTTAACCCAGATTTTCCAGATTCGCTTCATTTGACAAAGTTTTTTGCATCCATTGCCTTATCCCAATCGCGTGACAATAAAACAGACAAGAATTTTACTGCTGCTCGCCGTTATTACCTTGTTCGGCTTGATCCAAGTGGTCACCGCGACACCGGTGCCAACGAATGGCCCCAGCCTTAACACCTTCACCAACGATGACGCCTTTCTGGATTACGTCGAAAAAAACACCTTCCAGTATTTCTGGAATGAGGCCGCTCCCAACGGTTTGATTAGTTCCTCATCGGATGCCAACCTTGCTTCTCCGACCTCCACTGGGCTGGCGTTAAGCGCTTACAACATTGCCATTGAGCGTGGCTGGATTACTCGCAGCAACGGGGCGGCGCGGGTGCTGACCACGTTGCAGACGTTTTGGAATATCCCGCAATCCGACGTTCCTGGAAATCTCAATTCTTGCGGTAGTCACGGTTTCTATTACAACCGGCTGGATCCAGCCACCGGCTATCGGAACAGCACCAACCAAGGAGTGTCATCAGGAACCACGTGTATATTCCTACTGGGGGTGATTGACTCCGGCCTCTTTTTCACAAATCAGATGGATGCAACGGAGAGCAATATCTTTTGGCTGTCCAGCAATCTGGTCAGCCGCGCCAATTTTGCCTTTATGCAGAGTCCTGGTTATGGGATATATGCTTCTTGGCAGCCGGAGAGTGGATATGGTAACGGCGACTGGAGTGGCAGCCCGCAAGGCTACTATCTTTATTTATTGGGAATGGGTGTGCCCAACAATCCGTTGTCCCCGTTGTGCTGGACTGCTTGGACAAGCTCTTACAACTGGGAACCATGGTATGGATATAACTATGTCTATACCCCTGCGCTATTTCAGCACACCTATACGCATTGCTGGTTTGATTTGCGGGGGATTGCTGACACTTATATGTGGCAACGGGGAAGCGACTATTTTGAAGATGCCCGCCGGGCCACCTATGTGATGCAAGCGTATGCGATGGACAACCCCTCGAACTATGTCAACTACGCCAGCAATGAGTGGGGCTTCGGCGACAGTCAAACCCCCAGCGGCTATAACGTCTGTGGCGGTCCTCCTAGTAACAGCGAACCGGATCAAGGCGTGATCTCTCCCGGGCAGGTGGCCGGGGCCATACCTTTTGCGCCGGAAATTTGCCTGCCCACCCTCAAAAACATCTATTCCAAATACACCAACTTGGTCTGGACGACCGAAGGGTTTCGGGACTGCTATGTCGCCAACACCAACGGCTGGGGCACCAACTATTTTGCCAACCGGAATACGGCGCTTCATTTGGGTCGGACACTGCTGGCGATTGAAAATTACCGGACCGGTTCGACTTGGAAGCGGATGAAGACCAGCCCGATTGTTCAAAGAGGGCTGGCGCAGGCGGGATTTTTCGCGAAATACCCTTACTCCGTCGTGCCCGCTCCCTGGGCGTATGGCGACGTTGGGGTGCCGGATGGTAATGCCGCCGGGTTTTCATATTATTCCAATGGCGTTTTTCTGGTGTCTGGCGGCGGGGCAATTAATGCTGGAACCAATGATGCGATTCAGTATTGCTACCAGCCCGTCAGCGGGAATTGCATCATTCAGGCCCTGATAACGGGCATTGGTGATACGAACGCGAGCAGCACTGCCCGGGCGGGGGTCATGATCCGGGAATCGCTCAACCCCGGTTCGACGCACGCCACGATGCTGTTCCGGCCTACGACGAACGGATCGGCATTTTATTACCGCACCACTACCGGCGGTGCCAATGGCAATTCGCTGACGGCGGGACAATTGCCGTATTGGGTGCGCGTGGTGCGTTCGACCAACAGCTTCTCGGGATATGTTTCCCCGGATGGAACCAACTGGACCAGGGTGGGGGCGGTGAAGACGATTAATATGGCCACCAACGTCTATGTCGGCCTAGCCGCGTCTTCATCTCAATTTGGCGTGCCTTGTCAAACTTACTTTTCCAACGTGACCGTTTCGAGCGTGCCGGTAATTGTGGGCATCCAAACGAGCGGAACCAATCTGGTGTTTGGTGGCACCAGCGGCTCCGCCAATGGAACCTATTACGTTTTGATGACCACGAATGTGGCGTTACCTTTGGCGCAGTGGCAGCGGATTGCCACCAACAATTTTGATGCGTCCGGCAACTTTTTCGTCACCAATGCGATATCCACTGGGAGATTCGGTCGGTTCTATCGGCTTCAGTTGCCTTAATTATGGCGACTCGGATCAATCATTCCCCTGAACTTGGATGAGCTTGGTATTTTGGCATTCACTATTTGAGGCGCCATAATGGCTGATCGCCTTTGCGGTGGCGGTCTGATTCAGCCGCAACACCGTCGCAAATTTCAACTCACTTCTTCCCGTTCTCTCCGGGCAGAACCAGCCGGGGTTCGAGAATGATGGCAAACCGTTCGCCTTCGGGGTTCTGTCGCCGCCACCAGAGCTGCTGCACGGCGCGCATGGCGATTTCCTCCGCGCGGATGTCAATCGTGGCCGGCTTGGGTGAAAGATCGCGGAAATACTCCCGCTCATTGCTGCAACCAATGATCCGGATATCCGCCTCCGGCTTTTTGCCGCAGCGCTTCAGCTCTTGATAAACTTCCGGCAGAAAACAATCCGACGATACGAAAATTCCGTCGGTGTGTTTCTTGGCGGCGAGCATGTCGTCCACCACCATGTCCACCGCCAGTTGATCGGGTGTCCGCGCCCGGGTGTAAAACGAGCGCAAGGGTCGCACGGGAACAATTTCCCCGCCGAGTTGTTGGAAACGTTGAACAAACGAATCGGTGCGGGTGCGAATCGGGCGGGTGTTCAACAAGCCGATGACCGCCGCCGTGCGGGCGCCACAATCATAAAGATATTTTGCCGCCAAGGTTCCGGTGGCCTCCTGATTGATGCCGACAGCGTCGCCCCAACCAAGACCGGCGGAACAGGGCATCCAGACGACTGGGTTTAGGTGCTCGCGGAGTTCCGTCGGCCACGGTTTAGGTTCCGGCATCAAACCGATGCCGAGCCAGCCTTCGTAAGTGCCGTTGAATAGAGCTTTTGGCGGATGTTCCGGATCATCGAGGAAAAATAATTCAGCGGTTGCGCCCAGCCGGCGAATCTCCTCCACGGCACAACTGATGGCCGACCAAAACACCTTGGCGTGTTCCTTCATTTGCGTCTGGGAACGATAGCCGACGATCAAGACGCCCACGCGCCGCAACCGGCCCACGACCGATTTGCGCACGCCGCGCCGCTTGGCCAGCGGGGCGGGACGGTAGCCGATTTTGTTCAGAACGCTTTCAACGCGCTGGCGGGTGGCTTCGCTGACACCCTGTTTCTTATTGATTACAAACGAGAGCGCCGCGCGGCTGACACCGGCGAGGCGGGCGGCTTCGGCGAAGTTGATAGTGTTGCTGCCGTTCGAGGCCATGCGGATGAAAACAGTGTTCACCGCTTCACTAAACTTTGCAAGTAGTTTATCTCGAACTGGCCTCTGTGTGGTTGTCGGCTTATTGCAGACATGGAATCTTGGAAACAAAGCGTTTATGAGCACCATCCAGTCACCCGTTGTGTCCAATTCAGCAGTCAACATGTCCGCCACCGGCAATGCCTCGTGCAAGCCGTGGAACGTCGTGCGGTATAAAAATAACCCCATCATCACGGTCAAAAACGTGAAGCCTTCAGGGCCGGACTGGAAAGTCGAATATGTCATGAACGCCGGCTGCCACCGCGTGGGCGACGAGGTGCTGCTGCTCCTGCGTGTGGCTGAAACGCCACTGCCGGATGCCGACCCCAACATTTTTCTCGCACCTTATTTCTGCGAAAAAGCCGGCAAGGTGCTGTTCCGGCGACTGGAGAAGAACGATCCGAGCTATGATTTCCGTGACAGCCGGTTCGTGTTACGCAATGACAAAAACGGCAAAGAAATTTTGCGTGTCCTGACCTCCATTTCCCATCTCCGGGTGGCGCGCAGCAAGGACGGCGTGAATTTCACCGTCGAAGAAAAGCCGGCAATGTATCCCGCCAACAAATACGAGGAGTTTGGCATCGAAGACCCGCGCATCACCTTCATCAAGGATGACGGCTACTATTACATCAATTACAGTGCCTGCGCCAGCCTCGGCGTGACGACGAACCTCGCCCGCACCAAGGATTGGAAAAATTTCGAGCGGCTCGGCTGCATCTTCACGCCGGATAACAAGGATGTCTGCATTTTCCCGCGCAAGATCAACGGCAAATATTATGCCTTGTGCCGTCCCGCGTCGGCAGAATATCGCCGCCGCGAAATCTGGATTTCTGAATCACCTGATTTGGTTTCCTGGGGCAACCACAAGCTGCTGATGGAAGTGAACACGAATGATTGGGATGGCGGCCGGATCGGTTGCAGCGCGGTGCCGTTCGAAACCGAGGAAGGGTGGGTGGAAGTTTATCACGCTGCCGACGCGACCCACCGCTACTGCCTCGGCGTGGCCATCCTCGACCGGAATGACCCAACCAAGGTTATCGCCAAGTGCAAGGCGCCGCTGATGGAGCCGGAAACCGACTACGAAAAATACGGTTTCTTCGGCAACGTGATCTTCAACTGCGGCGTGTTGTGCGAAGACGGCATCATCAAGATTTACTACGGCGCGGCCGACACCTGCATGGGCTATGCGGAAGTGAAGCTCCAAGAGGTGTTGGATTTTGTTTTGGAACGATAATTAATCGGTTAATCGGGAGAAGCCGGTCAGGAATTTAGTGGCTGTGAACGCATGAGGAATGACCGGATTTTCGGCGTTCCCTGTTCACCTTTAGTTGCATAAAATGAATTCCAGACCACCCGAGCCAAAATGAAAATCTGCGATGACCTGCCAACCGAACGGCAGGTTGCTGTGTGCAAAAGTAACCTGGTAGCGGTGATCAATTCTTGATGAACAAAAAATCTGCCAGCACCCGCCCTTACGCGTTCCCACTGTGGTGGGTTCCCTCCAGCTATCTGGCGATGGGCATCATTTACATTTTGGTCTCCGGCGTCGCCAATGTCATGTTCAAGAACTTGGGCATGGACAACGCCAAGGCCGCGTTCTGGTCGAGCCTGTTCATCCTGCCCTACACCATCAAGCCATTTTGGGCACCAGTGGTGGAACTAGGGAAAACCAAAAAAACGTTTGTCCTGGCCATGCAGTTTGTCTTGGTCGGGCTGATTGTTGCCACCGCCTTTTTGGTGCGAACAGTTGCGGTCGATTCCATGATACCGCTGCTGGTTTTGCTGGCGTTGGCGGGCATTCTGGGTGCGACGCAGGACATCGCCACCGATGGCGTGTATGTAACCACGCTTCCGCCGGCGGAACAGGCTAAGTATATCGGCCTGCAAAGCATGTGCTGGAACGCCGGGCCGGTTCTGTGCAACGGCGTGCTCATCCGCTACAGCGGCATGTGGCACACTTCGACCGGTAGTTGGAATCAGGCTTGGATGTATGTGCTGCTGGTCATCGCCGGCATGATGGGATTTCTGGCCATCTACCACACCTTCCTGCTCCCGCCGGGAGTCTCCACCGTGGACAAAACTCAGGCAGCGAAGTCGGGTATGCACACCTTTGTCGAAGCCTTCCGGTCTTTCTTCCTGAAGAAGGATATTCTCAGGATGATCCTGTTCGTGTTCTTTTTCCGGTTCGGCTACGGCTTTCTCGACAAGATGGGGCCGCTGTTCATGATAGATTCGCGGGCAAACGGCGGACTGGGGTTGACTAATCAGGCGCTGGGCGACATCAACGGCACCTTCGGCACCGGTGCCTTCATGATTGGCTCCCTGCTCGGCGGCATTTACATCTCTCGCGTCGGTTTGAAGAAAACTCTGCTGCCGCTCTGCCTTTGCTTGAATGTTCCCAATGTCGTCTATCTTTATTTCAGCTTTGCCTACCCAACTTCCTACGGAGTGATTGCTACCTGCGTGAGCATTGACAAATTTTTCTGGGGCATGGGCGTGGTCGGCCTCTCGATCTACATGATGCAGCAAATCGCGCCGGGACCGTATCGCACCGCCCACTACACCTTCGCCTCCGCGCTCATGGGGCTGAACATGATGCTCACTGGCATGATTAGTGGCAAGGTTGAGGAATGGCTCGGCTACCGGAATTTTTTCATCGCGGTGATGCTGATGATCATTCCGTCCGTGCTTGTCACCCTAGCCGCCCCCTTCAATATTGACACCCACGATCAAAAACTCGAGAAGATCCGCGTTGAAGAAGATTAAATTTCCACATTTGCCTCCAACAACCATAGAACCAAATGAATAAAACAATTCTAACAGTGACCATACTGCTCGCGTTCGCCTTGGTCTGTGTCCAAGCGCAAAACACTCCGGCTACCGAATATGTCCGCCCGACGATTTCGGTCAACGCCGCCAAGGACAAAAATAAACTCACGCCGGACACCACCAGCGCGACCATGAAGGTAGAAAACCAGAAATGGGCAAAGGAAGCCGACCGCCCCTTCATCATCCGCGCCACCGGCAAGGAAGTAACCGGCAAGGAATGGAAGGAATACTCCTTTGCTTTCACGCCGGAGAAGGATGGGTATGTCTGGTTTTCGCTGGAAGGCGAATACCCGGGCAAAGAGGAGCCGAATAAGGACTTGTTCAAAGTGGATTATGACAAGGTATCGGTGACCGGTGGAAGATTGGAAAATGGCGATTTCGAGGAGAGGTCGGCGGATGGCAAACTCAAGTTTTGGATCTTCAGCAAGGAAGTGATTCCGAACGGCAGCCAGCTGGCACTGTCCGGAACCAACTTTGTGACGGCATCATCGGGAAATCGAGTTGGCGCCGCCATACTAGGAACCGCCGGCCAGCCGGTGACGGTCACTTTCAGCGCCCGCGCTCACGCCGACTAAAACGCTCTAGCAACTGGACTGGCGTGATGCCCTCCGCTTTTCAAACACATCCGCTTGAAACACGCTCTCACATTCACTGCGGTCTTACTGCTCGCACCGGCGGCGGCGATTCTCGCCGGGGAGGTGGCGAAATCTACGAGCAACCAGTCGCACTATGATTACCCAACCGTAGCGGTGCGCGTTCCGTTGGTGGGGCAGATTTT
>Ga0208872_1000870_pt1 | contig 20256 bp, 21 predicted proteins | sample CryBogCBH12Aug08_FD_185508 | JGI IMG/M metagenome (GOLD analysis project Ga0208872, IMG submission 185508) | Freshwater microbial communities from Crystal Bog, Wisconsin, USA - CBH12Aug08 (SPAdes) | ecosystem: Environmental > Aquatic > Freshwater > Lake | place: Crystal Bog, Wisconsin, USA...
GGGAAGCATCGTTGGAGAACGCTTTGTAACCAATCCCCTAGTTCGCAAGATTGTCTTCACTGGCTCAACCACTGTAGGTAAGGGCATCATGCGTGGTTGCGCTGATCAAGTGAAGCGCTTGACTCTCGAACTAGGCGGCAAGAGCGCCAATGTAATTTTCGCCGATGCTGATCTTAATAAGGCTGCAGCAGGTGCTCCCGGCGCGGTATTTGATAATGCTGGTCAGGATTGCTGCGCTCGTTCACGCATCTTGGTACAACGATCAGTTTTGGATTCCTTCCTAGAGAAATTCGAAGTTGCAGTTAAAAAGTTTCGCGTTGAATCGCCAGAGCTTGAGACTGCAGAGATGGGTCCCCTAATCTCAGCTGGCCAGTTGGAGCGGGTGCGCGAGTACTTACCTGATAGCTCTCAAATCGCCTTTACAGGAAATAAGCCAGATGGCGCCGGGTACTGGATGGCACCAACAGTCTTGCTTGCAACTTCAACAACTGATCGTGCCTATCGTGAAGAGATCTTTGGGCCAGTTGTTTCAGTTCTTCCATTTGAAGATGAAGCAGATGCAATTCGCTTAGCAAATGATTCTGAATATGGATTGTCAGGCTCTATCTGGTCTCGTGACATCGGTCGCGCGGTTCGAGTCTCTCGCGCGGTTGAAGCTGGAAACCTCTCAGTGAACTCCAACTCATCAGTTCGGTACTGGACTCCATTTGGTGGCTACAAGCAATCAGGACTTGGCCGCGAGCTAGGACCTGATGCACTCGATGCATTTACTGAAACCAAGAACGTCTTCTTCGATACCAACATCTGATAGGAATTTCATATGTGCCGCTTACTGGGATTTGTCTCTACCGATCAGAAGACCCTCGTCGAGGCTGCTGGCGAGCAGTTCACTGAATTTGCCGCTCTGTCAGCTCGCCATGGCGATGGTTGGGGTATCGCAACCTGCGATCAAGCCGCACATCCTTCACTACTTGTAGAGCCAACTCGCGCTAAGGAGAGCAAGGCCTTTGACGTTGCCTCCCACAACCTGAAATCAAATGGTGCGCTCCTTCACCTGCGTTGGGCTACAGGCGCACTTGCCGTCAACGAAGGAAATACTCATCCCTTCACTTACAGCGATTACTCCTTCATGCATAACGGAGCCCTGCTTCCATCAGATTCCATCGATGCATTTGTCGCACCAAAGTTCGGCGCAGTACGCCGCGGTCAGACAGATAGCGAGAGCTACTTCTATCTCATTGTTACCCAAATCGAGAAGTACGGCGTTGCTGGCGGAATCCGCTCGGCGGTTGAGATCATTCGCAAGAATGCAACCTACTCAAGCATCAACTGCATGTTCCTCACGCCTACAGAGTTCTATGTGGTTAACGAACACCACAACGAACGCATCCCACAAGGTGAATCACCAGATTATTACGACCTCTTCTATCGGACTGAGGGTAACGAGGTATTGGTTGCATCGAGTGGATGGACTCAAACCGGATGGAGCGAACTACCTAATCATTCGATTATGAAGGTTGATCGCCAATCTCTTGCGATCGAGATTACTGACCTTAACGCGTAACGTGCGATGAGCGCGCAAGCGCAGCATCGATCAACCGTGTAATGATCTCTGAATAACTGACTCCTGCGCGGTTCCACAACTTAGGGAACATCGAGGTTGGGGTAAAGCCAGGCATGGTGTTCAGCTCATTAATTACTATGCGACCATCAGAGGTGTAGAAAAAATCAACGCGGGCTAACCCTTCGCATCCCAGTGCTTTGAATGCCGTGATGGCAGAGGCTTGAATTTGCGCTTCAACACCGGCTGGAAGGTCGTCAGGGAAAACTACCGTTGTTGCATCATCTAAATACTTCGCTTCAAAATCATAGAATTCGTGATTACCTAGAATCTTAATCTCGCCGACGGGTGAGGCTTGGGCGCTTCCAACTTTCTCAAGGACGCCGCATTCAATCTCGCGGCCGACGATCGCTTCCTCGATCATTACTTTGGTATCAAATTCAAAGCCGTGCTCGATAGCTGGCAGAAGTTCTTCAAAATTCTTGACCTTAGAAGTTCCTCGACTTGATCCACTACGTGCAGGTTTAACGAAGAGCGGGTATTTCAACCCTTCGATCTGCGAAGCGCTCCACTCCCCTTGTTTCAAAACTGTACCCGGGGCGATCGAAAGTCCAGCGGCTTCGAAAATTGGTTTTGCAAAAGATTTATCCATCGCAACCGCGCTAGCCAAAACTCCAGAGCCAACGTAACGGATACCCGACATTTCGAAGAGCCCCTGAACAGTTCCATCTTCGCCATAGGGGCCATGTAAGAGTGGAAAGACGACATCAATATTGAGCGGTTCGCCATTTGCACGAAGGCCATGAACATCCACATCGATTGCGGGAAGTGACTCATCTACCTCTGGAAGTTCTCCATTTTTGATGGCGAGAGTTGTACGTTGATCTACCAAGACCCATTTACCGGTGCGGGTGATTCCAATCAGAATTGGTTCAAAACGCTCTCGATCGATGGCACCAAGCACGCCTCCTGCGGAGATGCACGAAATTTCATGTTCTGAAGACTGACCGCCGAAGAGAATCGCAACGCGCTGAGTAGCCATTACAACTCTGCCAATGTGCTGACCGACATGAGTCGCTCCATCGCTTGAGCAGGAGTAATCGATCCGGTCACTGCATCAGCCATAACTTCAATGATAGGCACTTCCACGCCAACTCTATGTGCCAACTCGCGAATGGCCGAGGCCGAAGCAACGCCCTCAACGGTCTTTGCTACCTCTAAGCGAGCAGCCTCCATAGTTCCAGAGCGGCCATATGCCTCACCAAATTGGCGATTACGCGATAGCGCTGAGCCACAACTAGCGACGATATCGCCCATGCCAGCCAACCCTAGAAAGGTGAGTGGATTAGCACCATAACTCTGTCCAAATCTGGCAACTTCAGAGAGTCCGCGGGTAATAATCATGGCTTGGGTGTTCTCACCGAGATTCATGCCGATTGTCATTCCTACAGCCAGAGCAACAACGCTCTTTGCAGCGCCGGCCAATTCGCAACCGACCAAATCATCTGAAGGGTAAATGCGAAAATACGGGGTGGTGAATAGATCGATCATAAGGTCTTGCAGGCGGGCACTAGGTGAGGCAGCAACGGCTCCTGCTGGTTCGCGAAGTGATAGCTCACCTGCGAGATTTGGACCAGTGATAAGCCCTATGAGTGATTCTTCTGTACCAAGTTCTTGAACAATTACTTCAGTCATACGAGACATGGTCTCGGCTTCAATTCCCTTAAGGGTTGAGATGATGGGAAGGTGGCTAGGAAAAATTGGTTTCCATGTTCGCAGATTCTCACGGAGTGATTGTGCGGGCACAGCTAAGACGATTGCTTCACCAAAATTAAATGCTGCTTGCACATCGGTGGTCGCGCGAAGATTTTCAGGGAGGTAGATACCCGGTAAGAACTTGTGATTGCTTCGGGAAGCATTTATCTCTTCAACAACATCTACATTGCGGCCCCACATCAGGACTTCATGTCCGGCATCGCACAAAACTTGAGCAAGTGTCGTTCCCCAAGCGCCAGTTCCTAGAACAGTTACTTGAGTCATGAGTTGTTCTTCCGCTTCTTGTAATTTCCAACTCTTGGTAGATCCGATTTACGAGGATCAAATATTTCTGCGGGACGCTTTTCGCCACGAATCTCTTCAAGCAACTTGGTTATCGCATCCATGGCATAAGCAGTAGCTTCAACCATCGCCTCGTGGTCATCCTCTTTTCCAAACCACGGCGAGAAATCCAGAGGCTTTCCAGCGACTACCTGAATTCTTGTACGCGGCCATAACTTTGGTCGCTTGCTGTACGGTGGCAAGACTTCAGCTGCTCCCCATTGGGCGCAAGGAATGACGGGGGCCTTGGTAGTGACAGCAAGTCTGGCAAGTCCGGTCTTCGCCACCATTGGCCAAAGATTTTCATCACGGGTCAAAGTACCTTCGGGATAAACGCCGAGACAGTGACCTGCTTTTAACAAAGCAATCGCATGCGGCAGCGCAACCGCTCCAGCTCCTTTTATTTCCCGCTCCACTGGGACCTGTTCCCCGTGGCGCAATACCCAACCAACGACTGGAACTTTGAAGAGTGAGGCTTTTCCTAAGAAACGTACCGCTCGACCATTGCGATAGAGAAAGTGCGCGAAGACCAAGGGGTCGAAATAAGAGATGTGATTGCTAATTGCAATCACCGGTCCAGATGCCGGAATATTTTCAACCCCGCGCCATTCTGGCTTTGAAATAGATTTCACTAGCGGAATCAATATCCCAGCACCGACTTTCCAGGTTGCATTACTGCCTAAGGGTTTGCCGCGCGGTGGCTGATATGAAGGTTCTAGATCGCTACCTTGATTAGCCACAGCGAGAGTTTAGTCGTTACTCACCCATGAGAAAAAAATAAGGGAGAGCATTTTCGCTCTCCCTTACTCAATATATTTCCAGATTAACGCTTTACTGCCTTCTTTGCAGGAGCCTTCTTTGCTGGAGCTGCCTTCTTAGCAGGAGCCTTCTTTGCTGGGGCTGCCTTCTTAGCAGGAGCCTTCTTTGCAGGAGCCTTCTTTGCTGGGGCTGCCTTCTTAGCAGGAGCCTTCTTAGCAACAGGCTTTGCAACAACCTTTGGTACTACCTTTACAGGTGGCTTTGGAGCAGCTTCTAGCTTGCGTGCGCCAGAGATGATCTCCTTGAGTGCCTTTGCTGGCAAGAAGCGAACCTTCTTGCTTGCTTTGATCTGAATAGTCTCGCCGGTAAATGGGTTGCGGCCCTTACGTGCAGGACGATCAACCTTCTTGAACTTACCGAAATCATTGATCATTACATCGTCGCCCTTAGAGATGTTGCGAACGATTGCATCGAAAACTACATCAACAGCGCGTGCTGCCTCTTTCTTGCTATCTCCGAACTGTGGAGCCAAGTATGCGATGAACTGGGCTTTGTTCATTAGTTCCCCTTAAATACGCGTATTTATTAGGCTTTTGCCTACATGCAAGAAATCTACGCGTGCGATCATCAAAGATGCCCTATTAATATCGGTGTGTCGCTATGCAAAAAACGCACTTTTTACGCGTAAAAAACTCTAAATCCGCGGTAGAGAGTTCTTCTACCGCGGATTTAGATGCGAATTATGAGCGTACTGGAAGGGTTTTAGGCTTAAAAGCAAAACGAGAGGCCTCATAAGCGCTCACGGAATCAATGTTTTTAAGGGTTAATCCGATGTCATCAAGACCTTCCATCAAACGCCAGCGGGTGTAATCATCGAGCTCAAAGGCATATACATCGCTACCCACGCGAACGTTCTTCGCCTCAAGATCAACTGTTACTGCCGTTGTTGGATCGGCTTCAATGCTCGCCCAAATCTTCTCAACATCTTCTTGAGGCAAGATCACAGTGAGCAATCCACCTTTAAGTGAGTTGCCGCGGAAGATATCTGCAAAGCGACTAGAAATAACGGCTTTGAAACCATAATTTTGTAAGGCCCAGACTGCATGCTCGCGAGATGAACCGGTTCCAAAATCTGCGCCAGCAACCAAAATTGTTGCCGACTTGTATTCAGGTTGATTGAGAACGAACTCGGGATCATTGCGCCAAGCGGCGAAGAGTCCATCTTCAAAACCACTCTTAGTAACTCGCTTGAGATATACAGCAGGAATGATCTGATCTGTATCTACATTTGAGCGACGAAGTGGAACAGCTGTTCCAGTGTGTGAAACAAATTTCTCCATGATGCGCTCCTTAGAGATCTGCTGGCGATGAGAGAGTTCCGCGAATTGCAGTAGCAGCTGCTACCAATGGGCTCACAAGGTGAGTACGTCCACCCTTGCCCTGACGACCTTCAAAGTTGCGGTTCGATGTGGAAGCAGATCGCTCCCCCACCGCTAATTGATCTGGATTCATTCCAAGGCACATCGAACAACCAGCGTTACGCCACTCTGCACCGAAATCAATGAAGACCTTATCCAAGCCCTCTTGCTCTGCCTGCAAACGTACGCGCGCGGAACCCGGAACAACAAGCATGCGAACTGAATCCGCCTTCTTCTTGCCCTTCACAATATCTGCAGCTGCACGAAGATCTTCGATGCGACCATTTGTACATGATCCCAAGAAAATCGTGTCAACCTTGATTGACTTAAGTGGGACGCCTGCTTCAAGACCCATGTAGGTAAGGGCACGCTCTGCTGCGCCGCGCTCTTCAACATCAGCGATATCGGCTGGGTTCGGAACAGCTGAGTTGAGAGGCAATCCCTGACCAGGGTTAGTTCCCCATGTCACGAAAGGTGCGAGTTCTTCTGCTTTGAGATCAATCTCGACATCAAACTTCGCATCTGTGTCAGTCTGCAAAGTCTTCCAATATGAAACAGCAGCATCCCAGTCAGCACCTTGTGGAGCGTGTGGCTTGCTCTTTACATATTCAAAAGTCTTCTCATCTGGTGCAATCAATCCAGCGCGAGCACCAGCTTCAATCGACATGTTGCAAATCGTCATGCGACCTTCCATGGAAAGTGCGCGAATTGCTGAGCCACGATATTCGATGACATATCCCTGGCCGCCGCCGGTACCAATCTTGGCGATGATTGCAAGGATGACATCCTTAGCAGTTACACCTTCAGGCAAGACTCCCTCAACATTAATCGCCATAGTTTTTGGTCGAACTAATGGAAGCGTTTGAGTGGCAAGTACATGCTCAACCTCTGATGTGCCGATACCGAATGCAAGTGCACCAAATGCACCATGTGTTGAGGTGTGTGAGTCTCCACAAACAATTGTCATTCCAGGTTGAGTCAATCCAAGTTGTGGGCCAACGACGTGAACAATTCCTTGCTCTGCATCACCGAGTGAGTGGATGCGAACACCGAACTCAGCCGCATTCTGGCGAAGTGTATCTACTTGTAATTTTGAGACTGGATCAGCGATTGGCTTATCAATATTTAATGTAGGCGTGTTGTGATCTTCAGTTGCAATGGTGAGATCAGGGCGGCGCACAGTGCGACCTGCCAAACGCAAACCATCAAAGGCCTGAGCTGACGTGACTTCATGAATGAGATGAAGGTCAATGTAAATGAGGTCCGGTTCTCCCTCAGCGCTTCGGGCAACATGGTCGGCCCAGATTTTCTCGGCTAGAGTCTTACTCATTCGCACTCCTTCGTTAGACGAATTTCCCCTCTGCTATTGCATCTCAAAGTTTGAGATGGCATTATCAGAGTATGGACACTAAGAATAGCGGAGTCGGAGTTTTAGACAAATCAGTGCGGATCCTGGCGACCCTTGAGGCCGGACCACACTCTCTTGCTGAACTCGTTGCAGCCACAGGAATTGCTCGCCCCACCGCTCATCGTCTCGCCGTTGCCTTGGAGTTTCATCGCTTAGTTACTCGTGACCTCTTGGGACGCTTCGTACTTGGTGCACGCGCTTCCGAGCTCGCCTCTGCAGCTGGTGAAGATAGATTGCTTTCAGTCGCCGCCCCTGCACTCTCCGCCCTTCGCGATGCGTGCGGTGAGAGCGCGCAGCTCTATCGCCGTCAAGGAGATCAACGTATTTGTGTTGCTACCGCAGAAAGGCTCTCTGGACTTCGAGACTCTGTTCCTGTGGGAACAGTTCTCACTATGCAGGCCGGTTCTGCCGCTCAAATTCTCTTGGCCTGGGAAGAGCCAGATAAATTGCACCGCGGATTAGTGAATGCAAAATTCACTGCCGCTTCTCTCTCTGCAGTACGCAGACGTGGATGGGCACAATCCGTTGGTGAGCGTGAAGCAGGTGTTGCATCAGTGAGCGCACCAGTGCGAGGACCCAACAACAAAGTTATTGCTGCAGTAAGTATCAGTGGACCTATGGAACGGTTAGGACGCCAACCAGGTCGCGCTCACGCAGCCCAAGTAATGGCAACTGCAGCACGTCTCAGTGAGTACTTAATTCAAAGTAATTAGTTGTTCTTAGCGGGCATAGACAGCGAAGAAATCACGACTACTTGAAGTGAGATAACGCGTTGCTGGGCGCGTGAAGGCGACCAACTTCTTTGGATACTCCAACACTCCAGCTTTGGTTCGTGGATACCACATATATGAAATCCAAGCTTGATTGATATCAAGTTCCATCGCGCGCACGGCTCCGGCATTCTTAAGAAGATCTGCAAGGCTCTGCACAGAAAGTGAATTACCTGCAACGTAAATTACATTTCCATTCGCATCCACACCGATACCTGAGCGCCAGACAAAGTGGGCATTTTTAACTGTGAAGCCCCAGTTCTTCAAGACGCTCTGATTGAGATTTGGAGTTACTACACCGTTATCAATCAGCAAACTTAGATTTTGGCGAGCAGAAACAACAGTTGAATCCATCGTCTCTTCATCACCCCAACTACCAATGCTGAGATGTCCATCTGTATGAATAACTAGCGTCGCTTTATGGTCAACCAATGGTTTGATGGTCACACCATTTTGGTAATAACCACCCAGGGAATCTTTGATTTTAAATGCACTGTTAAATGTTGCCGCTAGTCCAGTGAGATCCTCGCCCTTGAGCGAATCAGCTGCGCCTAACTCACTGACGCGCCCCGGCTCAGAAAAGCCAGGATGCTGTACAAACTTAAGTAGCGAACTCTGCATAATGGCAATTCCAGCAAGATAAGAGGTGTGGTCCTGATCTGGGCGCAGGTAACCCACTTGAATAGCAGGTTTTCCATTTACCTTAAATACCGTCTTCAGATCGCCTTCACCTGGAATTGCTGGGGTAACAAGGGTAGGAATTGTCTTTGCATAATGCGTTGCCTCTTGGGCCAGCAATTGTTTTGCGGTGGCATCTAGATTTCCGCCAACCTTTGGCTTGCTCACGCTGTACTGCGCATTTTCAAGGGCGCTCACGACAAAGCCCAAGTAGTGATTGCGACCCCACTCGGCTAGACGTGCGGAGATAGGGTCAGTCCCTGGGGCAAGGAGGGCAGTACTAACAGACCACAACACAACTACAAGAAAGAGAGATGGAAGAGCGATCAAAGTCTTCTTTACTTTGCTTGCGCTCTTAATCCATTGCACAAATGCAGCAGGACGTCGTCGTACCCAATTCATGAGGCGATAATACCTTTCAGCGTGAAGAGATTTTACGGAAAATCGCTGGAGGCAGCGATCTAAAAATGAATGCAACATACTTCAAGAGTGATGGAGCCCACGTCACTAATTTTCTCGATTGCAACGCTTTCACTCCATAAGCACCACACTCTTGAACAGTGATTGCAAATGGTGCGTTATCCATGCCTGCAGTCATCTTGCTTCGCACAAAACCTGGTCGCAAAATCTTGAGTGAAACGCCAGTTCCATCTAGCGCCAAAGCTAATCCGCGGGCATAAAAATCTAACCCTGCCTTCGTTGAGCCGTACCTAAAATTATCTGGACGTGGGCGAACTTGCGCAAATGAGCTGATTGCAAGAATTTCTCCATGCGCCTGCTTCTTCATTCGATCTGCAACTAGTTCTAGAAGGTGCGCTGTACCTACGTAATTGACCTCCATAGCCGCTACTAAATTATCCGCGGTACTTAAATCTTTGTTATTTCCCAGCAAGCCCACAGCAATGATTACCAGATCAAGATCGCCCTCATCAAAGAGCTTTGAAATGACCCTTTCGCGTCCTGCCTTATCGGTGACATCAAGTGCATATTCACCGGAGCGATCCACCAAGATAACTTGGCGAGATTTATTCTCAGGCAATTGAGTAACAATCGCCATTCCAATCTCACTACTGCCGCCAATGAGTGCGATACGACCAGGATTCTTAAATCCATTTAACATAAGTGCAGCCTCCTGGCTTGATCTGATTGCCATGATCCATCGGGATCCATCGTACGACGGATCTCTCGCCAACTATTTATCTCTGGATACATCGCAGAAATGAGCGCGGGACTCACTCGCGAATCCTTAATGAGGTAGATGCGACCGCCAGCGGCTACAAGTTCTTCATCAAATTCCTGCAAGAACTTCTCGAGTCCAGGCACCTTCGTTGAATAATCAAGTGTCAGCGTCCATCCCGCACGCGGAAAACTTAACGGCGCCGGCGATTGTGCACCAAACTTTTTCAGAACACCTAAGAAGGAAGCAGCCTTGAGTGATCGCAAGCCGGCAAAGAGGCGTTCAAAAATCTCTTCCTTACCGATATCGATGACAAATTGGTATTGCAAAAATCCTGCGCTGCCATAAATGTTGTTCCACTGATTAATGCCATCCAGCGGATGCATATATTTACCAAGAGCAACCGGGCCGTTCTTGAGAGGTTTCCTAAACCAGATCTCATTGAATGCGCGAACAGAGAGCGGAGTAATGAAATTTTTTCCGGCAATTGAAGGAAGCGTGGGGCCTGCTGAATCTGAACTTTTTGCTTTAACCGAGGTGGCGCCATAATTTCCAAGGCTCACCACTCCCCTGCCTCGATAATCTCCAGAGAGGTCAATCCAAGCGACCGTGTGCTCAAAGTCAGCATCAGCGCTAGCAAGCACATCAATCATCTCGCTCAGATTATTTACTCGTCGCTCGCTCACATCCGCAGAATTTGAAGTAACGCTCTTCAATTGAAGTTCTACTTCCAAGACTGCTCCTGTAAGACCAAGTCCACCGACAGTCGCCCAGAACTCAGCATCCTTGGGTGTGTAGTCAACGACCGCGCCGGAAGCGAGCAGCAATTTAATTCGTCGAACACACGCGGAGAATGTTCCGGTCCGATGGTGTGACTTTCCGTGAATATCTGCGGCAATAGCTCCGCCCATTGTGACGAAACCAGTTCCTGGAACCACAGGGGGAAATAGTGAGAGTGGGAGTGCAGCCCGTTCAAGTTGAGTGATTGTGACTCCCGCTCCGACGACTGCAACGCCAGTGGATGGGTCAATCGAGATTGAATTGAGCGCCGATAGATCAATCAGAGTTCCGCCGGAGTTCAGCGCTGAATCTCCATAACTTCGATGTAGCCCGATCGGCAAGAAACCGCGATCATCCGCTGTGTTGGTGAGTAAGGCTTGCAATGCGCTGATCGATGCCACCTCAACGCGGTGACTTCTAGATTGGAAATTATTTCCCCACCCGGAAAACTCAGAAGGGCTAGTTGTTTGCATAAACCGAGAGAACTAATAACAAGGCGGTTACTGCGCCGGATCCAAGAAAGTACCAATCTCCATAAATAACCTCTTCTGGAGATTCACCGCTATCTTTTTCAACTGCCAATATGTAACGCAATAAGGCGAAGGTCACTGTGATTACCGAAATCTCCGCGTAGGAGTTATTACCAGAGAGGGAAAATGCCCAAAGGCTATAGGCGGTAAGTGTGATGCCTATCGCAACAGTCAAAACTAACTGTAGGAACTCTTGGGTGTACTGCTCAACGACAGGACGCACCGTGATTGCTTCCTGATTTCGCTTTTCAGCGATCCGCTTTGCAGTAACAATCACGAGAGGCCCGAATGTGGCGACCACGAGGAACCAGCGAGAACTTGGGGTGTTCGTTGCCGTCGCTCCCCCAATAGCGCGAAGTGCAAAACCGAAGGAGACAATTAAGAGCTCCACGATTGGTTCGTGCTTGAGGCCGTATGAGTAAAGCAAGGTAAGCAGAACATAAATTCCGAGAGTTAACTTGAATTGATTTGGCAATAGCAAAGTAAAGGTCAGCGACGCTATCGCGCATGCAAGGGCAATTACTATGGCGGAGGTTTTATCAATCGCACCTGATGCTATGGGGCGATGTGACTTCTTAGGGTTTGTTCTATCTCGCTCAATATCGCGCAGATCATTGATGACATAGTTGAAGCTCGCGGCGAATGAGAAAGCCAAGAAGGCGTAGAGAGTCTTACTTAATATTGTGTAATGAAAGACATGGCCTGCCGCAAATGGAGCGACTAGAACCAAAAGATTCTTGCTCCACTGTTGAATGCGAATTGCATGCAAGTATTTCATGAGCCAAAAACTCCCGATCAATTGCGCATTCTCAGGTAATTCTGACGCAATAAGCGCAATATTAGACCAGTAGTTGCTTGCGCCTCGCGAAGTACCGTGCGGTAACCTAACCCAATGACTTTTCGAGGTTCAGCCAAACGTAAGGTTGTTTGGACACTTGCCTCGACATCAATAGCCACTCTCCTCATCGGTACCGCTCCAGCATCTGAGGCGACTCAGTCAGTCGCCGCGGTTCAAGCCCAGGTGACCTCGCTTCAAATTCAAGCTTCAGCAATTGCGGAGGCAGCGCAGCAATCCCAGGTCAATCTGATTGCCTTAACTCGCTCCCTCAACTCGGTTCAGGCGCAAGATAGCGTTCAAGCCTCCTCCCTCGCCGCCCTTAAGAAATCCATCGGAATCTTGGCGGCAGAGCAATATAAGAATGGTTTTCTGGGTCAGGGCATGAGCCTCATGTTCTCTTCAGATCCAACCCAGTACCTCAATAGCGCACAATCGCTCAGCGTCGTGGAAACCCAGAACGCGGTCAGAATGCGCAAATTTGCAGCGGCCGATATCGCCCTTAAAAGCACAGCGCTCACCTTGAATCAGAAGGTCGCTCTGGTCGCAGCTGCCAAGGCGAAGTACCAAGCCCAAGAGGTGGCGGCTCAGGCAAAGTTAAAGCAAGCTCAGAAATTGCTCGCGGGCCTCACTAAAGCAGAACGTGCTCGCTTAGCGGCTCTTCAGAAATCTCAAGATAGCGCGTTTCAAAAGAAGTCTCTGGCCTTGGCGAAGGGAAAGATTGCAGCTACAGGAGCTGAAGCAATCGCTCTTCGCTACGCATTAAAGCAACTCGGATCTCGTTACATGTTCGGTGGAGCTGGTTTGGTTTATTGGGATTGTTCCGGACTGACAATGCGCGCTCTGCAACAAGCTGGAATATCTCTTCCGCACTCTGCGGCTGCACAAACCGCATATGGCAAGAGGATTCCGCTAAATCAAATTCGGCCGGGAGATTTGGTTTTCTTCGGTCAACCAGTTTCACACGTTGGAATTTACTTCGGCGGTGGGCAGATGGTTGATGCTCCACATACCGGAGCACGCGTTCGCATTGAGCCATTTGGTGCTTGGTTTGGCGGAGAGCGCTTTGTTGCGGCTCGACGCTTTTAGTCTTTGCTTGTATCAACTACGCAAGTAGTTTTACAGCTTGCACCCATACAGGGCAAAATTCTAGAGACATGCATCTGGTAGTGAAGTGACTCAGGATGCGCCTCCAACAAGAGTGCGTCCTCAAATCGAGCTTTCACATTGAGATCAATTATTAGTGCCAGTTCTAGGAGCCAAGCGATGAGCGAATCTGAGTAACCAGCCATTCCAAAACCGATAAGAATTACCGCCAGATACATCGGATGGCGCACGCGACGATAAATTCCAGATTCGATAAGAGGTGCATTCTCCTTTGGAATCGGCGATATACGCAGGGATGGCCTCAATGAATACCCTGCGGCGACAATGACCAGCAACCCAAGGACGATCGAACCAAATTCTGCCACAAGATAGTTGTGATGAGGTTTAGAGATGTTGACTAACCCAATTACACCGAGGAAAAACAAGAGCGCAAACTGAATTCCAACTAGAACTCTTGCTATGAGAATGCGGCTAGATATAGAGAGGCTTGAGAAAGTCATTCGATATCCCACCAGATGGTGGCCAAATTCCGCTCAATTGGCTGATTCTGTCCCTGCAAAAATTCAAGTACTTCTGGTTCACGCTCTTCAGGTAGGCAGAGTCTGATTCTTGAATAGTGCGCAAGATTCTCCAAGCTGCCTGCCTGCCGCATCTCGCCATTCCATAGTTCGAGGTGTGGAGTAAATCCAATTTCTTCTAAAACTCGTATCAAAAGTTCAGGCGTTGGCTCGTTTGGCCGGTCTAAATTCCAAAAGTGCTTCCACAGCGGAGCTGCGTTGGCTAAGGGATGCACCTGAGGCATCTCAAGGACAACTCTTTTTTTCGCGTGGTTGCTCATGTCAGAGAGGAACTCTTCGATTTCTGGAACGTTATAAACGACATGATGCGCAAGGGCTACATCGCCTACCGGTACAACTTGCGCCAATGCGGGCCAAAAACCTTCAAAAACCTCTGAAGTTACGCCGCGAGATATTGCGTTTGCAGTAAACATCTCAAGCATTTCCGATTGATGATCCACGCCGATTACATGTGCAGCAGGCGGTGTGAGAGCGTATGCCGCTATTCCCCCGCCGCAACCAATATCTAAGACAGTTGCGCCTTCCGTCAGTACCTCACGAGCACGCCTATGCGAAATCGAATCAGTAATTCGATCTGGAATTTGAAACATAGCAGGTGGGTGAATCCAGGGATCTTCTGGAGCTTGGTCCAAAATATTCTGAGGTATAGCCCACAAGGCAAGAGAGGATCGCCACTCCTCGCCAGCATTACTTCGCATTCTGCTTCGATGCTTCCGCCGCAATTTCAGCCTTAATTGAATCCATATCAAGATTCTTAACCGACTGAATAAGCTCTTCAAAACTTGAAGAGGAGAGCGCTCCTGGTTGTCTGAAGACCAGGATTCCATCTCGAAAGGCCATGAGCGTTGGGATTGAGGTGATGTTTGCTGCTGCGGCAAGCTCCGCTTCTGCATCCGTATCAACTTTAACAAAATTGATTTCTGGATAACGTGTGGATGCGTTTTCAAATACCGGCGCAAATGCTTTGCATGGACCACACCAACCAGCCCAGAAATCTACGAACGTGATTCCACCTTTGATAATCACTCCTTCGAATTCTGAGCTAGTGACGCTTGCGGTGCTCACGAACGTTGCTGCCCTGGGAGCCAAGCAGATAAATCGTTATTGCACTGACAACGTTGCTCCTCCGCGAACGGAGCCAGAGCTTCGTCAATATGTTGCCCGCAACCTGACCAGGTTGCCTTGCCACATCGATCGCATCTCACTGCGCTACACATATTTGCTCTCCCCTACTTCTTTCCGAATAATCTTGAAAATAGACCAGGCTCTTTTGGATCATTCTGGTGACCCTGACAGCGCTGTGATTTTGGAATTCCACGCATTACTTGCTCAACATGCTGACCGCATCCTGACCATGAAGCCTTGCCGCACTTGCGGCATGTAGTTCTACTGCACATTATTTTTCCACCTTTTCCTTATTTTGCATGATTGATTTTCTTCCAACGGGCGAATTGCTCCACGTCATGTAACCTCCATCAAGATTGATGGCTTCATGGCCCATCTCTCTGAGCAGCCGAGTAGCTGCATGTCCGCGTTGCCCTACTTGGCAGGTAACAAGAATTTTCCCGTGCGGAATCTCGTTCTGGCATTCGCGGATTTCATCTATTGGAATATTGATTGCCCCCGGCAGGGTTCCTCGGTTGACTTCACCGGCGGTACGAACATCGATGATCGTGTAGCCAGCGTCAACCAAGGAATCCACCTCACTCCACTGCGCTGTGGGTGTAAGTCCTGAAAGAACATTTTCAGCGATGTAACCCAACATATTTACTGGATCCTTGGCTGAACTAAACGGAGGTGCATATGCGAGCTCTAAATCGGCAAGAGCGGGCGCAGTAATGCCTCCGCGCATCGCTGTTGCAATGACATCTATTCGTTTGTCGACTCCCTCTCGGCCAACACCTTGGACGCCCAAAATCTGTTGAGAGAGAGGATCTACTAACAACTTCAGCGACATGCCTTGCGCACCTGGGTAATAGCCAGCATGCGACGCAGGGTGGTTGTGAATTGCTAGATAAGGATGGTTTGCAGCAACGAGTCGCTTCTCATTCCAGCCAGAGGTGGCGACAGTGAGATCAAATACTTTCACAATTGCCGTGCCTTGGGCCTTTACCTCCCGGATCTCCTTGCCTGCGATATGGTCAGCGACAATTCGGCCATGGCGATTCGCCAAATTGGCTAATGGCACCAAGGTAGCGTTCCCATCTAGTGCATCAATCTTCTCGGCGGCATCTCCGATGGCATAGATATCTGGGTTGCTAGTTACATTGAATGCATCCACCACGATTCCGCCGCGTGAACCAATGGTCAAACCTGCAGCTTTTGCAAGTGCTGTATCGGGTCGTACTCCAATAGCCAGAATTAGCATTTCAGCAGGGACTACTTTTCCACTTGCAAGAGTGACTGACGCTGCCTCCACGGATGCGAGAGCATCTGAGAGAATTAATTCGATTCCATTCTTGATGAGTTCATCTGACACAAACGTTGCCATTTCCGGATCAAGCGGCGCCAAAACCTGGTCTTGAGCTTCAACGATCGTGGTGCTTATTCCACGATGTCTCAAATTCTCAGCCAGTTCAATTCCGATGAACCCCCCGCCAATAATTGCAGCACTCTTTGGATGACCTGAAACAGAGTGATCCATAGCCACAACATCTTCGATGTTTCGAAGCGTGAGACCGCGTTCAATCCCAGGAATATTTGGTCTGATTGGTGATGCTCCTGGGCTCAAGATCAATTTCTCATAAGTGAGGTGCTCCAATGAACCCTCGCGCATGTAGGTGACGCTCTTGGCTATCGGATCAATTTCAATCACCTCGGAGCCAACTCGGACATCTAACCTAAATCTCTTGAAGAGGCTATCTGGTGTTTGAAGCAAGAGTGATTCCTCGTTTTGAATTACGCCGCCGACGTAATAAGGAAGCCCGCAGTTTGCATATGAGACATAACCGCTCTTCTCAAGAACCACGATCTCAGATTCTGCATCCAGTCGCCGGAGGCGCGCTGCAGCGGACATACCGCCAGCAACTCCCCCAATGACGACATAACGCTTGTTCAATTGGTCACCACTGCATTTCCGGCAATCTGCCAATTAATAAGTCCGCCATCGAGATTGAAAATGGTTTTGAATCCATCCTTGGCCATAAGTGCCGTGGCTTGGCCAGAGCGATTTCCGCTTCGGCAATAAACTGCGTAGCTCTTACTTTTATCGAGCTTTTGAATATCGGATTCAAAAGTTCCGGATTCGAAATCAATGTTGGCAGCCCCAGCGATATGACCGGCCACAAATTCAGCAGGGGTTCGCACATCGAGAAGGACGATAGATGTGTCGCTAATTTTCTTCGCAAAATCACTCACGTTCATAGTTGTTACGGCTCCCGTTGCTCCACAAGCGGTTAAGGTAAATACCGATGCGATAAGTACTAAAATAAGTTTTTTCATTTTTACGCCAAACTTAAGAATAGTTTTTGCAACTTCTCTGACACTGCTTTTTGATCGCTCTTGCCTTCTAAAATGCACTCTTCTAAACTCGAAGAGATCAAGGTAAAAGCTGCAGTGTGTACTGCTTTACTCACAGCCGACATTTGAGTCACGATCTCGTCGCAGCTTCTTCCTTCTTCAAGCATTCTGACAACTCCACCAAGTTGACCTTGAGCACGCTTGACGCGTGCCAAAATGGCGTTAATAGTCTCTTCATTTTGAAGGACGTGGGTTGGGCTCTTTGCATTAGCCAATTACTTCACCTTCCTCTCCATTGGATGATGACCTTTTCGAATCATTTTGATCATTTTTAGGTTAATCACGCAAAATCGCATCAACTGCATAAATAGATTCTTCCGTTGCTTAAGTGTCTTCTCCGTGGGAAGAGGTGCTCGCGCAATGCTCTCGTTTGGATTTTCCATGGCCAACTCCCTTACTCTGGAATCAAAAACCAGCCGAAGCGGGCCTTTGCCTTATAGATGAACATGTAGTGAAGTGCGAGCTTTATCCAGTGACCGGCAAGCCCGATTTCACCAAAGGTGTCATCTACGCTCCGTCCAGTATTTGGATATTTAACGTAATCAGGGACTACTGGATACATCGTCATTGATGCAGCGGAGCCAACGCGTATTCCCGATCCTGCAGATGCAACACATGCGGCTCCCATATCGGCCATGGATGCCGTACCCACCGTGGCAGCAGGGCCAGAATTGATGAGTTCCTTGATGCTAATAACAGCTAGCTTGCCCATGATTCCTGATGGCATACCCGTCCGTGGTGGGGATGGGGCGATGAGAGTTCCACTAGGAGATTTTCGAGGTTTAGAGATTTGGTGAGGTGGTGCAAATGCAATTCCGACCGCGAAAATATTTGGGTAGAGCGGATTGCGATAAGTCTTTGGCCAATCTGATGCCAGCCACTCTTCATATGGTTTTGGAGTGTATTCGGCGTCAACTTTCATAAAGCCAGAAGGCGCAAAGAGTTTCTCTGATATCTCATTGCCACTCTTATCAAATGCTTTGAGATCTACTCCTCTAAAAGGTGGGAGCAGCATGGCAAAATCAAATCTGAGTACATCTTTGGTGCCATCGACTAATTCGTAGTGAACTTCGTTTGGTTCAATCTTCTCAACGTGCGCGCCGAGGATCGCTTTAATGCCTCTTTCGCGGAACAACGATTCGGTCCACAACTTGCTCGTGGTTTGAAATCCAGATTGCGAGAAGACCAATCCCCCAACTCCGAAATCTCCGAGCTCGTACTCATTTGTAATATATGTAATGTCGGCCATCTCGCGCACGCCGGCAGACCTAATTTCATGCTCAACGTTGAAGGTGTATTCAAAGGCAGCCCCTTCGCACGTGCAGGTGCCGTGACCAACGCCGATCGCCAGGGCTTGGCGCTTTCCTGCCTTCATGGCGGCAATAACTTCTTTAAGCTCGTGAGCAGCTTCGATCGCGTGACTATAAGTACACACCGATACGGTGTGACCATCTGGTCCAAGGCCAGGAGTTGCGGCGAAATTTAACTTTGGTCCCGTTGCATTGATGAGGTAATCAAATTCAATGTTGGCAACCTGGCCGCTGCGTGTGGAATCTGTATAAAGCACCCTCACAAAACCTTTAGAAGTAGAAGAATCCCCTTCAGGATAGATTTCTTGCGCCAAGGCTTGGTGGAAGCTAATCCCCTTTTTCTTGTAGACCGGAGCCAGGGGAAAGGTGACCTGCTCGGCGGACATTCGTCCAACGCCAACCCAGATATTGGATGGAATCCAGTTGTACTTTGAGTTCGGGGAAACGACGATGACCTCATCGCCCTTGCCCAACATGCGTTTGGCGTGCAGCGCGGCGGTATGACCAGCCACTCCCGCGCCAAGAATTAAGACTTTTGCCACCTTTAAACTCCCTTGTTTATTGGGCTCTTACCTGCACTTCACTATACCCCCAGGGGTATAGACTCGCAACCATCACAAGGGAGTAAATAAGGCATGGCGAAGATTGAGCGATGGAAATCACACCAGCTTCAAAGCGTGCTGCTGATTGTCGCTTCGCTCTCGCTCTTTGGTTGGATTTTCTATTTGTTGACCGCTTTGCCAGATTCCTATCACGCGGCACATTGGAATTTAGCGTGGGTGGGATACGACTTGGGAATGTCCCTTACTTGGCTCGGCACAAGTTGGGCTCTCTGGAAGAAAAGGCAAGCCGCAATTCCTGGCGCAATGATCTCTGCAACATTTTTAGTTGTCGATGCCTGGTTTGATGTTGTTACTTCAAATCCTGGTTGGGATTTTCGATTAGCGCTATTTTTAGCACTTTTTCTTGAACTACCTGCCGCCTTTTTACTATTTCGATTCAGTAGAAATAGTGTGCGCCGCTCAATTCAAAATGCTCACAGGCAAGCTGGCATAGAAGTCATCAGTGTTTCGCTTTGGAGAACACCGCTCGCCTTCTTTGACGAGAGCTCTGGGCCACCTGAACGCATGAGTGGCCCAGAGTCAATCACTGATTAATTAATTTCTATAAGACGGGGTTTCTTCTCCTCTGGAAGTTCGCGCTCAAGCGAGATGGAGAGAATTCCATCTTTCAACTCAGAACCAGTCACCTTCACGTGATCGGCGAGAGCAAAGGTCTGGCGGAATTGGCGTCCAGCAATTCCCTTATAGATATAGGAGCCTTCTGCCTCCTCTTAACCAATCTTGGAACCTTCAATGGTGAGTTGGTTGTTATGAAGTTCTACGCGAAGTTCATTCTTACCAAATCCGGCAACCGCCATCTCAATCTCATAGCGATCTTCGCTACGTTGCTTGATGTTGTATGGAGGATACGAGGAGGTTCCCCCAAGGAAGTTATTTTGAAGTTGCTCCAGCAAGCGCCACTCCCGATCGAAACCAACCGACCATGCTTCCAAGTTTGGGAAGTGCTCGGCGATAGCTGGGAATGAACTGCGGCGATCATTCTTTACGAGTGTGTATGACATTCTAGATTTCTCCTTTTAGTTAGCGAGATACCTAAGGCCTGCGTGGATAGCTCCGATAAATGGGGCTGCATCACCCAGTGCCATCGGCGAACCCCCGTTCGGCAG
>Ga0208872_1000873_pt1 | contig 20180 bp, 19 predicted proteins | sample CryBogCBH12Aug08_FD_185508 | JGI IMG/M metagenome (GOLD analysis project Ga0208872, IMG submission 185508) | Freshwater microbial communities from Crystal Bog, Wisconsin, USA - CBH12Aug08 (SPAdes) | ecosystem: Environmental > Aquatic > Freshwater > Lake | place: Crystal Bog, Wisconsin, USA...
CAAAGAGTGTGAATGGCGGTTCAATTACCGGCCCACAGCTAAGCTCTTTAAGACGCTCTTGAGATGGGCTAAAATGGAAATAATGTAGTCTTATCTAGGCCAGCCCCAAAAATTATTAGTGTGTTAGTTGTCGACGAAAAATGGCTGTTAAATTAAATTTACGGATGACTTTTTATATTAATTACACAAAAACTGTCTATTGAGGCCCTGCTTTAAGAAAGGCCCAAGCATGATATTTAGATCACTAGCGTCAATCAGCTCATTAGCTTTAATTGTAATTTTAGCGTCACAAACCAAAGCTGACGCAGATCCTTATGGATTAAATTCATATAATAAAATTGTCGTAATTTATGACGAGAATCACAGTTTTGATAATTTATATGGCATGTGGGGATCTGTTGGATATGATGCGGTTGACGGTCTACCAAACGCATTGATGATACAAAATAACTTACGGCGCATTCAGGTAAGACAAAATAACTCTACTCCTTATCAATGTTTATTACAACTTGATGTAAATCTTACTTCACCATCTCCCCTCACGCCTAGCTGCACGGACAACACAGGGACAACATTCACTAGTCACTTCGTTAATGCGCCATTTCAAATTGACCCGTATATCCCTGCATCATATTGGACCTGTCCGGTCCCAGGTTATTACGCTGCCAATGGTATCTTAAATACCAACCCTCCAAATGCCAATGCTACTCCTGGAGGGTGTACAAGGGACATCGTTCATCGCTTTTATAATGAGCAATATCAAATTAATGGCGGCATGCAGAATCGTTATGTAACAGGCAGCGACGCATCCGGTCTATCAATGGGATATTATGATACCACTGCTTTGCCGTTTTATAAGTATCTTCATTCCAGCAATGCACCGAATTACGTGATATTAGATAAGTTTTTCCAGTCAGCCTTTGGCGGATCATTCCTTAACCATCAATGGCTAATTGCATCTAAAACGCCAACTTTTACCTACGCCGGTCAGTATGCCCCAAGCAGTCCCTACTATCAGCATTCCGTAATTGACACCAATGGCATGCCTACAGCCACGCCATTATACGCGCCAACCATTCAAGGTGTTGCTGACAGGGCATTGACGGCGACATGTGATCAGGCCACATTGCCAACGGGCGCGGTATGCGGTGATTATGCAGTTAATACTATACAGCCATTTAGCTGGCCATATTCACCTGGGACGGCTGATCAGAAGAGACTGCCCCCTCAAAACTATGACACGATCGGTGACTCTCTAACAAATCAAGGCGTGGATTGGGCATGGTATTCCGGCGGCTGGTCAAACGCCAATGGCTATACCGACCAACCTGGATGGACAAACGGCGCTGGTCCAAAATGTAGCGATCCCTACGCAGATACTTCGATGCCATTCCCATTCTGCCCAGATAAGGATTTTCAGTATCATCACCAGCCTTTAAATTACTTTGCCAAATATGCTCGTCCATCAAGCCCTCTTGATCCAAGCAATTATGGCCCTCCGGATAGAATGAAACATTTAAAGGATGAGGCTGAATTTATTCAGCTTGCGCAAAAAGGCGGCTTGAAACCTGTCAGCTTTGTTAAGCCAATCGGCGAAGCTAATGAGCATCCTGGATACGCCAGCGTGCCTCATGGTAACTCACACCTGACTTACCTCGTAGATACAATCCTCAGTGGTCCCGATGGCAACCAAACGTTGATAATAATCACCTATGACGAATTCGGTGGCGCGTGGGATCATGTGTCTCCTCCCTCAAACAACAACAACCTCGCGCCTCATGATCAGTGGGGTCCAGGCACACGTATTCCTGCTATTGTTGTTGCAAAAAACATCAGAGCATCATGGATCGATCATACTTACTACGATACGACTTCAATCTTAAAAACGATTGAATTGCGTTTTGGTTTGCCACCTCTTGATGGCGGAGCCCGTCGAGAATATTCAGTAAATGCTCTACAGAACGCAGCAGGTCCCTCACGCAGATGGTAATATAAAAAATTCTTCATAGGCATAGGGGGCGGTCTCATTGACCGCACCCCTGCCACACCACCCGGCATGCGGGTCCGCACCGGGCGGTTCGAAGAGTTGAGGTTTATATCAGACGGGGCGCTCCGAGCTTATCGAAGTATCGTATCGTCAACACTGTTTTGATCAAACCGTCGCTGTTACTCCACCAGCATCTTGAGTTTGCTGCAACTCTATTAGCAACGCCCTGCGACGCGCCACATTTCAGCAACTCCCGATACATAGTGCTGCCTCTTTTCCATTGCTTTAACTGTATCGCCCTCAGCCGGTGACGCATCCATTCGTCTAGCTTTCGCCAGGCCCTGGGTGTCTCCGCCAGCTTGAAGTAAGCCACATAGATTTTGAGCTTCTGCACTGTCTCGGCCATGCTTTTGCCGACAGTGCGGCGCGTCAGTTGCCTAACGCGCTGCTTGAAGGCGTCTTGAGCTGTATCAGCCACACGGCATTTAACCTTGCCGCCCTTAGCAACCCAGAAGCTATAGCCTAAGAACTTGCGACCAAATACACTGCCTACCGCGCTCTTTGATTCATTGATCTTGAGCCGTAGCTTTGCATAGAGACGCTGTAGCAAGGCCATCACGCGCTCACCAGCTTTCCGACTGCCTACGAAGATATTGCAGTCATCCGCATAGCGCGCGAAGTCATATCCCCGCTTTCCTAGTTCCTGATCCACCTCATCAAGCAGAATGTTGGCGAGAAGCGGACTCAACGGCCCGCCTTGCGGCGTTCCTTCCGTCCGCTCTATGACCACCCCATCCATCATGACGCCGCTGTTGAGATAAGCACGCACAAGCCGGATGACGCCAGCATCGTTAATGCGTTTGCTCAACCGTTCTATCAAAATGTCATGGTTCACGCGGTCAAAGAACTTCTGTAAATCAACATCCACCACAACTCTCTTGCCCGATTGAACAAACGCCTGAGCCGCGATAACCGCGTCATGCGCGCGACTATTGGGCCTGAAGCCATAGCTATGCTTACTGAAGGTGGGATCGATCAGTGGCTGAAGAACTTGAAGCAGCGCTTGCTGCTTCAACCGATCCGTCACCGTTGGAATGCCGAGTTCGCGCTCGCCCCCATTCGGTTTGGGAATCGTTACCCGTCGCACCGCAGTCGGTCGATACGTCCCCGCCCAAAAGCTCCTCTCGAATGCGCGGTCAATGGAGCCTCAAGTCGTCAATGGTCTGATCAATGTCACGCCCATCAATGCCTGACGCACCCTTATTGGCGTTGACTCGCTTCAGCGCTTTCAGCAGGTTCTGCCTCGCCAAGACTTCCAGTAAAAGCCCTGACATCTATTCGAGGCGGCCAATGTGCTTTTGAAGGTCGTTCGCCGGAGCTCCCCTCTAAAAAGCTGGGGTATGAAGCTTGCCAAAAGAATTGGCGCTAAAAAAGCTAAAGTTGCAATCGCAAGAAAGATGGCGGTGATCCTTCATTGCATCTGGACAGATGGCACACAGTTCGAATGGAGCAGAGAAACTCAAAGATTGTCACCAAAGGTCAATCGAGAGCCTAGCTTCTCAAAAGATCGTCCTTGCCGGGACGATGGTGTCGGTGATCTCGAAGTCGTCCCCGCGGATAAGAAACATGAAGGTTCCTAAACCGCGCTCTTCACACTGAGACGCCACACTGCTGAAAGCCATCATGCGACGCTTGCGACCGCAGAAAGAACCATGACCCCGGCAAAGATGTATTTTTTGGAACTTGACTTTATGCTCGCGATTAAAGAACGTCCGACTAACTAGAGAGCAATAGATTTCGTTGCATTTATGCAACAACGCGCCAGCATCTTATGTAACTCACCAGGAAATATTAGTTTTGTAATTGATTTTTCGTCTTAAATGGCAAAACTCCAAAGCAGGTTCCCAAAAGAGGTTCCCTACACAGATTTGGAGTTTAGGATCATGAAGAAACTTTTATTAACGGCATCAGCAATCACCATTATTATGGGCTCCTCGGCTTACGCGGCTGACCTACCTTCTAAAAAGGCGCCACCTGTAGCGCCGCCAGCACCCCCAATGTGGACTGGTTTTTATGCAGGTCTTAATGCGGGCGGAACATTTGGAAATAACTCAGCGCTTAACGGAACGACTTGGAACATCTGGCAACCACCAGGAAATGTTGACGCCGTGTCAGCTGCACTACTATCTGGTTCCGGCTCAAACAGCGGAAACGCTGCCTTTATTGGCGGTGGTCAGATTGGTTACAACTGGCAGATAAACTACAATGGGATGGGCTTTGTTTCTGGCATTGAAGCTGACATCCAGGGCCTTGCAGGATCTGGTGGTAATGGTAACCGCTGGAGAGCTGCAGGTTATGACGCTGGTCCATTTTTCAATCCTGGTTCAATCTTGAGCAATCAGAGTGGTAACAGCTCTTTGAACTATATTGGAACAGTACGCGGCAGACTTGGTTATATTGTCATGCCTCAATTGCTTGTTTATGGCACAGGCGGACTTGCCTATGGTGGGATAAACGCCAACATCCGAAATACGCAAATGTGGAGTGATAACTCGGGACTATGGAATGTCGTAAATGGCAGTCAGTCCTATTCAAATACTATGGTTGGTTGGACAGCCGGCGGCGGTGTTGAGTGGATGTTTCTTCCAAACTGGAGCGCTAAGGCAGAATATCTTTATTACGATCTTGGCCGCGTTTCGACAACAGTTGTCAACACTGCTTACAGCCTCACTCCCGCAGACCCTTCAGGACTTGAATCAAGCACCAACTACTTAGGGCGCGTAAGTGGCAATATTATTCGTGCAGGCGTGAACTACCACTTCAATTTCGGGCCTCCTGCGCCAGTCGTCGCAAAATACTGAGAGCAATCTTTACTCCAGGCTGAGGGACTATCTAAAGTTAGTCCCTCAGCCACAGAACCTGTCTCTCAGGCGGCTAGCACTAGATCATTGCGTGACATATGTTGGCAATCACCCGGGGTTAATGAATTCGTTTAATCTGTGTAGGCTTGACGCTATTCAACTACATGGTTGTTAGATACTTTCATCCAATCAATTTTCATCGAACACTCATTATGTATCGTGGTTACCAGCACTTCCTATAGGCTTTTTTCGGCTATATGAACCCTTAGCGAAGATCCCCGCCCCTTATTTAACCATAATTTCATATGGCAAAAAGCCGGGAGCAGAAGAAGAGCCTAGAGCATGTAAATCTACATTATTAATAATCTCAATATATTCATCATTAACTCTGTCGAGGGATTTGCAATAATCGTATGGGTTATAACAATCTACAGATCAGGAACAAAGTTGACTTTAGCGTATTATATACTAATTAATATATTGATAATAAGTCAGTTACACACTCACATGCAGTCAATTAACCAATGTTATCTAGATCAACTAGCAGAATATCTAAATATTTTATTTTGATTGCTGTCTCTTTTGGACAGTTCGTCGATGACTGCTACGGACAGGCGTCCAGCCAATCTCAGACGATTGCTAACCGCTATCACGTCTATGACGCAAAAGGGATTATAGTAGGCGATTTAGGCAATAATGGCGTTGTTATTCAACAAATAAATGGTAGTTGGGTTAGTATTCCATTTGGCTACTCAGGATTAAAATCCGACGGTGTGTCCCTGTATTATACGTCTAAAAACTGTAATGGCACAGCTTATATTAGCGCAAATGATATTCCTATTAATGGGAAAGTTTTCATCCCTCCGGAAGAAGGTAACTTTCTAGTAGATGGTGTTTTTTCTGAATCAGGGACGTTAGTTTTTGCAACGTCTCCATTTACTACGATAAGAGTATTGTCAGTTTTAGCCGTAAGAACCATTACACCGCTACAGGGTGATTGTAGTGAAGTAGAAACTAAGATGAATGCGTTGGTTGGATCAGCAGGAACGATAAAGCTAGGACCTTATAAGTTGCCGTTCTATATAAAATAATATTTGATTGATCTACACAATAAGACTGTAAAATATTCCTAATGATTAGACGAAATCCAGCAAGTTTTATTTTGGGTTTTTTGCTCCTAAGTTTTGAGGTATTGGTTGAACAAGAGGAAGAATTGTCTTTGAATTAGTAAATGTAGCAGATCCCGAATTATTATATAGCAACAGTATGCCGTCTATATCAGCTTTTTTAATTACCACGTTAGTTGAATTAATTTTTTTTATTATCCAATCCTCTACATTATCTCCAGTTTTATACCATGCTCCATTAGGCGATGTCGGTGATGAAACATATGCGCGGTCTTCATTGCCAAATTTAGCAATTGCAAATAGATTGATATTGGTTGGAGTTCCTGAAACTTTTAAATTTTCTTCAGAAATATTAGGATCTGTTTTATCAATTAAGGAAGGCCTTCTATTTTTGTTGAATAATGGACGCATCAATGCATCATTATCTGAGTTTATTCGCTGAGAGCTATAATCGCCTATTTCAGAATTATTATGAATTCGCCAAGTAGAAGACTGTATTGTAGGACGAGGATTTGAAAAAATGACAGACATAAAAAATATTAATGAGACAACAAAAATAAATATAGAAATTATTATTTCCAGAAGCATAATTGGAGAAAGGGGCAACTGAAGAAGGTTTGTAAAAACTACACGTAGTTTAATCATATTCGGATACTCTATTGGCCAGTTCGGGAGATAGCTCCCGCGTAAATATCTAAACGTGTATTTATTTGACGAGTTGAATTTAATTGCTGTTGAAATACGGGTGTAATAATTATGTCAGCTGCAGATATTAATAATGTGGGTGATGTTTCTTCAAGTATCCGACAAAACTGATATGTATTTTCGTAATTTCCTGAAACTTCTATTCTAGCGCCAATCATGGATATTACGCCCACATTCTTTTTAGGGAGCATTTGAATACTCACTACCGTCATGTGAGATTGTTCAGCAAGAGACTTTAATCGATCCTGAAGATTCGCGTTAGCAATACCTTCACTGGCTCCAGGTATAAGCTCTCCATTAATATTATTATCTGCTATCTTTTTTGAATATGCTTGAACTTGAGTTTCCTGCGCGGCTACAGACTCATAACGCGCTAATATATTTAGCTGTTCAGATATTCTGTCTCCACGTTTGTTAAAAAAATCAAATATAGGCATGAGTAATAACATGAAAACACAAATAATCACAGCAAGATTGACACACACAAACACGATAGCTGGCTGCCATTGGAATAAATTATATTTATAAAAAAACTCCCTCATATCAAGGTCCTTACTTTACAGGCTTTATTTTAACCTGCAGTGAAAATGAGTCTATTTTTTCATTAGGATCTTTCATTATCGGCGCAGTAAGAGCTGAATCTGTGAAAATGGAGGATTTATCAAAGAGTGCAGGCAATTTGAGCGCTGTGTCTGAAAAACCAAATATGTCTACCACTTGCTGACCCGGCGCTATTTCACTCAGGCGTATTTCAGTAATAAACGATCCATCTGGTAAGATTTTACTGACCTCTGCCAGAACATCAACCAATGAATATTTAGCTTTCCGAGATTCCCTAACTGCAAGAAGAAGGCGCCCTTCTGTAGAGGCATGATCTGCCATTTCACGAACTCTGGCAGCTTTAACAGACAAAGAAGAAATTTTTTCAGTCAATTCGGCGCTTAATCTTTCCTGTTTTAAAAACAAAATTAGCAAAGAGATTAATAATATAATCGAGGTTGAAGATAGTATTATTTTAATAAATAAATCAAATTTTTTTGAATATGAGTGTTTTTTTTCTAATATGATCTCAGGCAATCTCTCTCGTTTTTCGTTTGCAAGAAGAGGTCTTATTGCATCTACATCATGAATGCTGAAACCTGTTTTATTGAAATAATTTTGTAAAATGTCCTTACGTATTATCCATTGATGAATTTTATTTTTTGTTGGATCTGGATGTGTCTTATCAATAATGTAGGCAGTAAATACATCTTGTAATTTAAATGGTGTTTTTCTTTCAATTTCAGACAAAAGAATCTGATCAATGTGTTTATTGGCAGATTTTGGTATCGTAAAATCGCGAATAAAAAAATTATTAATCCCCATTTCTAAAATAGTTTTTGTTGTAGCTCGATCAAAACCTAGGGACTCAAGTTTTTTTAAAAATATGGTTGGCGTAATATCGTCTGGAGTGAGATGCCCAAGATTATAAAGTTCACGTGTTTTTGGGTTTTCCTGCCAAAGATTTATTACTAGAGATTGTTCATCTAATCGAATGACTACGTTGCGCGCTCCTGCATCGAAGAGCCAGTTAAGTGTCGATTCAGGAAATGAAGATCTGAACCAATGGATATAACGCTTAAATATTTTAAAATTCTTCAGCTTGATTGGTGGGGCAGACAAAAATTGGTTAAAATATTTCAATAATAATTCTAACATTAATCCCTCTAGATCCCTAATCGGGCAATATATCTGTTTACTACATCAATATTAAAAAAATTAAAAGTATAAACATTTAAAATACAATTACTGCAAGAAAAAATGATCAATAGAAGAGCCCACATCTAAGAGCTTAATATAAATAAGGTTTTTAATTCTAAAGGCCTTGTTGCGATATGATTCTCTCTTAAAATTATTAACAATTTTACAGTTCATATTTTTACAGTAAGCTTCAAATCAATTTTGAAGAAAATTTTTGGATCTTGAATTTTTTAGTTTTAATATTATCAAAATTACATCATAATCGACGTAAATTTTTTGGGGCTAAAATAAATACGCATTAATTACGGCTAATAACATCAACATTTAAATTTTCTCTGAACGAATCATTAATCTAAATACCGAGAAGCACTTTGACTCGCTGATACTTGTCTTTTATCCAAATCAAAATCTTCATTGATATCATTTGAAGCACTTGGTAATTCAGCAATATCTCGATAATTTTTTGATTTATCGTTTTTAATCACAAATTTATTAATAGGGATAGAATTTTTCAGACTTGGAAATGGTTCAAAAAAATCCGACGGGCGTATGGCGGAGTATGCATTAGCGCTAGCTGCTTTCAATACATCACTGTTATATTCTCCTGTGAGTAAAAATTTCGGAAACAGGTCCGTTGGTGTCTCTACAGCCAAAACAGATGTTGCATAAAGCCCATCATTTGAACGGGTTATTTCAACACCGAGGGGAACTGGTATGTATTTATAATCCTCCTCTGTATTTGTAATTTCATCGGATTGGACGCTTAGATCAGGTGTCTGGATCTCGCAAATTTGAAAACGAAACCGGCACTCTGACATAGAAGAAAATTTTGGTGAGCGATCCCTCAATTGGAGCTCTGAGTTATAAAAAGCTGCACGACACTCTTTCTTTAAGAACTCGCCTGAGGCAATGCATGCGTCTATTGAAGCAAAAAATTTTGGTGGTTCTTCCTCAGAACGCGCAACAGAAACATTGCTGACGAATAATAAAACGCCGAATGCAAATAAATAACGATTACGAGATATTATCATGTCAATGTGGTTTCCAAATAGTGAGGTCATATCAAAATGTGAGGTCATATAAGGTATTATAGGTTAGGACAATCTATGGTAGAAATATGTCACCAAAGTGTTATCCAGAGGCGTTGAATTACAGCCAAGGGTTGTCACCTCAATATAATGCTTTAAAAACAGAGTATTAAATGGCATGGCCAGCATCATTACAGATCCACAGAATTCAGTTGGACCATACAGGCGCATATCACCACATGAGCCTAGTTTTTCGGATGAGTTTGGATCTTTCCTTGTAAGTAAGAGGGCATTAGATGAACTCGCTTTTCAAAGATCTCGGCGAGCGGCCTCACAAAGCGGTGAAAGATTTGATCATGTGCTAACCAAACTAGGTCTAATCTCGGATAACCAATTATGGGAAAACCTAGCACTGTTCCTAGAAATTCCTCAAGTTCAATCATCTGATATTCCCGAGAATGCAATTTTAAGCGATGCAATTCCTGAAAAGTTTATTTCTGCAAATCGAATATTACCAATTGCAATTAACGAACACCAACTCATATTAGCTATTGCAGATCCTCTAAATTGGGAGCCTATAGACGCGTTAGCGTATTCTACTGGTAAATCAATTGAATTAAAATTAATCACTCCAGCTCAATTTGAAAAAGTATGGGCATCTCTCTATGGTAACAAACACGAAAGTGTTTCTTTAGTAGAAGCAGATAACAGATTTAATGACGCAAGTGATTTTGATTTACAAAGATTAAGAGATATAGCAAATGAAGCTCCAGTTGTACGACGAGTCAGTCAGATTATTTCAGATGCGATAGAACGTAGAGCTTCAGATATTCATATTGAACCCTCCGTTGAAGCTGTTTATGTCCGCTATCGTATTGATGGGGCATTGCACACGCATGAAACCTTATCTCCAGGCATTAAATCAGCGATTGCATCACGAATTAAAATAATGGCTCAGCTCGATATTGCTGAAAGGCGACTACCTCAAGATGGTAGAATTAAACTAGCTATAAGAGGCGTTGATATTGACTTTCGCGTATCTACTTTACCCACGGTTAATGGCGAGAGCATCGTTCTCAGAATTTTGGATCGCAGCCAGGTTGCATTAGATTTTGAAAGTCTCGGATTTGAAACAGATACAATTTTCTCGATCAGAAAGGCGATGAAAAATCCCAACGGAATTATACTAGTAACTGGCCCCACAGGAAGTGGTAAAACTACAACGCTTTATGCAGCTCTCAAGGAGTTATCAAAACCCGATGTAAAGGTATTTACTGTTGAAGATCCAATTGAATATCAACTTTCAGGTGTCAATCAAATACAAGTTCAATCTTCAATAGGATTGGATTTCCCAAATACACTTCGCGCTATTCTTAGACAGGACCCAGATATTATTATGATCGGCGAAATTCGTGATGCTGAAACGGCAAAAATCGCTATCCAGGCATCACTAACTGGTCATTTGGTTTTTTCAACATTACATACAAATAGTGCTGCGGCATCCATTACACGGCTAGTTGATATGGGAGTAGAGAGCTTTCTAATCGCCTCGACCGTTAAGGCAGTTCTAGCACAAAGACTTGTTAGGCGTTTGTGTGAGTTTTGTAAAAAACCTATGGAGACACATCATCAATGGCGTGAAAAATTATTGGGCGAAGGACTAGAGAAAAGGTTGGAAAACCTATCTTCACCGATAGGATGCACGCATTGCCGAGATTTGGGCTATTCAGGACGATCCACAATAGCCGAACTGTTAATTATGGATGATAAACTGCAGAGATTAATATGTGAGCGCGCTCCAGATTCATCGTTGGAAACTGCTGCACGCGCAAACGGTATGTATAGTTTGTACCAATCTGGAATGAGAAAAGCATGGAGAGGCGAGACGAGTGTTGAAGAAGTAATGCGCGTAACACAAGTGGATTAACTTATGCCGAAATTTAAATATTTCGCTTATACGGATGATGGAGATCTTGTCGATGGGGAAATAGAATCCTCTGACATAGAATCAGCCCGGGAGACGCTTATAAAGCGTGATATAACACCTTATGAAATTAATATAATTGGTAGATCATTCGTCAATTACAACATCAGAATAACAAAAGATAAGACAACTTTAAGCGAGCAGCAGTTATGTGAATTCACGAGAGAAATTGCTACACTTTTAGAAGCTAATATTCCGTTAGATCAAAGTTTTAAAATTATATCTTCTCAGATAGGCAAAAAAAGCCATAAATATATAGCAAATGATATATTATCATGTTTGGTTGACGGGGGATCTTTCTCTGATGCATTAATGCGCCATAGCGCAATTTTTCATCAGGAATATATCAATGTCGTTCGCGTAGGAGAAAAAGTAGGGAGATTAGGTTCTGCACTAAAAGATCTGGCAGATATGTTGGAACGAAGATCTGAAATAAAAAACAAATTACGAAGCGCATTAATTTATCCATCGCTTTTAATAATTATGGCAGTAATTTCAACCGGTGTTATTGTTGGAACTCTTGTTCCAAATATAGCACCAATATTTGAAGAAAATAATCAACCAATTCCAAGCGGCTTGCAGTTCCTAATTGATTTAATTGATAGCTGGCCTATGCTTCTGGCTTTTTCAAGTCTCATTGCTACAATAATTGTATTTGTAAAAAGAACTGCTGCTAATAAACGAGATTGGCGGATTGCTATAGACAAATATAAACTCAAAATTCCTATTATTGGAGAACTCCTAGTTCAAAATAACTTAGCAAGATTTTCTAGGACTGTAGGATCAATGCTAAAATCTGGCGTCCCTCTTATCCAAGGACTAGAAAGCGGCTATGCAGCAATACAAAATGACTATCTCAAAAACGCAATTGAGAATCTTACAGAAGATGTGAGAAGTGGCGCACGTTTAAGTAACTCAATCACAAACATAGAATACATACCTGCAATGGTTATACAAATGGTAAGCATAGGAGAGGAAACAGGCAGGCTTGATGATATGTTGCTTCGAATAGCTAATATATTTGAAAAGAAAACACAAACTTCAATAGAACGAGCAATGAGTCTTCTAACACCTATACTTACTATTATGATAGCAGCTGTAGTCGGAGGATTGATTATAACTGTAATGAATGCCGTCTTAAGTATTAATGATTTAGCGGGACGCTAATGAAAAGACTGAAAAATAAATCTAACTCAGGCTTCACGATACTTGAGATGGTTATCTCTTTAGCCCTGCTAGGTTTACTTATCGGATTATCTTCTCAACTCCTCAGGGGGCCTGGAGGAAGAATAGAGATTGAGAGTGCTATGCGCGGCCTATGCCGATCACTGCGCGCATCCCATGCTTTATCTATGGCAAAAAATAATAATGTATTATTCCAAATTGACCACATCAAACACTCTTATTTTTCTGACGGGGTCCAAGAAAAGTTTCTGTCAAAGGACATCACGTTAAAAGCCATGACGAGTAGATATGGTCCACAAAACCAAACGCTAAATACGATAACTTTTTTTCCTGACAGTAGTTCATCTGGGGGTGATATAATTCTGGCTCTCGGAAATTATGAAGCCAAGATATCCGTTAATTGGCTGACAAGCGAGGTTATATGCTCTCTAGGTTAGGCCGCAGAAATGGCTTCACTCTTATTGAAACTATCGTTTCACTAACAATTTTGGTTATTGTTTTTACTCAATTATTCTTGACCGCAAGTGGCGGGGCCAGAAATGAAAGCAGGTCAGATTTTCTGCTGCACGCACTTAGACAAGCAGAAAACAAGCTAGCAATACTAGGAATTGAAAATACTATAATGACAGGTATGTCTGAGGGACGTTTTGATGATGGATTATTATGGTCACTTAATGTTGAATTAAAAGGCGCAGTTTCTAGACCCTTTGATGAGCTTACTGTTTTTAATATATATACCGCTGTATTAAACGTCAGCAGACCTACTGGTTACTCAGATAAACTAAGTTTATCGACTGTAAAAGTCATTCAATCACAAAAAGGAATAAAGTGAAAAAAAATATAATTAACGGATTTTCTATTTTAGAATTAATTATAACAATGTCTCTTTTATCCATTATTGTTGTGACAATCTCTGGGGGTATCCATTTTGGTCAACGTGTATGGGAGGCAGATAAATCGAGTGATTCGATAGATGAAGTTGAAACTACTTTATCAGCATTAAAAGTAATAATTGAAAAAACGTATCCAGTTATCTCCTTTGTGCAGAATTCTCCTAATACACCTCCACAAATTCAATTCAAAGGCATGACTAGCGAATGTATTTTCGTGGCTCTAAGTGAAGGCGCTGCTCAATGGGGTGGGCTGATTGTGATAGATATTGGAACAGAGCAAACACTGAGTAGTCTAAATTTATTAATAAGATCCTCTGTATATAGAACGCGAGATGGTATAACCTCGAATAATAATGATCCAAGAACATCAGTCATTCTGCGAGACTTGTCATATTTGAAATTCTCTTATTTTGGCTCTAGCGAGAATGGAGGAATAGCGAATTGGAAGAATAGCTGGTTCAATTACCCCACCCTGCCAAAACTTATAAAAATTACAATCGGATTAAACCGACAAGGTCGAATTATTGAATCCTCAATTATAGTCCCCCTTAAACAAGGTTGATATTACTCTACCCTATCTGGACTGGCCCAAAAACCCAAACCAACCAAATTCCGAGCGATAGATGCGGGCCAAATGGAACTGGTTCGTTATTACTTTTTAGATTCCCGGCCCTAATGGCAATTAGGCACATAAGCATTGCAGATATTAGAGAGAAAAATAATGTACTAGCCAGTCCGTCAATACCGAGACAAAAACCTGCAAAGGCAAATAATTTAGCATCTCCTGATCCTATTGCTTCAATTTTACGAACATAAAAATATAACATTGAGATAAATTTTATAAAAAAAAATCCGATTATGGCCGCAATCAAATGTATTTGTAAATCATTTTGATGTACAAAAAAAAGATAAAATGACGCGATGAATGTTAAACAAATGAGTGGTATTTCAGCAATGACAAAATATTCTATATCTATCAATGATATTATGCTCAAAAGAACAAAAATCATTAGACTTACAATTAATAAATAACTATCATTAATATTATTTTTCAATAGAAAGAATAATGAAAATACAGCCATCCAAGCTGCTGGTGAGAACGAGCACTCTCCTCGCCTAGCAAATAATATATTTAAACTCTTCTTGCGAAGTAAAATACTTCGCCTCCTCCACTTAGAGATCATGTTTATAATATTTTTCTTTGTCATAATATTTGCTTTGTGTATTTTTTCAGGACGTCAATTTCTGTACAGACTTTTCCTTCCTGGCATAACTTAACATTATATTCTAGACGTATTATTTATTGATAAAAAAACAAAATAATTTTGATTATTAAATGAGTAGAATTTCTGAACTTATTCATTCGAATTTTCTTCTTTGATTTAATATTTTATAAAAATTAGCTGAAGTATTTAACAAACAGGCTGAACAATTCAGCATTAATTTTTATAGACTTGTGAGAACACTTTAATCAATAAATGACATTCTATAAATCGCAATTTTTATTAATTACTTCTTTTTTGGCTCGTATTGATAAGAATTTATCAGAATTATCTTTTTATTGTTGGATATAATTCCGCCATCAATTGTAGACATCTACTGGTTTCTTAATTCATTTATATTGAATAGATGAGGTTCTTTATTGCGTTTTAGAGGGTAGTAAAAAAACCAGCCTTACTTGGGTTTATGCTAATTAAGCACAAGAATTGGGGATTTTTTGGTAATTATCAAGCGACCATTTTACTATTTATTTTTTATAGATTTTCATGCTATCATGGACAATCAAATTAGCTCGTCATAACTATCTAGAGACATGCTTTTCTATGGTTAAATCTGGATCAAAAATAGTGATTTCTCATATTCTTCTCTCATGTTTTGTTTTTATTTATGTAATAATGTCTGATTTTGGAAATATTGCTTTTGCTCAAATAAATGTCAGACCAGACTCTCTTAAATTTTATTCCTACTGTATTGGAAATGCAAAAGATAGAAACAGAGTATTTTTTCTCGATCGCGGAACAATGTATAGGTGCCGAGATGATGTTGCCGTCTCTTACTTTAATTATCTTGGACGCATTAGAGTTCAAGATAAGAGGGTAATAGAACCAACTGGCGTTTTCATATATAGGTATATTAATGGTGTTGGAAAATGTTGGAATATGATTGAAGACCAGACAGGCGCTTCGACGTCAATTTATGGATGCGATATCTACGTAGAAATGTAGAACGATGAATGTCTTGGTAAAAATGTAACATCTCCGCCTGAAATAAGCTCAATGATATTAAGATGACAACAGGAATTCTATTTAGTAAAATATATCTTTAGTTTACATGTTAAAACCTAGATATGGAACTTTCGACGATGTCCGGCAGTCAAGCTGAAAAAAAACAACGAATGTCAAGGTTACGTTTTTCACGACGTGGCAAGAACAGAGGCTTTACCCTCATAGAAATGCTCGTGGTCCTAGCTATAATAGGCTCGATTGTTGGGTTGGTTGGACCAAGAGTTTTAAATTACCTGTCTGATTCAAAAGTTAAAACTGCTAAGATTCAGATGGAGAGTCTTGGAAGCGCGCTTGATCTATTTTATCTTGATGCCGGTCGCTATCCCACTAACGAAGAAGGACTAAGCGCGTTAGTGCAACAGCCCCCTAGCCTTTCTTCCTGGAATGGCCCTTATTTAAAGACAAAAACGATACCGAAAGATCCATGGGGCCACGACTATCTTTACCGTGCTCCGGGTCAAAATGGCCCCTATGATGTTGGATCATTAGGCCCCGAAGGTCGTGACGGCAGTGCTGGAGCACTCAGTCGAGGTCCTAACGCCGCTAAATAACTTTATCCAATAAAAACTGGTTCTGCTTCATGATGAGAAACAAGAACGGCTTCGTTTTACTTGTCGTTCTTTGGGGGCTAGGATTAATAGGCCTATTAGTTATAACCTTCGCCACTGATAGTCGATTACGGCTAAAAAGTATCTTCAATCAAGTCTATGCTGAAAAAGCATTATTAGCTGTCGATGGAGTTATAAATCTTACTTCAGCAAATCTTCTCAAGGACAGTTTTGCATCCCCTACACAGACGAACCAAAAAATATATGATAGTAAGCCAATATTTTGTGCATTTAATAACGCTGCTGTTTCAGTTTCAATAGGTTCAGAAATCGGAAAAATAGACCTCAATTTTGCATCTAGAGAAATACTTATCCGTGTTTTTAGTGGACTCGGCCTAAACAAGGTAGATGCTGAACATGTCTCTGATAATATAATTGATTTTAGAACAGATAAGAGCGGAGCGATCCTTCCTTCTTTCAGTACTCAACAAAAACCATTCCCCCCAAAAAACTCGATTTTCGAAAGTATCTTTGAGCTTGATCAGGTTGAAGGTATTGAACCAGATTTATTTAAGAGAATTATTCCAATTTTTACAGTTCACTCAAGGAATATAGGCATCGATCCCTTCACGGCGCCTCCAGGATTGTTCGCTCTCCTGGTTGGGGCAAAATCAGAACTTATTACGGAACTATTAGATAAACCGTTTCCAAATTCACTTGATCGCAACGACTCGAGATTCCCAAATGAATTTAAATCTACGGGAAATAGCCGTACATATCTCATTCATGTTGAAGCTCTATTAACGACTGGTCAATCAAGCGCTAGAGACGCCATCATCGAACTTAATTTAGATACAGGAAACCCTTTTAATATTAGGGAATTGCGTCGAGGTAAATTATATTATCATCCTGAATTACATGACTTACTAACAAGCAAGACTGACTATTTATCGCCATGTATTTAAAATAATGATCATTATCTCGTATCTCTGTCCACTCGCCATGGACTATGCGAGTATGGATCAAACAAAGTACGGCGCGTGGATTGCTCAATATCGTGTGGTTGAGCAATTGTTTTAGATGAAATATCAAGAAGTTTTCGTTTATATTCTTCAGTGATTTCGCGTCCGTCATCAACTGAATGCATGACATGAGGCGTTATCATAATAACCAACTCTCTTTTTTCAACAATATCGATTTTATCTTTAAATGCATTACCAACCAATGGTATGTCGCCAACACCTGGTATCTGATTTATTGCCCTGTTCATCTGATCTTGAACCAATCCGCCTAAAAGCAATGTCTCACTATCATTAACTACGACCTGTGTTTTCACTCGTCTTTGGGTTATTGTTGGGGTTGTTGAAGTCTGGCTGCCATCTGGCTGAACTTTTACGTTCGAAACCTCTTGCTCTAAATCTAGCATTAACCTGCCGCTCTCACTAATATGTGGCGTTATTTTTAAAATGACGCCCGTGTTAGCATATGTGACAGAATTAAACACGCTACCAATTGCTGTTGTTGTAGAAAGAGTTTGAACAGGAACTTGATCGCCTACTTGTATGAAGGCCTCACGGTTATCAAGGACTGTCAGAGATGGTGTTGATAAAATATTGACTTCAGTTATTGCATTAAGCGCATTAACCGTTACCTGTTGATTGATGGCTCTTAAGGCATAGGCAAAGCCTGGAAAATTTGCATTTACTCCTGCACCGAGAAGATTTGTTCCTAAATTAGTATTTGGTGCTGGTGTGCCTCCTGCTGCGCCAAATGCACCCATGTTCGAATTTGTTTGTATAAACCATCTAACCCCAAACCTGATGCTATCATTCAATAATACTTCAGCTATTGTTGCCTCAATCAAAACTTGATTTGGCATGATATCTAATGTTTGAACAACTTGCTGTAGCCGTCGATAATCATCAGGGGTTGATAAAACTACAAGCGCATTTTTAGCATCATCAACACCGATACGATAACGTCCTTGATCCATACTAACGGCAGGCGTTGGACCACTAGCGTTTGAACTGGTTTGTCCACCAGGGACGCTCAGGCCAGCAGTTAACCCAGCTGATCCCGCGCTACCACCTCCAATAGATGTCCCAAGAGGCCCCCCACTCCCGCCCGTTGCGGAGGAGCCCGCTCCTGCAGGCCCAGATCCTAATGATGATGTTGGCCCTGTTGCAGAGAGCGCACCAAGCGGGCCGCCTTGAGCTGAACCGCCTGCTTGGCCCGCCGTACCTGTAGTAGTGGAGGACTGTGAAGAAGACCCAAATCTTGGCGCTCCTGATTGGTCTCCCCCCTTTTCTGCTCCAAAAATTGAGCCGAGCGTCACCAGTAGTTCTTTTGCTGGACGGTTTTGAACTCGGTATGTAAAAAACTGCTTTTCTGAATGTTCTGCGCGCGCATCCAGACGCTGAATCCAAGCTCTTGCCCTGGACAAATATTGAGGTTGAGAAGAAATCACTAAAACTGAAGCAAGCTTTTTATTTCCAATGAAACGAACCATGCCATTCATTGGCCCTTCTTTCTCCGAACCAAAAATATTCTTTAAATCCTCCGCTATTGTATCTGCATCCCCACTTTTTATTGGCACAAGAGCAAAAGACATCCCACGCATCGTATCGATGTCAAACATTGATATTGCATCTTTTAAAACTGATATGTCCTGAGGCGATCCTGAAAGTGTTAATGTATTTCTGGCATCATCAGCTCTGACAATACTTCCGCGTTCGGCTATAGGCTCTAGGACCCTCTTCATCTCTGCAGCTGAAACATATTTTAATTGGACAATTTGAGCAGATGAACCAAAAGGAGTTGCATCAGCAGACGGTTCGCCAGTCGTGATTGTTTCTCCAGAAGTCGCCGCTTGATCGCTTGGAACGATCTTGTAGATGTTGCCAGATTTAACGACTGATACTCCAGATACCTTCAAGGCAGACTGAAACAAAGATAACGCAGTTGATTTATTAACAGGCGCAGCAGTATGAACTGTAATTTTACTATCTACTTTAGGATCGATGACGAAGTTAGCACCCAATATGTCCCCAATTACAATTTTAGCAGCATCATTGATGGGTAGATTCACAAGATTGAGAGTAACGCTGTTGTCGCTTGAGGAAGCTTGCTCCGGATCGTTTGCCGTGCCTTCGCCAATAAAACGACCACTACCAGTATCCATGATGGGCTGGCCCGCAGTCGATTTAAGTTTCAAACCTTTTCCTTGAGCGCCAGTGGAGGCGGCCGCCCGATTGCGCGCTGGCGGCTCTACATGCCATTCCGCAACAGGAGGCTCTGTCAAAGTGGAGTTACAGCTTGCCAGGCAATAAAACGCCGAAAATGCCAACAAACCCATCAAAATTTGTTTCAAGCCACTCATCACCTACGCTGAACGCTACCCAAGCGGGACCTAACCGAGTACCATTTTACCAAAACAACGAGGAAAGTATTTGTAAACATTTACTTTTTATTAGTAATTGGAAACGATGGTTAACAAAATTTATCACTTAAAAACAATAAATTAAATAAAATCTTAGGCCCTCACTCCTTAACAAAATAAGCGATGTTGATGCTTTTTTGAACTCCGAGCCGCTTGACTGATCTCAATGAGCCATGATCAACAATGCCTGCTCACAGGCCCCACAATTTATTTCCTGAAAAACTCAGTCGTGAATTTACTATCTATTGATTAGAAATAGAAGCTAAATACTTGTATAAAGCGAACAAAGCGCGATTTACAATTGAGATTACGTTTAAAGCTTCATAATTTGTTGCTTTGCGGGTTATTAAGAACACGCCACAACAGCAAACTATGAAATGGACCCCGAAAACTGGACA
>Ga0208872_1000875_pt1 | contig 20174 bp, 18 predicted proteins | sample CryBogCBH12Aug08_FD_185508 | JGI IMG/M metagenome (GOLD analysis project Ga0208872, IMG submission 185508) | Freshwater microbial communities from Crystal Bog, Wisconsin, USA - CBH12Aug08 (SPAdes) | ecosystem: Environmental > Aquatic > Freshwater > Lake | place: Crystal Bog, Wisconsin, USA...
CCACAGCAGCTACAGCGGCGATGCGCTTAAAGCTTGTCTTTGTAGACATTATTTTCCTTTCAGAAAAAGTCGATTTGAAGAATTTCTTCATCTCGGCTTGGCCCTTAAACACCGACTCATAAGTCATGAGTTGGTGTTTGGGCAAGAAAGGGCCACGGAAGTGGCTGGCGGTTAGGGTTTAGCGAGGTGTGTTTCTAGCCCCGTACGGCCTTAACTATGGCTTACAGAGCCCTGGCTGTTATAGGCCGAGTAATGGATCCAGTCGATCAGCATTTGGGAGGTTGCGCCATCTGGAGCGCTGGTGCCGGCGGGGACTGCGTTATCGAGGATGAGGAAGAAGGGGTTATTGAAGGGCCAATCACCATTGATGCTGATCATTTGTTCAGGTCCGCCATTGGTTGACTGGTAGATGTGCCCATCGCGGTAGCTGTTTTTGACGAAGGCAACACCGTCGAGCGTGAAGCTAATGGAGTTTGGCTCCCACAACATTCCATAGGTATGGAAATCTGTAGTGAAGTTTGTGATGGGTGCGGTTGATGTGAGACCACCACCACCAAGCCAGTCACTGTTAGTGCCGACGTAGTTAGCGTGAAGGGTGGACTGCGCAACTTGATTATTCTGAAGTGTTTCAGCGATATCGATCTCACCGCTATTTGGCCAAGGGACCGAGCCTGATCTGTTATTTGGGAAGAGGTAGTTGCTTCCGAGCATCCAGAATGCCGGCCAGTTGAAGCTCCCTACTGGCATCTTTATCCGCGCTTCGATCTTGCCGTACTGGAAGGAGAGCCTGCCTTGAGTCCAGATTCGAGAGCTTGTCCATACGCCATTCTGTTTTTGAGTCGTGATGGCGAGGTTGCCTTTGCCATCTGTCGCGGCGGCATCAACTGAATTGGATTCGATCTCTCCAGTTCCGTAGTTATAGAAGCCAAGTTGAGCGAATCCATTGCCAAGCAGGGGAGTCCAGACAGTTGCATCTGGTCGGGTCCCTGCGGCTTCATTGAACTCTGCTGCCCATAAGTAAGTTTCAGTGGGAGTTGGAGACGGTGTTGGGGATGGAGAAGGTGTTGGAGAAGGTGTTGGAGAAGGTGTTGGTGTTGGGGATGGAGAAGGTGTTGGGGATGGAGAAGGTGTTGGGGATGGAGAAGGTGTTGGGGATGGAGAAGGTGTTGGGGATGGAGAAGGTGTTGGGGATGGAGAAGGTGTTGGTGTTGGGGATTGAGAAGGTGTTGGTGAAGGAGTTGGAGTTGGTGAAGGAGTTGGAGTTGGTGTGGGCTTGACCGCAGGCACTACCTGCCAGATCGATCGCTTTCCGCTTTTCACGCAGATGTAATGGATCTTGCCGACGGTTGCCTTTGAGGAGAGTTTTTGGCAGAGCGCCCCAGACTTAATTGTTGTCGCTGCACTGGTAAGAGTATTGCCTGAGAGGGTTGCTAAAAATAGTAGAGCCCCCGTGATTGCTACGACTCTTATTGAGCGAGATTTCACGGGGGCTCCTATTGCTAAGTGGGGCTACATTATGAGATTACTTCTTTGTGTAACCCTTTGGGCAAACTGGCTTTACACCAGTTACCTTAGTGGAGATCTTGCCCTTCACACAGGTGATCGTTGTCTTCGCAACAACCGGTGCTGGAGCAGTTGTGAAGTGGATCTCGAGGAAGTCGGCGATATCTGTTGCGCCATTTACCTCTGGATAGATCTGTGAGAAGAGCGCACCCTTCGTTGGATCTGTAGGTGTTGGAGTCAAAGGTGTCGCTGGAACAGCCTCACCCTTGGTATTTGTGTTCTGGAGGTTGAAGGTAGCGACGCCCTTTGAGTCCGTAGTGGCGCTCAATTGGAGCTGGTCATTGCCCTGTGAATCATCCTTCTTCGAATCGGTGGTGTTCTTTCCATCAGTGATGGTCGCATTCGACTTCGAATAGGCCTTATTTACGTGGAGTAGAACCGTCTTTCCAGCAACTGGAGCTCCCATGGAATCAGTCACCTTGTAAGCCACGGTGAACTTTGAACCGGTTGGAAGGTAGATCTGACGGAAGCCAACGCCTACTGCATACCAGGTGTTATCAACACTGAACAACTTCTCAAGATCTGCACGGTGAATCGAGTTCGCATCTGTCAGTGCAGGTGTTACCAAGCGGATATTGAGGCCAGCAGCAACCGTTGGTGTTGGTGTTGGGGTCGCGGTTGGTGTTGGGGTTGGAGTCGCGGTTGGTGTTGGGGTTGGAGTCGCGGTTGGTGTTGGAGTCGCGGTTGGTGTTGGAGTCGTTGCAGCTGCAGGAATAGTCGAAGCAGCAGCCTTAGTGATGTCGAAGGTCAAGAGATCTTCGACCTGCTGCATATCAGTGAGTCCATCGATAACAGCCTTGATATTTCCGTACAGACGGCCTGAAGCGGCGCGAGGTGCGGTCTCAGATGCAGGAAGGGCTTCAGCATTCGCAGCGGAATCAGTATTCACGATGGTGAATGAGACATTTCCATTGGCATCAGTAACGCCAGAAACCTGAAGACCATATCCAGTTCCTGAGTCAGTTGATGGACCAGCCATCTTTCCGCCAACAGTCCACGCAGCTTTTGATCCGCTGTATGGTGCATTGACTTGAAGATTGATTGTCTTGCCTGCTGCAGGTGTGGTTCCATCTGAAGTCACGGCATAGGTGAGTGTGATGGTCGAACCTGCACCGACGTACATGTAATAGCTGCGGCCACCGGCGGCGTAGTACTGACCAAGATTGTCAGCGGCAAATGTGTCATTTGCTGGATTGAAGACAGGGGTCACGATGCGGACTGTTGGAAGTCCTGCTGCCTTGGCTTGAGTGAGCGAAGTAAAGCCCAGGCCGGCTGCGGCCAAGGCAAAAGCGGCTACGCCACTGATGATTCTCTTCTTCATATACTGCCTTTCGGTTGGTTGCAGGGTGGTAATTGCTTGGTGCTTTCTACTTAGTTTTTAAAGACTTTTCCGACGCCATTGACTGAGTAGTAATGGATGTAGTCGACAACTAACTGCGCCTTGTTCATCGCAGGATCTAGATCACCTGGGAACTCTCCACCCATCGCAAGGTTCAGGATCATGAAGAAAGGTTGGTTGTAGACCCATGTGCCAGTTGATGAATCATTGGCAGAAGCGGTGAAATAAAGATTGTCATCCACAGAGAAGTCGATTTGATTCTTTTTCCATTCGATTGAATATGTGTGGAAACCAGATGTGAGCGAAGTTGGAGATGTAAATGTCGAACCGAATCCACCGCCGGCTCCCCCAGGAAGACCAGGACCGTGAATCGTTCCAAAAGCAGTGCTAGGTAAAGATCCCTTTGTCTCGAGAATATCGATCTCACCAGAATCAGGCCAAGGAATTCCCTTCAAGAGTTCGCTTCCCAACATCCAGAATGCTGGCCAGGTCCCGTCACCGGAAGGGACCTTCATGCGAATCTCTAATTTGCCGTACTGGAAAGAGAGTTTGCCGGCGCTCTTGATCTTTGCACTCGTGAATTGACAGGCGTTACAGGCGTTGAGCATCCGATCAATCGCTGGATCATTGCTGACGGCTATCTCAGATTGATCTGCAATCCGATTCGCGGTAATGAGAAGGTGGCCAGATCCATCAAGGGCGAGGTTCTTGGCATCTTTGGTGTAATACTCGAGCTCACCATTGGAGTTGAGCCCTCCGAGTTCGGGGGACCAGACCTTTGGATCTGGAAGCGAACCCTTCTTACCGGTGAAGTCATCAGCCCAGAGCAATTTGTAGGTGGTGATCTTGGTGGCTGCCTTTGCAGGGCCTTCGGCAGAGATCGCTGAGAGAATGGCGAGAGTGGATGCGATCGCGACGTATCCGATCGACTTCTTACGCGAAATGCCGCCCATAAGACTCAGATATGACCTTTCACTCCGATAATGCCTGCGAGACCCTTTGGTCACGCTTTCATAACAATTGCCAGAACCCCCGAATTGGCCTTGCCAAGGCGAGGATATTCCACTTAACTTCCCTCTGTGAAACCGCTTTCATAGAGGTTTATAGCCTACACCTGGCTATAAGAATCGCTGAATTGGGGCCTCGCATAACTGTAAAGCAATTGTCGCGCCAGTCAAGACCTGAGGAGTTTTAATGCGTAACGGAATGATTACAAAATTTAGAACGAAGGCACTCGTTGCATCGCTCTCTGCAATTGCTATCGGCGCGGGTGTATTCACCGCCCCAGCAAAAGCAGCCGATCCAGTAACCATCACTATCTGGACCTTTGGCGATGTGATTCAACGCAATCTTGTTGCTGAGTACAAGGCCCTTCACCCAGAGGTCACTCTCCAAATTAAGAAGTCCGACCTTGATCCTCTTGATGGAACAAATATGGTCACCGCATGTACCTCAAAGACTGGACCAGATATTGTGGCCACAGAAGTTTCTTATTCTGGATACTGGCGCTCATATCCAAAGTGTTTCACCGATCTTCGTACGATGAAAACAACCGGTGAACCAACCGCTGGAATTCCTGCCGGCCAGACAGCAAATGACATTGCCAAGAACTACCTTCCATGGCGTTGGCAGCAAGGCGTTGCCTTTGATGGCAGCGTCATCGGCATTCCAACAGATGTCGGTGGGCTTGAAGTAGCGTATCGAACTGATCTCTTCAAAAAGGCTGGCCTACCAACTGACCGAGCAGCCGTCGCAAAGCTATGGCCTAACTGGGATGCGTTTATCGCCACCGGACAAAAATATGATGCAAAACTTTCAGCAGCTGATAAAAAAGCTGGAGTTGGCTTTATTGATAATGCGGGAACAATCTACGCAGCCATCATGAACCAAGGCACCGCTAAGTATTACGCAAATGACGGATCTGAAAATGGAAAGTTGATCTATGCGACTAACCCTCAGGTGAAGTTGGCTTGGAATACCACTATCAAAGCAACGAATGCTGGTATCGGAACTCGTATTGGTCAGTACACATCCGACTGGAACATTGGAATGAACAAAGGAACCTTTGCCACGATTCTTGCTCCTGCATGGATGATGGACTACATCAAGGCTCAGGCCCCTGATACTGCCGGTAAGTGGGACATTGCTGCAATGCCTGGTGGCGGAGGAAACCAAGGCGGAACTCAGCTTGGCATCCCTTCCTATGCTCAGAATAAGCAAGCTGCTTATGACTTCTTGACCTGGTATCTCGCCCCAGCCCAAGAGCTAAAAGTCTTTAAGAGCTACGGCCTATTCCCAGCAGCTTCAGTCTTGTACAACGACCCTGCACTTGTGAACTTCACAGACCCATTCTTCAATAATGCACCAGTTGGGAAGATCTATGCAGCTGGTGTTCAGACACTGAAGCCAATCTTTGAAGGCAAGCTTGAGCGCGCTATTGATACGGCGATCGGAGCTGGCTTGGGACGTGTAGCGGCGAAGAAACAGACCGCTGATAAGTCGTGGGCACAAGTATTAAGCGACCTCAACAAAGTAGTCAATAACTAAATTGCACTATCGGTTGAAAACCGCTTGATAAAAGGAAGCAGAAAATGATGAGTCAGATTGCAGAGAGAGAGCGCAAGAAAGCGCTCTCTCCTTGGAAGTCGAAGAGCACAAATAGTTCTTCATCCAAGGCGAAGAAAGCTGTGCAATTTCCTGGCGTGAAATCTCTGAATGGAAAATGGGGATATCTTTATGTTGCCCCTTTTGTCGCCATGTTCGCAATATTTGGCTTGGCACCGGTTGTCTACTCGGTCTACATCTCGTTCTTCCACTGGGATCCACTTGGAACTTCCACGTTTACGGGATTCCGAAATTTCAATAACTTGCTCCATGACTCAGACTTATGGTTAGCACTGAGAAATACCTTCAGTATTTGGGCACTCTCTACATTTCCTCAGATGTTTATGGCAATTGGCTTAGCTAACGTATTGCGCAACACCCGACTTCGGGGAAAGTCCTTCTTTAGGACTATTTTGTTGGTTCCAAATATCACCTCTGTTATCGCTATCACCATTGTTTTTAGCCAACTCTTTGGCCGTGACTTTGGAATTATTAATGACATCCTCGGGTGGGCAGGTTTCGGCCACCACATCGACTTCATAGAAGGTGTTATTCCAAGCCACATTCAGATCGCGACCATGATTACTTGGCGCTGGATTGGCTATAACACTTTGATCTTCCTCGCCTCAATGCTCGCCATTCCAAACGAGCTCTTCGAATCGTCCTCGGTCGACGGAGCTACAAAGTGGCAGCAGTTCCGCTACGTCACTCTCCCTCAACTCAAGAACACCATCACCTTCGTCCTCATCGTTGGCACCATTGGTGGACTTCAAGTCTTCGCCGAGCCACAGCAACTGGCAGCTGATGGCGGATCAAGTAAGCAGTTCCTTACATTGACCTTATTCCTCTATAACCAAGCCTTTGTAAATAATAAGTATGGCTATGCAGCCGCGATCGGTATTTTTATTACTTTCATCGTTCTGATTATCTCGGCAGTGAATTTCGTAATTACCCGCAAGATTTCAAATGATGGGACTCGCTAATGAGCACCCTCACCCCAAAGCGAGTTAAGCAACCTCGTTGGCGTCGCGTACCAAAGCGTAACTACGCATTGCTTGGCATCATTGTGTCCTTGTCGGTCTTCCCGTTCTATTGGATGTTCGTCGTAGCCTCGAATACCAATGCCGAAATCTCTAAGAGCCCTCCGTCTCTGATTCCGGGTGGGCGCTTCCTGATTGTGGCTCGCAAAGTTTTGAGCGCGCAAGGGGTCTACTTCAATTCGGCACTCCTCAATACCTTCATCGTCGGTATCTCAATCGCTCTTGCACAGGTGATCTTTTCCGCAATTGCGGGATTCGCCTTTGCAAAGTTGGACTTCAAGGGTCGCAAAGGGCTCATTCTCTTTGTTATCGGAACGATGATGCTGCCAAGTCAACTTGGAATTATCCCACTCTTTATGTTGGTCAAGAATCTACATATGGTCGATACCTTGTATGGCTTGATCGTCCCTGCCCTCATCACCGCCTTTGGCGTCTTCTGGATGCGTCAGATTATCGATGCTCAGATTCCAAACGAACTCCTTGAAGCAGCAAGTATCGATGGTGCATCAGTGCCACGTATCTTCTTCCGAATCGTTCTGCCAATCGTGCGCCAAAGTGGTTTCGTACTTGGTCTATTCGCCTTCTTGGCTGCATGGAACGACTATCTCTGGCCAACTATCGTTTTGCAAAGTCCGAAGCACTTCACTCTGCAAGTTGCTCTGACTCAACTGAAGCCCATGTATGGACTTGATTATGGCTTGCAGATGGGCGGTGCCTTCCTTGCAACTGCTCCACTTCTGATCCTCTTTATCTTCGTTGGTCGCAAATTAGTGACTGGCGTAATGGATGGAGCAGTAAAGGGATAATTTTTAAGACCGACGTTCGACACTACCGAAAGAAATGGAGTAATAATGCTCAAGGCTAAGAAACTTGCAGTCGTTGTAACTGCCGCAGCTCTCGTTGCGACATTTGCAGGGTCACTTGCAGGATCAGCATCTGCTGCCGGCACACCACCGCAGGATGCCCACGCAACTCTCCTCACCCCATACCTAGATGCGTCAAATACCAGTGAATCTGCTGCTAATCAGAAGATGGCAGATGGTTGGGTTGCAAATGGTTGGTTCGGAACTGGTGTTATCTATCAGCGTACATTTGTTCCAGTCGGTTCAACTGATAACTTGACCTACCACGTCACAGATAAGAATGGTCAACCACTCGTTAACCAAGTTGTGAAGCTACGTGTTAATAAGGGTTACAGCACATCATCCTCGATTGTTCAGGTCGATAACCTCATCACCAAGGGCGTGGATAAGCCACCATTGGATCAAGGTGATGTTTTCCACACGACTGATGCGTTCGGTAATGTCACATTTTCAGTGAAGGATCTCGATGCTGCTCCACTGGGTGAACCACAACCTGACTCATTCACTGGGGCACCAAACATCAGCGCCGATGGTCTCAATGACCTTCACTCACAGATGCTCCTTGAAATCGCTGGCGAGAAGCCTGATCACTCAGTCTTCACCGAGTTCCACTACTACATTCCAAAGTCAGTAGTCACTCAATCTGCTAAGACTCCAACTTTGAAGTTGGTAGCACCGGTACTGGATGCAAAGAACTCTGTTGCACTCAGTGCCACATCTCGTGCTGCATATGCTCAGGCAGGATCTAGCGTTGTAGTTGCCTACAAGGTCTTGGATGACAGCGGAGTCGCTCTTCCAAATGCCACTGTTACTCTCAAGGCTGGTTCATCAAACTTGACCGCGGTCTCCGATGCGATGGGTTACGCAGTCTTCACGATCAAGGACACTCACTCAAAGGGTGAGCCAACCCCTGCATCTATGACAGCAACACCTCCAACATCTGGTGCAGTGTCACTCGTGCTGACACCTTCTGTTACAGGTGCAACATCTGTCACGACCGACACCCTCGAGCTCCACTTCTACGGAAGTGCGGCTGTGGCTGCCCCTGCATCAACATCAATCAGTTGCGTAAAGGGCAAGACCACGGTGAAGGTAACTGGCGTTAAGCCCGTCTGCCCAAAGGGTTACACCAAGAAGTAAAGAAGAAGTAGTGAAGTAAGCCGGAAGTGTGCGACCTGGTTCTAAGGGGGCCAGGTCGCATCTCCACCAGAGAAGGAAGCTGAGGAGTATTTGATGCCTAAAATCATCGCTGGATTCAGCGCCGCATCACTCTTGGCCATCTCCACTCTGGTTGCCATGACTTCTGCTTCAGCCGAGCCCCTCGCTGCGCTCACCCCGCCAGTTATCACGCTAACCAAGGCAGGCGGAGCGATCACCGAAACCCCAGCTACATGGAATTCGGCAGTGAAGAGCACCATCTCCTGGATAGTCAATGGCAAGGCTACGGCGGGAAAGAGTGGTAAGAGTTTCACTCCACCGAGTACTAAGGGAACAAGAATTCAGGCCCTCGAGAGTGCAAATGGAGTGACAGCAACCTCCAACACAATCATTATCGGGAATGTTGCGGTAAATGGCTTCATAACAATTAGCTATACAGATCCGGCTAAGAGCCAAATGAGTGTTGTACTACCAAAGACCACACCAGCAAATGCGACCCCGGTCCTGCAATGGTTCTCGGGTCCATTTGAAGTTAAAGGCGCACATGCTACTACCTATCAACTTGCGACCGGCGATCAAGGAAATGACATCTCCCTGCAAGTCTCTTACAGTGCAAAAGGTTTTGGACCTACATCCGCAACCTCTCAATCAATCTCAATTCCAGTAATACCAAGAAGTTACTCACTCATCTGGTCTGAAGATTTTAATTCAGGTTCATCAATTAATGCATCTGTATGGTCTCCGGAAAATGGGGATGGAGCTGCCTTCAAGAATCGGGGCTGGGGTAACCTAGAACGACAGTGGTACCTTGATTCGCAGAGCGCTATTGATTCAACTGGCGTCCTCGTTACAACGGCAACCACAACTGGAGCAAATGCTTACTCGTGTTACTACGGAACTCCATGTGAGTGGCTTAGTTCAAAATTCGTCACCAAAAATAAAGTGGGTTTCAAGTACGGGCGGATCGAAGCTCGCATCAAAGGTCCAGTCGGGGCTGGCACTTGGGGGGCATTTTGGATGCTTGGAGCAAATATTGATGATCGACCATGGCCTGGTTGTGGTGAGATCGATGTAACCGAACTTCTTGGCCGCACACCTACAACTGTCTACGGAACCCCACATGGCCCGGCTTCAGGTCAATCCTTCACAACCTCAATCGATGCCGGAATCGCGAGCGATTACCACACCTATGCAGTCGATTGGCTGCCTGATCAGATCACTTGGTACCTTGATGGAAAGCCATACGGAACGCTGAACAAGGCGTCATTAACTGATCCTGCGCATACCTGGGTCTTTGATCATGAGTATTACTTGCTCATTAATCTCGCCATGGGTGGCACCTTCGGCGGAGCAATCGATCCGGACTTAAAGAGCGCGACTATGTCAGTGGATTGGGTTCACGTCTCGAGTATCAATGGGGTCGGCGAAGTTATCAAGCATTAAGCAAGTGTGACGGCTCCAATGCCATCGACGGAGTACACGTTGATAGATTTCACTTCAAAGATGGCTTCGTTGAGTGCAGGGTCAACATCACCGGCAAACCAGCCACCGATTGCAAGATTTGTAATGAGGTAATGAGGCGCGTTGAATGGCCAAGCTTTTCCTTCTAAACGGGGATCATGACTTTCGATTCGAGAATACGTCTGACCATTAACCGACCACTCGATTCGATCCGGAAGCCAGAGCAATCCGTATGTAATAAAATCATCGGAAAGCAATGTTGGGTATTCGGTTGCTGCTGTGACTCCGAATTCGCCCGAGTAGCCCGGGCCATGAAGTGTGCCTCTAATTGTGTAGGGCTGATTGCCAGTTCCTTCAAAGAGATCGATCTCACCACATTCGGGCCATGGGGTATCTGCAATAGCGGTGCCGAGCATCCAGATCGCGGGCCAACTTCCGCCACCAGATGGCGCTTTCGCAACGAATTCGAAGTAGCCGTACTGGAAGCTGACCTTGCCAAAGGTGTGGATCTTTCCACTCGTCCACTCTGCGGGACCGTAATAGGTCTCATGAGGGGATTCAGCTGGTTCCCGTAATGCATGGATAGTTAAACCAGAATCAACTGTGGCAGGGGACTCCATGTAATACTCGCGTTCGTTATTGCCCCACCCAGGGATGCCATGGGCAGACCCATCGCCGAGGTCAAAGTTCCAGACTGCAGGATTTGGGCGACCGCTATCCGTCGGCTCGAAAGTCTCGGACCAGATCAGCTCTCTTGCCATCGGTAAATCCCATCTATAACTATTTATAACAACTCGACCTGAGAAGCTATTTTCCCTTGATTTTCTCTATGAAACCGCTTTCACTAGGATATGTAATCTGATCCAGAGCCCAAAAACAAGCACATCTGGCAGTGACTTAAGAGAACGGTGGAAGAGATGGCGCACGCATTCCCGAGTGATTTCCTATGGGGAACAGCAACTGCGAGCTACCAAATTGAGGGCGCTGCACATGCCGATGGTCGCGGTGTGAGTATCTGGGATACCTTCAGTCGCACCGAAGGCAAAGTAAAGAATGGTGACACTGGCGATGTCGCGTGCGATCACTACAACCGATTCCCTGAAGATATTGCACTCATGCAAGAACTCGGCGTAAAGGCCTACCGCTTCTCGATCGCATGGCCTCGCCTCTTCCCTAATGGCGACGGTGTTCGCGAAGAACGTGGATTTGATTTCTACAACCGATTGATCAACGCACTCATCGCTGCAGGTATCGAACCAATGGTGACGTTGTATCACTGGGACCTACCTCAAACGCTCGAAGATAAAGGTGGTTGGGCAAATCGCGAGACGGCTCTTGCATTTGCTGATTACGCGGCGGCATGTGCAGAGGCATTCGGAGATCGAATTAAGAATTGGATCACCATCAACGAACCTTGGTGCGTAAGTTGGTTGGGTTATTCGATTGGTGTTCATGCACCTGGTAAGAAAGATTATCGCTCGGCAGTTGCAGCGGCACATCACACCGCACTCGGCCATGCGCTTGCGACACGGAGCATTAAAGCTGCGCGGCCAACTGTAAAAGTTGGCATCACTGTCAATATGACAAATTACATCAACGAGAATCCAGAGGATTCCTCGCTTACTGAAGTCGTGGATCTTCTCGATGCAAACATTAACCGTTGGTGGATTGGTGCAATTCAAAAAGGTGAATACCCTGCAACATTAATCAAGGCGTATGGCGATCTCGTTGAAGGAACAATCTTGCCTGGTGATATGGATCTACTGAAGTGCAAGAATGATTTCCTTGGGGTCAATTACTACAGCGATAGCTTTGTCAGGTCAGCTCGACCAGAGGACAAGCCCTTCAGAGATGGGGCTTATCTACCTCTTGATGTGCGCGCTAATACATCTATTCCAGAGCGCTTCACCGGCAAACTCACTGATATTGGCTGGCCGGTCACACCTCATGGCCTCAAGAACTTAGCACTTCGCATCCACAGCGATTGGCCTGATATCACTGCCATCAATATCACCGAGAATGGCTGCGCTATCAATGATGAACCTGATTCACAGGGCATCGTCAATGACCAGCGCCGAGTGGATTATCTGCGCGCCCATCTAACTGAACTCAGTGAGGCGATCAAACTTGGTGCTCCTGTGAAGGCTTACTTTGCCTGGTCATTACTCGACAATTACGAATGGGCCGAAGGCTACTCACAACGCTTCGGAATCATCCATGTCGATTATCAGACTCAGAAGCGGACTATTAAGGCGAGTGGCCACGAATATAAGAAGATCGTTGCTGATAACGCCGTCTTGGAATAATTGGATAAAGTAAGACTATGAATGCTAAGCGCAACTATACGATCGATGAGATCGCATCAGCTGCGGGCGTGAGCAAGGCAACGGTCTCTCGTGTTATGAATGGTACAGCGGTTGTCGCCGACGATAAGCGCAAATTAGTAGAAGAGACCATCGAACGGCTGGGTTATCAACCAAATCTCAATGCTCGAAAACTTGCTGGCGGAGTTGGTCGATCTATTGCTTTGGTCTTGGAGGAGTCAACCGAGGAGTTCTTCCTCAATCCGTTCTGGAAGTCAGTTGTACAAGGATTCATGGATGAAGCTGCTGCAGATGAACTCCATCCCGTTCTCTACTTTCATTCAACAAATCAATCAGATCAGGATTTAGTCAACTCACTTATTCGTGGCAATTACGATGCCGTAGCCATCTTTGGATGGCACCGCGACATCAAAATATTGGAGCGTTACGTCCCCAAGAATATGATCATTGTCTTCGGTGGTAATCAGGGAAAGTCAGAGCGCTTTACCTATGTTGGCGTGGACAATGAAGTCGGCGGCGAGCTTGCGACACAACACCTCATTGACCAAGGCTGTAAGAAGATCCTGACCATTACCGGTGATACCGCGATCCAAGCAGCGCGTGAGCGCCTAGCTGGCTACGAGCGCGCCCTCAAAGCGGCAAATATGAGGGTGCAGCCACAGATGATTCTCAAAGGGGACTTCACGCAAGAGAGCGCAGAGGCCGCCTTGGCGAAGTTCTTGAAGAAGGGAGCTACCTTTGATGGCATCTTCGCGGGAAATGATCTGATGGCGGTCGGCGCTCTCAAACTTTTGCAAGCGGAAGGCTTTAAAGTTCCAAAGGATGTGAAGCTGGTCGGTTTTGACGGGTCAGATATTGCCCGCAAGTCACAGCCTTCGATCTCCACTGTGGCACAGCCTTCATATGTGCTCGGTAGCACTGTTGCAAAGAACCTTGCACTCGCACTCAAACGAGAACCAATTTCATCAGTAAATCTCGATCTCCACCTTGAAGTCGGCGCCACAAGCCTTTGATTGAAGCGCCCTCGGGTAACCTTTCACCATGGCTACAAAAATCATCAGCCCCTCACGTCAAGCGATTAACTGGCTGCTTGTTGGTGGATCACTCGTCTCGACCTTCCTCTGGGCGACGCTCGAAGATCCATTCAACGCCCCAAAGAGCTGGATCCTCTACTGCGTAGGTTTCTGGCTTGCGGGCTGGATCGGATTCAACGCACGTAGCCGCTGGAGTAATTCCTTTGACCGCAGAACATTCATTATTTCTGGTTCATTTGCTCTGACGCTGATCGCAGCATTCTTGGCGACAGATCTCAAGATGCAAGGTCTCTTTGGTGATTATGCGCGACGTACAGGTCTTCTTACATATCTCTCGTTGATTCTCTTCTTTGTAGCTGGATCGCTGCTCTTTTCGCTTTCGAATGTTGCAATCTTTGATCGAGTGACTCTGATCGTTGGATTCATTATTGGGTTCTATGGATTTATTCAGCACTTCAAGTTGGATTTCATTCACTGGAATAACCCGTACAACAGCGTGCTATCGACTTTGGGAAACCCTGACTTCGCTGCTGCTGTTATGGCGATCTTCTTGGTGCTGGCAGTTGGTCTTGCGATCAATAGTTCAAAGAGTTCGGTTGTACGTATCTGGGCTGTGGTGAATGCCATTATCTTGCTCGTGACCATTCTCTTTAGCCAGGTCCGACAGGGTCTCTTGGCTGGTGCTGCAGGTATTGCCGTCATCGTTATTACGTGGGTCCACCAGCGCCAGAAGAAGGCCGCTCTTGGTCTCGTGGTGCTTACTGCGCTCGGCGGAGCACTCGGGTTGATTGCGATGTTAAATCAAGGTCCGCTAAAGAGCTTCTTCTATAAGGCTTCAGTGACCTATCGCGGCGATTACTGGCGTGCAGGTTTCCGAATGTTTAAGAACCATCCGTGGTTTGGTGTTGGACTAGATCGCTATGGCGCATATTTCCGCCAATATCGTGATGCCACACAGGCACTTCGTCGTGGCCCAGGCATCATCTCAAACAATGCCCACGATGTGCCGATCCAGTTGGCAGCTACCGGCGGCATCTTTGTTTTGATCGCATTCTTAGCTCTTACTGTCTTTGTCGCATGGCGTGGCATTGTCGCTTTGCGAACTAATACCGGAATCAATCAGATCGTCGTTGCAACCTTCTTCGGTGCCTGGGTGACCTACGAAGCCCAGTCCTTAATCTCGATCGATAACGTTGGCATCGCTATCTGGGGTTGGATTCTTGGTGGAATTGTTGTTGCACTCTCACGTCCCGCCGTGATCGAGGCTGTAACAGCACCAGTGAATGCAAAGATTAATCCAGCAAATAAAGCTGCAAAGGCGAAGAAGGCGGGATCACCAAAATCATCAACTAGCTTGGCTCAGCCGATGGTCTCTGGTCTGCTCTTTGTTGTGGCCTTTGCAATCTGTATTCCGATGTACCTCTCCGATGCCGCACTGAAAACTGCTCGTGGATACGCAGCCCCAACCACTGCGAACCTGACTGCTTATCTTGATATCGTTCGCAAACCATTGAGCTTTGGATTTCAAGATGTGCATGTAAAAGAGAGCGTTGCAATTCTTCTTGCTCAAGCCAATCAACTCCCTGAAAGCAAGGCTAACCTTTTGGCCGTCTACAAGGACGATGCTCGTGATTTCAACGCGTTGAATACTCTTACTCTCATAGCCGAAGCGAACAAGAACTTCATTGAAGCTGCCGGATATCGACAGAAGATGGCGGCACTTGATCCGTGGAATTACCAGAATCTCTTGCAATTGGGTCAAGATCTCAAGCAGGCGGGCGATAAGGCTGGGGCAAAGGCGATAATCGCCAAAATCGATGCCTTTGCATCAACGACTCCTGAGGCCGCTACTGCGCATAAGGATTTTGGCTCGCTCTAAGCGGTTAATCTACGCATATGACTGTGAAGGTAGTGGTGGTGGGGCAGGGTTATGTCGGCCTCCCACTCGCACTCGCCGCAGCAGAATCGGGCTATCAGGTCATCGGCTTTGACACCGATAGCGCTCGGGTATCAGCCCTCAAGGCTGGAAGATCCCCGATCGGAGATATCGAAGATCGATATATTGCAGACCAATCGCCTTACTACAGCCCTTCGGATCATCTCACCGATGTGACCAATGCGGATATTGTCATCTTCTGCCTCCCAACCCCACTTGATGAATCACGAAATCCTGACAATTCAATCTTGATTCAAGGCGCGCGGGCGATAGCTCCATACCTTGGGAAACAGACTCTTGTGATCAACGAGTCCACAGTTTCGCCGGGTTTTACTCGGGAGACTCTCGGAACTATTTTTCCTAATAATGAGATTGCATATTCACCAGAGCGGATTGATCCAGCAAATAAGAACTGGAATGTGAAGAACACTCCAAGGTTGGTCGCAGGGCTTACTGAATCAGCTAGAGCTCGTGCCGTCGACTTTTATTCAACATTCATTTCATCTGTTACTTCATATTCGTCGATCGAAGTCGTTGAGACTGCAAAGTTACTTGAGAACTCATTCAGATTGGTAAATATCTCTTTCATCAACGAGATCGCAGATTTCTGTAGCAAGATGAAGATCGATGTTCGAGAAGTCATCGCCGCTGCATCAACGAAGCCATATGGCTTTATGCCATTCTTTCCATCCAGTGGAGTGGGCGGACATTGCATTCCAGTTGATCCAAGCTACTTAGTCTCAAAAGCTAGAGAGATTGGTGCATCGACTCGTTTTATCGACCTTGCCAATGAGATCAATCTTTCGCGGCCTTCCTACTTTGTCGGTGTAGCAACCGGCATGCTTGGGACTCTCGCCACTAAGAAGGTCGTTGTGATCGGAGTGGCATACAAGCCTGATGTTGCTGATGTTCGCGAAACCCCAGCGGATGCGTTGATCTCATTGTTACGTAGCGCAGGTGCTGATGTCGTTTGGCATGACCACTTGGTGGGTCAATGGAAGGGTGAAGCATCAGCGGCTCTGTCAGCGGGCTATGACTTGGCGATCCTCGTGAATCCACACACTGGTACTGACTTTGCCGCCCTTGGCTCGACCCCAGTCCTAGATACCCGAGGTGGTTACTAATGAAGTACTTGATCACCGGTGGTGCAGGCTTTATCGGGTCGCATCTCTCTGATGCGTTAGTGGCGCGTGGCGACAGCATCGTTATTCTCGACAATCTATCGACCGGAAATCACCACAATATTGAATCCTTGATCGGCAATGACTCGGTCACTTTTTATAGTGGATCGATTTTAGATGAAGCACTCGTCGAGAAGTTAGTCTCTGAAGTCGATCACGTCATTCACTTAGCTGCAGCGGTCGGCGTCTTCACTATCGTGAACAAGCCACTTGAATCTCTTCGTATCAACCTCAACGGCACCGAGAATATTCTTGAAGCGGCAGCAAAGTTTAATAAGCCCGTCTTGATTGCATCTTCATCTGAGATCTATGGCAAGAATGGCGGGGGACCACTTAATGAGGAATCCGATCGTATTGTTGGATCGCCGCTTAAATCTCGCTGGAGCTATAGCGAGGCAAAGGCGATTGATGAATCACTTGGATACTTCTACTTCAGTGAGAAGGGTCTTCCTGTCCGTCTCGTTCGCTTCTTCAACACTGTCGGTCCACGCCAAGTCGGATCGTACGGAATGGTTGTTCCGCGATTTGTTGCCGCAGCGCTCAAGGGTGAATTACTCGATGTCTATGGCACAGGCACGCAGTCGCGTTGCTTCTGCCACGTAGCGGATGCGGTCGCAGGACTTATCAGCGTTATCGACTCAGATGCAACGATCGGCCAGGTCTACAACATCGGAAATGATCGTGAGATCTCAGTCGAAGAACTCGCCAAGAAGGTTATTGCTCAACTTGGTTCAACTTCCGCTATCAATAAGAAGTCCTATGAAGATGCCTACGGCGCGGGGTTTGAAGATATGCAGCGCCGCATCCCGGATATCTCTAAAATTAAGGCCACAACCGGATGGGCACCACAGCGCTCACTCGAGACGATCATCGACGATATTGCGGGGTACTTAAAGCATGCAGGTCTATGACTCGGCGGCAAAGCAGCTCCCGGTAATAACTCCACTGAAGGGCGTCTGGGAGAAGCGATCCCTGCTTCGCCTGCTCGTTGCCCGCGACCTGACGGTCCGTTACAAGCGCTCGGTCATCGGCATCTGGTGGTCTCTGCTCAATCCACTCTTCACCACCGCGGTCATGTTCTACGTCTTCAACACCGTCTTTAAGGCCCGCCTGCCCGATGGCCAGGCCTTCCTGCCATACCTACTCTCCGGTGTGCTCTGTATGACCCTCTTCAACCAGGGCCTCACGATGGCCGCTGATTCGATCGCAAGCGGTGCTGGCGTGCTGACCAAGGTCCATGTACGTCCAGAGATCTTCGCTTTCTCCGCGACCATCTCATCTGCCATTAACTTTCTCTTTGGATTGATTCCCCTCACCGTTGTGCTTCTCATTTTTGGAAAGCATCCTGGGTGGAAGACGCCGCTTCTCTTGGTCTTTATGGCCTGCATGACACTGTTAACCACAGGACTTGGATTACTTCTTGCAATTGCGTATGTGAACTTTGATGACTCACGATCGCTGATCAATATCTTCCTTCTTGCCTTGCAATATATGACGCCAGTCTTCTATCCGATCACAGCGCTTGGGCCACATACTCAGAAAGTCATCCATCTCAATCCTCTGACTTCCTATCTTCAAGTCTTCCGTGACGTCTATGGCGGTAATGCAGTTGCGACAATCCACGAGTGGTTGATGATGGGCTTTACCTCAATCTTTGTATTTGTGCTTGGTTTCTATATCTTCGGGCGCTCTTGGCCAAAGGTAGTGGCTAAGTTATGAGTAATGACTTGATCGTTGAAGGTACCGATATCACTCTTGCCTACCGCCGCACACGACACCGTGTTTCATCGCTGAAGCAAACCGCGATCGATACCATCAATCGTCGTATTGCTTACGAGAACTTCTATGCCCTTAATGGTGTCTCATTCACTGTCGCACGTGGTGAGACTCTGGCCGTTATCGGGAGAAACGGAGCAGGAAAGTCCACACTCCTTAAAGTTTTAGCTCGAGTTCTCCCACCAACTTCTGGTCGAGTAATTGTCCGCGGATCTGTCGCTCCGATGATTGAACTTGGCGCAGGCTTCAACCCAGAACTCACCGGCGCAGAAAACATCATGCTCTATGGCACTCTCCTTGGCCGCGATAGCAAGACGATGCAAACTCGTATCGAAGCGATCGCCGATTGGGCCCAGCTCACCGAGCACCTCGATATCCCAATCCGCGCTTACTCATCTGGCATGGTCGCTCGTCTTGCCTTTGCAACAGCAACTGATGTGACCCCAGATCTCCTTTTAATTGATGAGGTTCTCTCAGTCGGTGATGAAGATTTCCAAGCACGATCAAAGGCTCGTACCGCCGAGATGATAAACAGTGGTTGCGCCGTAGTCCTCGTGACGCACGATCTCAATACCGTTCAATCGATGGCGACCCGTGCGCTCTATCTCGACCACGGCACGATGCGTGCGACCGGTAAGCCACAAGATGTTATCGACGCTTATCACGCAGATCTTCGATAATTCATTATGAAAGTCCTTCACGTTATTGCCCGTATGAATGTCGGCGGAACAGCGCGATACGTGGGGGATTTAGTCTCTGAAAAACCTGGCGGCTACGAAACACTCCTTGCAACTGGTTTTGTTCAAGGATCTGAAGTTGAAGACGATTGCGTCAAAGGCCTTCCAGTGGTCCGCATTCCATCGATGGGCCGATCCATTAAGCCAGTTGCAGATTTTCGCGCTTACGTTGAACTTAAGAAAGCAATCCGCGAATATCAACCCGATATTGTGCACTCACATACCTTTAAAGCAGGACTACTTGCACGGTTAGTACCAGGATCGCATAAGCGAGTACATACCTTTCACGGTCACCTCTTCGATGATCAAAGCTTCAGCTCGCTCCAAAAGTTTGTGATCACCTGGGCCGAACGTTTCAATGCTAGGCGAACCGATCTCCTTATAAGTGTTGGTTCAAAGGTCGGAGTCGAACTTCGCGCAGCAGGTATCGGCGCTAATAAACCGTGGATCTCAATCGCTCCTGGTGTGAAGCCACTCGCAACCACTCCCTACTACGGCGACTTTGTTGTGGGCTGGATGGCTCGTGTGACCTCAGTGAAGAATCCGATGCTGGCAGTGGAAGTCGCGCGATCATTGCCTTCCATCAACTTCGTGATGGCCGGCGGCGGCGATCTCTTGGATCAGGTTCGAGCAGTAGCCCCTGCCAACCTCAACGTCATCGGGTGGGCCGATGCAACGCAGTTCTGGTCATCAGTCTCAGTCGCACTCAGCACATCCGATAACGAGGGAATGCCGATCGCCTTAATCGAGGCACATCTCGCCGGGATTCCAGTCATTGCCACTGATGTCGGGTCGAATGCCGAAGTCATTGAAGATGGGGCCACAGGTTTTGTCTGCGTGAAGGATCGCGATCAGCTCGTTGCGGCAGTTCAACGCCTGGCTGGCGATGCAGATCTGCGTCAGAAGATGGGTAAGGCTGCGTCAGCGCGAGCACTCCAACGTTTTAGCCCTGCGCTCATGCTCGAAAGCCATGTCAGCGCATATATGGCATTATTCAGACCTACCGCCTAGGCGGCTCTCAATAATCTCTCAGGTGAGGCAGGTTTACTCCGCTTATGAGTATCGGTAAGCGCTACAACGCCGACTGGGCATCGATTCTCCTCGGCCTAGGGCTTGGCCTCACCGCAGCGCTCTACCTCGAGAGTACCCACGCATCGG
>Ga0208872_1000878_pt1 | contig 20090 bp, 19 predicted proteins | sample CryBogCBH12Aug08_FD_185508 | JGI IMG/M metagenome (GOLD analysis project Ga0208872, IMG submission 185508) | Freshwater microbial communities from Crystal Bog, Wisconsin, USA - CBH12Aug08 (SPAdes) | ecosystem: Environmental > Aquatic > Freshwater > Lake | place: Crystal Bog, Wisconsin, USA...
TAATTCAGAGCTTCACTCCCTTCGGTAGAGTTAAGTCAATGAGCGCCTTCTCCTTTGAAAAATCGACCCAACTTGAGGGCGCACTCGGTCGAACCGGCGTCATCACCACACCACACGGATTAATTCAGACTCCTGCCTTTATCCCAGTCGGCACAAAGGCAACCGTAAAGTCAGTTCTCCCTGAGTCGATGGCCGATCTCGGAGCTCAGGCGCTATTGGCCAATGCCTACCATCTCTATTTGCAACCAGGCCCAGATATTGTCGATGAGGCTGGTGGCGTCGGAAAGTTTATGAATTGGTCGGGGCCAACCTTTACCGATAGCGGTGGCTTCCAAGTTCTCTCGCTAGGTGTCGGCTTCAAAAAAGTTATTGCAATGAATGAAGATACCTTCCGAGATGATCAAGTCATTGCCGAAGGAAAAGATCGCTTGGCACATGTCGACGATGATGGCGTGACTTTTAAATCCCATCTCGATGGTTCGATGCATCGATTCACCCCCGAAGTTTCCATTGGAATTCAGCACCAGCTGGGCGCTGACATCATGTTTGCCTTCGATGAATGCACCACACTTCATAACACTCGCGGGTACCAACAAAAGTCGCTCGAGCGGACTCGACTGTGGGCAAAGCGTTGCCTCGTTGAGCATGGACGTCTCACTCAGGTGCGGTCTGATAAGCCTTACCAAGCACTCTTCGGAGTTCTCCAAGGTGCTCAATACGAAGACCTTCGTCGCAAAGCTGCACGAGACTTATCTGGCCTTGATGAAGATGGCATCACCTTCGATGGCTTTGGCCTCGGTGGTGCTCTCGATAAAGAGAAGCTCGGAACCATCGTGAGTTGGCTCTGCGAGGAACTCCCTGACAACAAGCCCAGACACCTACTCGGAATCGGTGAGCCGGACGACCTCTTTGTCGGAGTTGAAAATGGGGCAGATACCTTCGATTGCGTTGCTCCCTCTCGCCAAGCCAGAACCAGCGCAGTCTTCACTCCCCATGGACGAGTAAATCTCACCAATTCGAAATATCAACGTCAGTTCTCGCCCATCGATGACTCATGCGATTGTTACACCTGTACTCATTACACAGCTGCATATCTCAACCACCTCTTCAAGGCGAAAGAGATGCTGGCATCAACTCTTGCCACGATTCACAACGAACGATTTATCGTCAGGTTGGTCGATCAGATGCGTGAAGCGATAACCACCGGCACCTTCTACGATTTAAAAACCGACTTCTTGGGCAGGTTCTACGGCTCTAAGGCTTAAGTAATTTGATTAAGTAAAGTGCTTAAGCAACTTGGAAGGAGCGCTTGCTGAGACCCATCCAATATCCATCAATCGTGGTATCTGGTGCGACATCAGCAACTGTTGCAGCTCCTAAGGTAATAAAGATTGGTGCGAAGTGCTCCACTGTTGGATGCGCATACGGCATACCTGGTGCGAGTGACTTGTAATTCATCAACTCATCGACAGCGCCGCGATCCAAGACTTCTTTCGCCCAGATATCGAACTCTTGGGACCAGCCAGGAGGCGTCGCATTGATGGAGAAATCTCGAAGGAATGGGAGTCCATGGGTCATGAATCCACTTCCAATAATCATGACACCTTCGTCGCGCAGTGGAGCTAACTTCTGTCCAAGTTTAAAAAGTTTCTCTGGATCAAATGTCGGGATCGACATCTGAATCACAGGAACATCGGCTGCCGGATACATCTTCATCAATGGAACATAGGCGCCATGATCAAGACCTCGGCGATGCTCAACAACAGGTTCGCCGATGACTGCCTTGATTCGTGCCGCTAACTCAGGTGCAACCGGTGCTGGATATTGCAATTGGTAATACTTCGGAGCAAACCCACCAAAGTCATAGATCAATGGTGTTCCAGGTTCGGTAGAACTTAATGAGAGTGGAGCAGATTCCCAGTGGGCGCTCACCATCAAGATCGCCTTCGGTTTTACGAGTTGAGAGCTCCAGGATTCAAGCTGGCCACTCCAGATTGGGTCATCAAGTAACGGTGGAGCGCCATGGCCAATATAGAGCGCTGGTGATTTAATCCCTGAATCTGTGGTCATGCGATGAGGATATTACAATTTAGTTGAATATTCAACTAAATTCATTAACCACCTATTCGTTCGATTCGACTGCGCGCAACCTCCTGGCTCGGCGACTCTTTGCCGAGCGTCCAGGAGAGCGCTGCAAGGAGATACTTCGTTGTCGTTACCCAAGCTCGACTTACCTGCTTGAGTCCCAAAATGGAACGTTGCTGTGGGGTCAGCGTGTAGACCGCGCTCTTTGCCAAGAATCGATAGAAGAGCAATGGCGCGCTACCGAGAGGTGGCTTCATAATAAATCGAACGACATCAGCAGTATGTTCCGATCGGGCCAACTCGTGAGCAGCAAATCCATCCATCGTTGCCGTTAATTCTGCGCGACTTAATGGCGCCTCTTTCAATCCGAGTCCAACGGCGCTCTTCGCCCACTGTCTCACATATTCATCTCCATCTGCGAATTCTGGGTTGAATGCAAGATGGGTCTCTAGGAACGAATCTGTGAAAGCACAATGAACCCATAATAAATATCTGGGATCAGATGCTTTGTATGGTGCACTCTCCCCTGATTTATTGGTGTAGTCACCAGTAACTCGTTTGTGCATCTCATTGACTCGCTGCGCTTCGCGCTCAATCGCTTGGGTAGAGCCAAAGGTTGTAATGGTTAACCAGCGTGATGTTCCAGCAAGTCGACCAAGTGGATCACTCTCATATCGAGAATGTTCTGCAACACCAGTGAGAGCTGCGGGATGAGCCGCTTGTAATAAGAGCGCTCGAACTCCACCAACGAGCGTTGCAATATCCCCATGAACTTTCCATACTGGGCTATCGACGCCAAAGAGTCCGGCATCATCACCAATCTCAATCTGCTTGACCCAATCAGGTCGGCCATCAGGAGAACCTGAAACGATCTGACGAAATCGATTAGCAATCCTGCTCTTCACAAGGTGAACCTATTGCAAGAGTTAGAGCGTTGCGAATCCAGCTTCGAGAACATCAAGAGCGTCATGAAGAAGTTCTTCAGTGATCACAAGTGGTGGCAAGAAGCGGATGACATTTCCATATGTGCCAGCAGTCAGAATCAATACGCCATTTTGCTGGCAATACTTGATAACCTTCGCCATCGCCTCAGGATTTGGCTCTTTCGATCCTGGCTTGATGAGTTCGATCGCCTGCATAGCGCCACGTCCACGCACTTCACCAATAACAGAGTACTTAGCCATCATTGCATTGAGGCGAGTACTCAAGATTTCTCCAATGAGACGAGCACGAGCGACGAGACCTTCTTCTTCAATCGTTTCAAAGACGCCAAGCGCTGCTGCGCAAGCAAGTGGATTTCCACCGTACGTTCCGCCGAGTCCGGCAACGTGGCTCGAATCCATCACATCAGCGCGTCCTGTGACCGCCGCTAATGGAAGACCTCCGCCAATTCCCTTTGCCGTTGTGATGAGATCTGGGACGACTCCCTCATCTTCACTTGCGAAGAGATGTCCGGTACGAGCAAAACCAGCTTGCACTTCATCGGCAATAAAGAGGATGCCATTATCTTGTGAATATTTCTGAAGTCCTGGGAGGAATCCCTTCGGTGGAACTATGAATCCACCTTCACCCAAAATAGGCTCGATCAAAATCGCTGCCACATTTTTTGCGCCGATCTCTTTCTCAATCTTATGAGTGACATGGTCGAGTGACTCGGCTGTGATATTCGCAAGATCGCCTTCATAACGATATGAATATGGCATTGGCATGCGATAAATCTCCGGGGCGAATGGTCCGAAGCCATCCTTGTAAGGCATGTTCTTTGCAGTGAGGGCCATCGTGAGGTTGGTACGACCGTGATAAGCATGTTCAAAGACAACAATTGCCTGGCGCTTTGTGAAGTGACGAGCAATCTTGATTGCATTCTCGACCGCTTCTGCACCGGAGTTCACGAGCACCGACTTCTTCGCAAAAGTTCCTGGCGTGTTCTTATTAAGCCATTCACAAACTTCGATGTAATTCTCGTAAGGAGCGGTAGTGAAGTTCGTGTGAGTAAATTCTTGAACCTGCTTGATCACGCGAGCAACGACGCGAGGTGCGCTATTGCCAACATTCGTTACGCCAATACCTGCACCAAGATCGATGATCTGATTTCCATCGATATCCAAGAGAATCGCATCATGGGCCTTCTCAATAATGACCGGGATCGCCATACCGAGTCCACCAGAAGTCGCCTCTGTACGGCGCTTAAGCACCTCAGCTGACTTGGGTCCAGGAATAGCGGTAACTACTCGACGAACCTGCGGGACTGTATCTGTATCGATCATAGGTAAAGTCTAAAGCCACGGGGGCGGTGCAGCGCGCCGAGGAAAGTGAAGTTAGGCTTAACCTTATGAGCGAGTTACGAGCGAGCGCACCTCTCCTTGATGCCTACCTCTCCTACTTTGAGAGCCAGCGCACTCCATTCACCATTCCTGGGCACAAGCAGAAGGCGGCCCGACTCGACGCTGGTCTCGGAGCAATCGTCGACTCAGACACTCCTCTCTACGGTGGCTTAGATGAAATCAAGCTGACGAATCAAGTGCTCCGCCACTCAGAAGGCTTAGCTGCAAAACTCTGGGGAGCTGATTACGCGCGATTCTCGACTGGCGGATCAACTCATGCCAATCAAGCAATCATCCTTGCTCTCGGAAAACCAGGCGACAAGATTGCGGTCACTCGAACTGCTCACCGGTCAGTTCTCTCAGCGCTAGTGCTTGCTGGTCTTGAACCACTTTGGCTCTCACCTGAGATCGATGAAGCGACTGGTGTTCCGACTGGAATCTCTCTCAACGAATTTAAAAAAGTTCTCGATCAAAAGCCGATTGCGCTGCTGCTGACCGAACCTGGGTACCTTGGAACCATCTCCGATCTCCCCGCACTCATTCATGAGGCGCACCAACACAGTATTCCTGTCATCATCGATGCAGCATGGGGTGGACATTTTGGCTTCCATGAGAATCTCCCTCGCCATTGCATCCAGATGGGCGCTGATGCACTGATCACAAGTGTTCACAAAGCTCTCCCGGGATATAGCGCGAGTGCACTACTCGTTGCACAGGGAAAGTTCCTCAACCTTGCCAGAGTTGAACAATCCTTTGAAACGACCCACACCACTTCTCCTGCAGGTGCACCGTTAGCATCCATCGACGGCGTCCGGGCGCTTCTCGAAAGTCGCGGCGATGAACTGCTCGGCGCGATGCTCGCGCATATTGCAACCTTTAAGGCAACGGTGCAGAAAGAGTTTGATCTTCCGATCTTCCTCGATCCATCAGATTTTGCGGCTGGTCGTTTTGATCCAGCAAAGGTTGTGCTTCGAGCAAACCAACTCGGAGCCTCTGGCGTTGACATTGAAAAGGCCCTTGGAAACGCTGGGATCAGAGTTGAGATGGCCGATCGTGACACGGTCGTCTTCTTAGCGACCTTGGCCGATACGCACGAAGATTTCGACTATCTCACTAAGACTCTCATTCCCATTCTTCAATCACTTCAGCAGGTAGTAAGACCTTCAGCGACTGCGTTGAGTTGGTCTGTAGTACCGACTCGCGGTATCTCGATGCGCGATGCTTACTTTGCCGATACCGAGATGGTCTCAGCTGCGAACGCTCGTGGCAGAGTTTCCGCTGATCTCATCGCTCCTTATCCTCCTGGCGTGGCAGTTGTCGCCCCTGGCGAGCTCCTTACAGAACAGATCATCGATGGTCTTTCCAAATCAAAGGAGGCTGGCGTGCGCATCGCATATGCGACAGATGCGACCCTCGATAGTTATCGCGTCGTTAAGTAGGATCACCACATGGCATATATCGGAAATATGTATGGACCAGCATTTACCTTTCTTGGAGTTCCGTCCTGCGATCTAGAAGTTCCTGAAAGTTATGCCGGCGCAGATGTCGTCATCATTGGGGCTCCGATTGATTCAGGTACTTCATTCCGCTCCGGTGCAAAATTCGGTCCCCAAGCGATTCGTGGGACTGATTACCTCCCTCATGACGGTGAACGCCCTCATATGGCGCTCCGTACCGATGGGCTGAAGGATCTCAAGGTTGTCGATGCTGGCGACTTGCTTATGCCACCCGATGATTTGGTGAAGGCGCTCAAACTTCTCGAAGAGGCGACTGAGAAGATCACGGCAAGTGGTGCGATTCCATTAGTACTTGGTGGAGATCATTCAATTACTTCGGCCGATGTTGTCGGTATCGCAAATAAGTTTGGCTGGGGCAAAGTCTCGATGATCCACTTCGATGCTCATGCAGATACCGGTGATACCCAAAATGGTTCACTAGTCGGTCACGGAACACCAATGCGTCGACTCATTGATTCTGGTGCAGTTCGTGGAGACCGTTTCCTTCAGCTCGGACTTCGTGGATATTGGCCTGAACCGGCAACACTTGATTGGATGAGCAATCAGAAGATGCGCTCATATGAGATGACCGAGATTCATCACCGCGGTTTAAAGGCCGTGTTAGATGAATCCTTTGCAACACTCACTGATGAGTGTGATGGCGTCTTCCTCTCTGTCGATATTGATGTTGTTGATCCAGGCATGGCACCTGGCACCGGTACACCAGAACCAGGCGGCATGACTTCGCGAGAACTTCTCGAAGCCGTGCGCCGAATCTGTATGGAGCTTCCCATTGTTGGTATCGATGTCGTAGAAGTTGCACCAGCATTTGATAGCTCTGATATCACCGCAATGCTTGCAAATCGAGTGGTGCTTGAAGCTCTCAGTGCAATTGCCTTCCGCCGCAAAGGTGGCGAGTACTCCCCGGTCCGTAATCTGCTCGACCGATAACCTGCGAGTTATAACGTAGCGAGGATTGCCTCAATATCGCTGACTTGAGTCCAAGGGTTCACAATGGCAAAACGAAGTATCGGCTCACCCCGGTGCGATGATGGCGTAACGAAACCAATCTGATCGGCCAGCAACTTATCGCTCCACGCTTGATAATCCGATGCACTCCATCCTGGGCGAGTGAAAGCCACGATAGAAAGATTTGGTTCGACTAAGAGTTCTAAGCGTGGGTGGCTCTTGATCAACTCTGCTGCACTTCGCGCAACGGCCATCGTCTTATTCATCGCCTCTGCGTATGCATCAGTTCCATGTGTCGCGAGTGAGAACCAGAGTGGCAATCCACGCGAGCGTCTGGTTAATTGAATCGCATAATCTGATGGATTCCATTCACTCTCATCATTAAGAGTGTCGAGATATTCAGCATGCTGTGTATGGGCCTTCTTCGCTAACTCGGGGTTTCGATAGATCAAGGCGCAGGCATCAAATGGTGCAAAGAGCCACTTGTGTGGATCAACGATGAGTGAATCGGCCTTCTCAACTCCACTGAATTTCGGTTTAACCTCAGGTGAGCAGAGTGCAGCAAGTCCATATGCGCCATCGACGTGGAACCAAATTCCCCGCGAGTTTGCATAGTCGGCAATTCCATGAAGATCATCAATAATTCCCAAGTTCGTCGTTCCTGCTGTCGCAACAATCGCAAAGATGCGATGGCCGGCATGAGTTGATTCATATTCTTCAATGGCTTTTTGTGCTGCTACTCCCTGCATCACTCCCGATCCATCGGTAGCTACCTTGAGGACCTCAATATCCATCACATCTGCTGCGGATTGAATGGATGAATGTGCCTCACCGCTACATGCGACGACCCAACGAGTGACATCGGTAAAGAGTGTTCGCGCATGGTTTCGAGCAGCAACAAGTGCAGAGAGATTACCGATCGTTCCACCTTGGACAAAGACTCCCCCAGCACTTTGAGGCATACCAGCAAGATCGCTGATCCAGCGAAGTGCTTGATTTTCTGCGAAGACTGCACCTGCTCCCTCTAACCAAGAACCGCCGTAGAGGGCACTTGCTCCGACAACAAGGTCAAAGAGGTTAGCTGCCTCTGTTGGCGCAGAAGGAATGAAGGCAAGGTAGCGTGGATGGTCTGTCGATATACAAGCTGGGGCAAGTACATCTTTGAATAGCGAGAGCGCCTTGCTTCCACCCAGGCCCTTTGCCGTAATGGTATTTCCAACGAGTGAATAGAGTTCTTCTGGACTCTTGGGTCCATCGAGTGGTGGATTATCTTTCAACCGAATAAGTGAGTAATCCAAAATCTCCTGGGCGAGCGCTTCAACATCTGGAGTGAACTCATGCATAGGTTTAGTCTGCCAGCAAAAATTAGGAAGCGCGCCAGCAATACCAGGCGACAACGCTCCGCATTCCTGCGAATTGATCACCCAACACGTGTAAGGCCTTTGGCTTGATCGGTTCAGCGTTCTTATGAAGGATGTCCCACCCACGTCGGACCGCCAGGTCATCGATCGGCCAGACATCGAGTCGACCCAATTGAAAGATCAGGAACATCTCAACTGTCCAACGACCGATACCGAAGAGCGGAAGTAACTCCTTGATGATCTCTTCTTCATCCATGTATGAAAAGCGCTTGAAATGTACATCGCCTGAGAGAGTCGCCTGCGTGAGCTCATCGAGAGTTCGAACCTTCGCTCCAGTTAGGCCTACTGATTGGAGCTCCTTGAGCGATAATCGCCCAACCTTCTCTGCGGTAATCGAACCTCCACATTTCTCACTGAGTCTTCCGCCGATCGTTCGGGCGGCGGCAGAACTAACCTGCTGGGCAATCACTGCTCGCACAAGTGATTGGTAATTCGTCTGCTTAGGCTTCTCTAAGCCGAAAGTGCATGGCGCATACTCTTTTATCGCACGGCCAAAGACCGGATCAATCTTTGGAATACGTCGCTTTATTGCAGCGAGCTCGTTGGCTCGATCTGTCATTGCGTCCGATGGACTTTGTGATTAGCAGCCTGAGCGATTGGTCGAATAATCATCGAATCAACATTGAAGTGATCGGGAAGCATGACTGACCATCGAATTGCTTCAGCTACATCTTCTGCGACAAGAGGTGCGGCTACACCCTTGTAAACATTTTCAGCTTTTGCTGGATCGCCAAGACGGACAAGAGAGAACTCTTCAGTCTTCACCATGCCTGGGGCGATCTCAGTAACTCGAATTGGTTCGCCATTGAGCTCTAAGCGGAGTGTGCGGGCAAGTGATGTCTCGGCATGCTTTGCTGCCACATAACTGCCACCATTTTCATATGCCGTGTGTCCGGCTGTTGATGAGATGATGACAATGTGCCCCTTGCCATTCTTTCGAAGTACTGGGGTCAACGCCTTCACAACTCGCACTGTGCCGATGACATTGACATCATAGGTCTTTTTCCAGATTGCGGGATCTGAGTCCAAGACAGAAGATGCATCGAAAGCACCACCAGCGCAGTTAATTAATACATCGAGGTTCTTCTCCGCGAACTCTGCTGCCAGAAGATCAACACTTGCTTGATCTGTTACATCTAGTGCGATGGTCGAAATCTTAGAATTCTTGGCAGCGAGCTCCTTGAGGCGATCAATTCGACGTGCAGCAGCAATGACATGAAAACCATTCTCAGCCAAGAGAAGTGCTGTGGCGGCACCGATTCCACTGCTCGCGCCTGTTACTACTGCACATCGTTCTTTACTCATGGGGCAAGCATAAGCGCGTGGACTAATTCTTGGTGCGCCCCGGTAAGACCTTTATATTCAATGGTCTCCGGGCTCATGGATCGGAGGGTTTCAGCAAATGCCGCTGCTTCATCTGGGCGACCCATAATCCAGGCGAGAGGTTCGGCTCGATTTCGAATCGTAAAGAGGATTGCTTCAGATTCAGTGCTTCGCGTGAGGGTTTGGCGCTCGGTCCTCCACCAGTATTCCTGCGGATCGCGATCCTGATGTATCGATTCAGGTTGATGAAGATCTGGCGTGGAGTGGAGTGACCAATTCTTACGCCATACCGGACGATCTGAAGTGATCTTGTCGAAGGTCGCAGTCATATAAGGCTGAAGAGCGTTGGCATAACCAGGTACTGGGGAGTGAATCCGATCGAGAGACTTCCCCATCTTCTCGGATAATTTCCACCGTGATGGAAAGAGAACTGCGCCAGCGATCAGAGTCCATTCACCATCAATTTTCTTGAGAACACAAAGATCTTCAGCTACCACACGAGTTAATTCAAGGAGGAGCTTTGGGCTGGAAAGATCAGCTTGGAATCCAGTCTCTTGATGAGTTACTGAATCTGGAGTAAAGGAATATTCACTCGAATGATATTCCTTGAGGTTGCTCACGATCAGACTCGCAAAGTAGTGAATCTCTGCATCATGCCCATCGACAGCGCCATAAACGACAGACTCAGCCTGAGAGATCAGAGAACTTCGTTCTTTGAGTTGAGGGGCGAGATCAACACCACCTTCAAGCCATAAAGAAGGTTCAAGAGTGCGAAGGCCCATCGCTAATTTGAATGGCTTCCCGTCGGTCGGCGGGCCATAGACATAATCACTCACGCGGCAATCATCTCGAAAAGATTTGCTGAGCGCTAGGCTGACGAGGTGTTGATCCTGTTGCCGCCCAGTGAGGGAAAATCCTCTCCAGAACGCGGAAAGAAACTCAATCTCAAAAACCTCTTCGGTTCACCGGATCTCACCGATATTCGTACACAACTTTTAGAGAGCCGCCCAGAGATTGACCAGACCCTCTGCCAACCTGCATATGAGATTTACACTGGCGTTCTCTATCAGTCGCTGAACTGGGAATCGCTCTCCACTGCCGCCAAGAAGCGTGGATCGGAGTCGATTCTCATTATCTCGGCGCTTATGGGAGCAATCAGGATTGATGACATCATTCCCGCCTACAAACTCAAGATAACGACCTCGCTATGGAAGAAGCCACTCGCACACCTGTTGGAATCATTGGATTCAGATCTGATTATCGACTGCCGATCCTCAACATATTCCGGTGTATGGATACCACCACACCACAAGACCGTTGCTGTACGGGTCTTTCAACTCAAAGGTGGCAAAAAATCGGTTATCACGCATATGTCTAAGAAGTATCGTGGCGAACTTGTTCGGCATCTACTCCAAAACTCTGCCCCTCAAACGGCTCAAGAACTCCATGCAATAGCCCGCGAGAAATTCACATGCGATCTGATTCCGGCAACTGGGATAAATCCCTCGTACCTCGATCTCCTGATAGAGAATTAAGCTTTAGCCGAGTCGCAGGTGCAGCGCTGGTCTTCTGAAAATGGCGCGAGGGCTTCTTCAATATGTTCACCGCAGCCAACCCAGGTGGCCTTTAAGCATTTTTCGCACTGAATAGGGCTGCACATAGAACTACTCCTTGATCTCATTGGCTCTGACCGCATCCTAGATGCAAAAGGCTTGCAACCACTGATCAAAAGGGCGCTGACGCTTTAGTTGAAATTTCAACTAAATACCCCTATTGTTCACTTACACGAAATACGGTTCCCCCGTAAGAAAAGTTCAATTCGCATCTATGTAAAGGAATACACATGTCAGTACTTTCAACTTTGCCAGCAGGTTCATTCGCAATCGATCCATCACACAGCCGCATCGGCTTCAGCGCACGTCACGCAATGGTGACAAAGGTTCGCGGAGCTTTCAATGAGTTCTCAGGCACCGGATCACTCGCAAATGGCGCAGGTTCAGTTACTGTTGAAATCAACGTAGCTTCAATCGATACCCGTAGCGCTGACCGCGATGGTCACCTACAGTCTCCTGACTTCTTCGATGTTGCAAATTTCCCAAAGATCACTTTCGTCTCTACATCTGTTAAGGATTCTGGTTCTGACAAGGTTGTAGTCGATGGCAACATCACTATCAAGGATGTTACAAAGCCAATTTCAATCACCTTTGAATACACAGGTGCCGCTACCGACCCATTCGGTAACGCTCGCGTCGGTTTTGAAGGCGAAGCAGAGATCAATCGTAAGGATTTCGGTCTTACATGGAACGCTGCTCTCGAGACTGGTGGATTGCTCGTCTCTGAGAACATCAAGCTTGAGTTTGAAATCTCAGCTATCGCAGCTAAGTAATAAAAGCTTCTTAAAGTGCCCTCGAGAAATCGGGGGCACTTTTTTAATCTGTGAGACCTTTTCCTTCAAATATCTTTGGCGCAGCCTTTTCGACCCGACTCACTCGCGTCACTTCTTGCTTAGCCCCCATAAAGTGGAGCACATAGCCTCGCTGGCGTCCTGGGGTGAGCTTCTTAAACGCAGGTGTGAGACCACTGATCTTCTTCATAGCCTTGAGAACTTCGTCTGGTATTTCAAAGTCAGCCGCTTTCTTGACCGGTACCTTTGCTCCAGATTCTTCAACCGCAATCGCTTCGGCGATATATCTCTTGACCACGGGTTTTAACTTCTTGAGCTCAGCCATATTTTTAAATCTGATCTGTCGCCCTGATTGAACATTCGCCGTCTGTTGAATGAGCAACTTCTCTGGATCCTTCATGATCGCAGCCTTCAAGAAGAGAATTGCGAAGTACTCCTTGAACCCATGGAGCAGAAAGACATTTTTCCCATTGAGCGTATAACAAGGCTGACCCCACTTAAGTTCCTCAGTGAGACCGCTAGAAAGAGCAATCTTTCGAAGTTCAGCCATCTCTTCCGGCCACCTCACCTCTTTGCTGAGGGCAACATCCACACGCTTGTTCATGCGCTCAATCTATCTCAGGGGTACCGTTGCCTAATGAGCAATCTCGGTCGTCTTGCACTCGTAGGCTCGGGTGAATACCTGCCTGTTATGCAAGATTTCGAGGCGATGTTGCTCGATGCTGGAATAAGCAAAAAATACGTGCAGATTCCCACAGCCGCCGGTCGCGAGAGTGCCTCACGACTAGATTATTGGCGACAGATCGGCGCCGATCAAGCCGAACGAATTGGCGCTCAACAGATTTTTCTCCCAATCTTCAACCGCGATGATGCGATGCGTGAAGATCTGGCCGCCCAAGTTGATGGCGCTGGACTTATCTATCTGAGCGGTGGAGACCCACACTATTTGGCAAGTTCGCTGATGGGCACTCCACTCTGGGAGGCGATTGAAAGAAATTGGCGCAACGGCTCATCACTCGCAGGGTGTAGTGCAGGTGCCATGGCACTAGGTCCAGATATTCCAAATTTTAGAAAGATGAAAGCGGAGGGCAGTGCGGGGTTGAATCTCCTCCCAAAGATTCGCACTATCCCTCATTACAACAAGTTCTTTGGGTGGATTCCTGATTCAGCTGCTCAATTATTTCTTAAGGCACCCGCTCATATCACCGTTACTGGAATTGATGAAGACACTGCCATCTGGTCAGATGACCTAACGGAATGGAACGTGGTTGGCAGGGGTTCGCTCCACCTGCTGACCGGGGAGAAGCTGGGTAAGTTCCCGCACGGAAGTTCGGTCACCTTCTAGCAATCTCCGTGGAGATTACTCGGGGAAGTGGCAGGCGACTTGCGAGCCACCGATCTGCAATAGATCAGGAGCGGTTGTTCGACAGATATCCTGCGCCTTCCAGCAGCGGGTGTTGAAGACACAACCCTGAGGTGGATTAGCAGGTGAGGGTAACTCGCCATTCATGACAATGCGCTCACGCTTGCGCTCAATCTCCGGATCTGGAACTGGGACAGCTGAAAGAAGCGCCTTTGTATACGGGTGGTGCGGAGATTTAAAGAGACTCTCTGTAGGCGCAATCTCCATTACCTTGCCGAGGTACATCACTACAACACGATCAGAGATATGTTGAACGACTGAGAGATCGTGAGCGACAAATACATACGAGAGACCAAACTCGTCTTGGAGATCGTCAAGAAGATTCACAACCTGAGCTTGAATCGACACATCGAGTGCTGAGACTGGCTCATCAGCGATGATCAACTTAGGCCGGAGCGCTAACGCGCGTGCGATACCGATACGTTGGCGCTGTCCACCTGAGAACTCATGTGGGAAGCGATTGATGTGCTCCGGGTTTAGACCAACACTCTCAAGGAGCATCTGGACTTCTTTGTGAACCCCACCGACTGGTTCTACGCCATGGATCTCAAAAGGTGCAGCAATAATCTTTCCAACGGTATGTCGTGGATTAAGAGAGGCATATGGATCTTGGAAGATCATCTGCATCTGGGAGCGAAGGGCTTTGAGATCTTTTGAGGTCGCCTTTGCAAGATCCTGCCCGTCGTAGATAATCTCGCCCGCGGTTGGATCGTAAAGGCGCATGATGGTGCGGCCAGCGGTGGTCTTTCCGCAGCCCGATTCGCCCACGAGTCCCACGGTCTCGCCACGACCAACTTCGAAATCGATTCCATCAACTGCTTTGATAGTGAATTTCTTGCGGCCCATTAAGCCCGTGGAGCCTTCGAAGTGCTTCTTTAAACCTTTTACCTGCAAGATTGAGTCTGACATTAATTCGCACTCCTTTGCGCAGAGATTGCGGATACTTCAGCAAGGTTGAGGTGGCATCGAGATTGGTGATTGTCTGCCTTTAATGTCGACTCTGGACGAGTCGTAGCGCAGAGATTGCCCGGGACATGTGAAGCAAATTCGCAACGCTCACGGAAAGCGCAGCCTTGAGGAAGTGAAATCAAAGAAGGAGGTTGTCCATTAATTGTCTTGAGGCGCTTGCCATGGAACTCGTCAACACGTGGAATAGAACCTAGCAAACCGACTGTATAAGGGTGAGCTGGTCGATAGAAGACATCATCTACTGCGCCTTGTTCAACAAGACGTCCCGCATACATCACGTTGATACGGTCAGCTACTTCAGCGACCACACCCATATCGTGAGTGATGAGCAAGACTGCAGTGTTGAACTCTTTCTGCATATCCTGAATGAGTGCAAGGATTTCTGCCTGAACGGTTACATCCAGCGCAGTCGTTGGCTCATCGGCGATCAAGAGCTTCGGATTATTTACTAAAGCCATAGCGATCATCACACGTTGGCGCATACCACCAGAGAATTGGTGAGGATATTCATCAATGCGCTTATGAGGATCTGGGATTCCAACAAGATCGAGCATCTCGAGCGTACGTGCGCGAGCCGCCTTCTTGTCACCTTTGTTATGAAGGAGCCATGCCTCTGAAATCTGATTATTGATCGTGTAATAAGGGTGAAGCGATGACATGGGATCCTGAAAGATCATCGCCATCTGATTTCCACGTAGCTTGCGAATAACTTCTTCCTCAGCACTATTAATTTCGACACTGCCAGATTCGAGGTTAAGGAAGATCTCACCATGAATCTCTGTGCGCTTTGGATTGTGTAGCCCCATGATTGCCATGGAAGACACTGACTTACCGGAACCAGATTCGCCAACGATGGCGAGGGTCTCTCCTAGATTGACAGAGAATGAGACATCATCAGTAGCGCGAACAACACCATCTTCCGTCTGGAAAGAGACAGAGAGATTCTTAACTTCGAGAAATGGCTTCATTTGATGCGCACCCTTGGATCCAAATAGGCATAAGCGATATCGACGAGCAGGTTAAAGAGAATAATGAATGTTGCAGCGAAGAGAGTTGTTCCGACGATTAAAGGTAGATCGAAATCTTGCAACACTGCCTTCAGGGATACTTCGCCCAAACCAGGTAGCTGGAAGATATTCTCGGTAATAATCGCTCCGCCCAAGAGGCCACCAAAATCAAGGCCAGCATTTGTAATCAATGGTGCGAGCGAGGTGCGAAGGTTGTGCTTGATCAAAATTCGACGCGGCGTCACGCCCTTGGCGCGAGCCGTGCGAATGAAATCCTCTGATGAAGTCTCAATGACATTGCTTCGGGTAAGTCGCGTATAGATCGCGCTAAATGCGAGTGCCAATGAGACCCAGGCAAAGATAAAGTTCTTGACAAATCCAATGGGATTGGACCAGGGCGAGATCCAGACACCTTGTGCAATCGGATCAATCCAATGAAGCATAAAGGCACCGATGTAGATGAGAAGTCCAAGGATAAAGATCGGCATCGATCCACCGATAAGAACAAAAGCTGTTGTGATCTTATCTATCCAGGTTCCGCGGAAGCGAGCTGCAAGAACACCGAGGCTAACGCCAGAGACAAACCACAAGATAAATGCACCGATTGCCAGGCTCAGTGTGTATGGGAATGCATGGGCAATAACAGATGTGACGCACTCATTATTAGGGAATGAGTATCCCAACGCTGGGGCTGGGCAATGGAATGCTGCTGCGCCCTCACCGTAATTGCGGCCAACAAATATTCCTAAGAAGAAGCGCCACCATTGCTCATAGAGCGGGACGTCAAGCCCAAGTCGATGGCGATTTCCAGCCACAGCGATCGGATTGCAGTGAACGCCGCATGAGATTTTCGCTGGATCTACTGGGAGAAACCCAAAGATCACATAGACAACGATGGTTAAGAGAAAGAGAAGGAGCAGCGTATAAGCGAGGCGCTTCGATACGTACTTCAGCATTCTTCATACTCCTTGGTTTGGCGGCTTCTATAGTGATATCCGAAACTTCTCCGGTATTCCATTCAACGGTCGTGCATTGAAAAGGAGCGGCTCGCGGGGAGCCGCTCCTTTTCAATTACTTACATACTGATGAAGTCAGTAACTACCTCAGTATTACTTGACGTACATCTTAGGGAAGAGCAGTGAACCCTGAGGCAACCAGAAGGCCGCTCCACCGATTCCTGAACCCCATTGATTCTGTTCAAGGTTGAAGATTGGGCGGAGAGTCCAGTACTGATCCATCGCGTACTGGTTCAGCGCCTTCCAATCTGCCGCTTGCTTTGCACGGTTAGTCTCAGCCTGTGCTGCAAAGACCTTTGCCTCAAATGCTGGATATGCAGGATCTGTCCAGTTCTGAGTGAGGTCAAAGCCACCATTCTTGGTGTAGAGGTCTGGGATAACTGTTGAAGCATTTGGCCAGTCAGCAGCCCAACCAGAGGTAGCAATGTCATCTTCCTTTGTTGGATCCTGTACATATGAGTAATAAGTACCTGGCTCCAAGAAGTTGAATGTCACCTGGATTCCAGCTGCGTTGAGTGCAGTCTGGATAAGTGCTGATCCCTTCTTGTTTGTTGCAGTGTTAGAGATATCGAAGACGAGTCCCTTATTTGGATCAGTTGCACGAGCATAAGTTGCTGGGCAGCTGGTCTTTGCCTGCGCCATCAATGATGCTGCGTATGTTGAGTTTCCATCAACCTTCCAATTTGGATCGTGGATATTGCCCTTTGTTGGAGCGAAGTCAGTCGCAAGAAGCGGAGCGATAACTCCGTCACCAGGATTGCCGTAGAACTGTGGTCCGCCGGCTAGATCGATGAGCGCCTGGGTATTGATTGCAAAGAAGACAGCCTTGCGGATATCCAAGCAATCTAGGTGACCAGGTGCAACGTTCACTGCATAGTAGCGAACGTATGGGCTGGCGGTATTTGTACCACGAGACTTTGTTGCCCCATTGAAGAATGCAACGTTATTTGTTGGCTGGAGTCCCTGATCGTAGTTAACAGCATTCTTTGTTGAATCTGTTAGGAAGATCTGGTCGCGAACGTCTTCAGAGATTCCGAAGCGCATAACAACCTGATCTGGGTAAGGAGTACGCCAGGTATCTGTTGCCTTGCTCCACTGTGGGTTACGTACCAAGGTGAGATCGGTACCGATCTTGTATTCCTTGATCTTGTAAGGTCCAAGTGCCCATGGTGCGTTGTCGTATGCAGCGCCGGTATCAGCTGACTGCTTTACTGGAGACATTGCTGGGTATGTTGCAAAGTTGTTGAAGTCACCAACTGGCTTGTTGAGCTTGAGGGTGATTGTCATACCGTTACATGTAACAGCCTTATCGAAGTAAGCCTGTCCAGTCTTCTTGTATGGTCCGAGATACATTGGGTTGCCCTTTGCATCTGCTGGAATATCAAGGTCCTGAAGTAGGTATGAAGGTCCGTCGGTGATGACGTCAGTTGCGAAGGTACGTGAAAGTGCGTACTTCTCATCTGCGCAAGTAAGTGGTGAGCCGTCCTGCCACTTGATACCTGACTTAATTGTCCATGACCATGTCTTTCCACCGTTACTTGGTACACCAGTGTTAGTAGCAAGATCTGGAATCAATGTGAGGCCAGCTTGTCCGACTGCAGGAGTCCACGCTACGAGTGTGCGATAAAGATAGGTGTTAGCAAAGGCAATATCCTGACCGGTATAGATGCGTTGTGGGTCAAGGTGATTGAGTTGCTTAGCCTGGGTGATGTAATACATCGTTCCGCCCGCATGTGGGCCAGATGTAGCTGCGTTTACCGATGTGCCAGAAAGCGACATCGAAAGCGCAAATGTAAGGGCTGCGAAACCAGCGATCGATTTCTTCTTACCCTTCAGATACTGCTTGGTAGACATGTGTCTCCTTATCAGTCGAGGGACCCACCTCTTGTTTGCCAAGAGTTGGGCTTGAGTTAACGGCGAGGCTAGTCCAATTTGTCCTATTCCGCTAGAGATCAGACGAAATCAGGGCAGAAACTCATAAGGTGGTTAGCGGTCCGACTTGGAGTCGAGGGCGTCCCGAAGGCCATCACCGAAGAGGTTCAGGGCGAGGACCACGATGATCACCATGGCGGCCGGGATGATTAAATAGGCAGAGTCACGTTGCCAGTAGTTTTGAGCATCATTGAGGACAAGTCCCCAGGTTGAGCCAGGGGCCTGAACGCCAACTCCCAAGAAGGAGTAGACAGCTTCGGCGGCGAGGTAGCCAGGCAATGAAATTGAGAGGTAGATGATCGCAAGCGGCCAGAGGTTCGGCAGGATCTCCTTAAAGATCAATCGAATGTTTGAGGCTCCCAAAGAACGGGCAGCCAGGATGAACTCTTTTTCGCGGATACTGAGTACCTGCGAGCGCACCACACGGAAGAATCCGGGCCACGAGAAGATCACCAGGATGACCACCATGACAACGATGCGGGCGCCGTTCTTATGAGCGATTCCTGTAGCTTCCACTCTCTGAGTAAGTGGAATGCTCAAGGCCACATACATAAATGTTGATGGGAAGGCGAGCATAAAGTCCGCTACGCGGCCAATCGCACTGTCGTACTTTCCGCCGATCAAGCCTGCGGAGATTCCGAGAAAGAGTCCAACGGCCACGAAGGCGATACTCGTAATGAATGCGATTGAGAATGAGATGCGAGATCCGTATGAAAGTAGTCCGAAGAGATCTCGACCAACACCTGGTTCAATTCCAAATGGATGATGCCAACTGATTCCGCCCCAATGGCCCTTAGGTAGTCCCGAGGTATCTAACGTCCCACGATAGATGGTGTGGTTATCGACATTGAATATCTTGGTAACCAACGGTGCGCCGAATCCTAAGATAATGAAGAATGCTGAAACTCCGAGGGAGGCCATCGCGACTCTATTTCGCTTTAATCGTCGCCATGCGATCTGACGGGGGCTCTTCTCTTCGACTCGACTCTGGAGTGCCTCTAGATCTGCCGGGGTATCGATAGTCATAATGGGCGATAATAACCCTTGATCACCTTGAGCGCGCAAGATGCTCAACTATTCCTACCTACACTCCTGCCTATACTCCTGCCATGCTTCATCTCATCGAGACGGACCGGTTGGAGCTCATTCTGATTGAAGCGAATGAGATGATCACCCTGTACGAGACCCCTGAGGAATTCTCCATATATAGAGGTAAGAATTTTTCTAACCCCCACCGAGTCTTGATGGACGATAGTGGCCCACTGCGCTGGCGGGTTACACAGGTGAAAGAGGACCCATCCCTCGCAATCTGGTTGATTCGCTGGATCGTAGATAAGACGACTCGTGAAATCGTCGGCAGCATTAGCTTTCACGCCAAACCCGATGACTCCGGGATGATCGAGGTCGGCTTGGGAATCCATCCGGATTTTCAGAATAAAGGCATAGGCGCTGAAGCGCTGGAAGGTATGTGGAGTTGGGTAATCGATCAACCAGGTGTGAAAACTCTTCGGTATACGGTCAGCGAGAGCAATGCTCCATCAATCCGCTTGATTAATAAATTCGGATTTGAAAATGTTGGGATTCAAATTGATGAGGAAGATGGTCCAGAAATCATTTTCGAGATGAGCGCTGATAGATTTAGGAGCATGGGAGACCGTCATGAGTAAGGTTGGGCCTAACCTCCTCTTTCTTGGATTAATGGTTGCCACAATCATCGGCAT
>Ga0208872_1000880_pt1 | contig 20076 bp, 17 predicted proteins | sample CryBogCBH12Aug08_FD_185508 | JGI IMG/M metagenome (GOLD analysis project Ga0208872, IMG submission 185508) | Freshwater microbial communities from Crystal Bog, Wisconsin, USA - CBH12Aug08 (SPAdes) | ecosystem: Environmental > Aquatic > Freshwater > Lake | place: Crystal Bog, Wisconsin, USA...
GCTGAGCGCGGCGATCTCGTCGGCATTCACGGTGGGATGGAAACGAATTCCACCCTTGCCCGGTCCCCGTGACGTGTCGTGATGGATGCGCCACCCCGTAAACATTTCGACGTTGCCCGAGTCCATGCGAACGGGAACAGCGACTTCCAAGATTCTCTCCGGCGTCACGATTCTCTTGATCATGCCGTCATCGAGTTGCAGGAGATGTCCCGCTCGTTCAATGAGTGAGACCACGTTGAGCCACGGGTTAAAGACCCCCGCGGTTGCGTCTTCCGGTCGTGTGACCACGTTGTCACCAGCCTTTGTTGTGTCGACGGGGCTCCGTTGCCCCTCTGTGGAAAGGCTAGGTCAGAAGCAGCGAGTTCGCGTGGCAGAGGACGAATCTTGGTTACTATTCGACACGTTCCTACGTCACTGGAGTAGATCACATGAAGATTTCCACGATGCTCAGTTATTCGGGCGGCTTTAAGGAAGCGGCTCGACAGGTCGCGGAAATGGAAAAGGCTGGTCTCGACCTGGTCTGGGTCGCCGAAGCGTACGGATTCGATGGACCTTCCCTCATGGGATACCTCGCGGCGCTCACCGAGACGGTGGAAATTGGCGCAGCGATTTTGCCGATTTACACTCGCACCCCGACGCTGATCGCGATGACCGCGGCCGGTATCGACGCCCTCTCCGACGGTCGATTCCACCTCGGCCTCGGCGCGTCGGGGCCTCAAGTAATCGAGGGATTCCACGGTGTGCCGTACACCAACCCCTTGGGTCGTACTCGCGAGATCATTGATATCTGTCGCACGACGTGGAAGCGCGAGGCGCCGCTCACCCACCAGGGTAAGAACTACACGTTGCCGCTGCCCGCCGAGCAGGGTACGGGACTCGGCAAGGCCCTCAAAATCATCGCTCACCCCGTTCGCAGTGAGATCCCGATCTGGGTGGCGTCTTTGGGTGAAAAGAACGTGGCCATGACCGCGGAGTTGGCGAACGGCTGGATCCCCATCCTCTACGTGCCCGAAAAGGCGAACGACGTCTGGGGCGCACCCTTGGCGGAAGGATTTGCGAAGCGTGACCCCTCACTCGGCGCAATGCAGGTGACGGCGGGCGGCATGCTCGCAATTGGTGAGAGCGAGGATGTCTTGAAGCTGCGCGACCTGCAGCGTTCGATGATCGCCCTGTACGTGGGTGGCATGGGCGCCAAGGGCAAGAACTTCTACAACGAGTTGGCCCAGCGCTACGGATACGAAAAAGAAGCCGCCATCATTCAAGATCTCTATCTGGAGGGCAAGAAGCAAGAGGCGATGGCGGCCGTGCCGGCCGAGTTCTGCGAGCTCACCACTCTGTGCGGTCCGGAGAGCTACGTCGCCGAGCGCATCGCGGCATTCAAGGAAGCCGGCGTCACGCACTTGCAGATTCACCCCGTTCCCCAGGAAGGCCAGACAGCCGCGTCGCTCATTGAGACGGTGAAGAAGTACACCGCGTAGTGAACGAACGGCGACCGCTCGATCGACGCCCCGTCTTTGTCACGGGGGGATCGGGGTTTATTGGTCAACATTTGCTGGTCGCGTTGCGCGAGCGCGGGATCAGCGCGCGAGCTCTCGCTCGCAGTGACGCGGCAGCCGCGGCGGTGTCCCGTGCGGGTGCGGACGTGGTTCGAGGAGATTTGTCGGACCTCGCGTCACTCACCAATGGGATGCGAGGGTGTCAGGCCGTCGTGCACCTAGCTGCTCTTGTTCGTGACGACGGATCCCGTGACGATTTTCAACGTGACGTGATCGACGGCACGTCGGACGTCCTGGCGGCGGCGCGTACAGCGGGCGTGGGTCGCTTTGTGCACATGAGCACCGAAGCTGTCCTGGCGGCGGGTAAAGCCCTTGACACCGACGAGCGCGAGCCGTATCCGCGACACACCGTTGGCTTGTACTCATGGAGCAAGCAAGAAGCCGAAAAGCGAGTACTCGCTGCGGCATCGAATGACTTTCATACCGTCGCGGTGCGGCCCACGTTTGTCTGGGGACGCGGCGACACGGTGCTGCTGCCACAAATATCGGCGGCGGTCACGGCCAACCGCTTCGCATGGGTCGGTGGCGGGCGCGCACGAAAGTCCACGAGTCACGTGGGCAATGTGGTCGAAGGGACCTTGCGCGCGCTGGAATACGGCGCCAACGCAGAGGCGTATTTCATCAATGACGCCGAGGTGCGAGTACTGCGCGACTTTCTCACCTCACTCTTGGCCACCCAGGGCATCGATATTCACGCCGGCGATATTCCTCTGCCTCTCGCGTACGGTGCGGCGAAAGCCACCGAAGCAGCGTGGCGCCTGACCGGTCGACGGGGGACGCCGGCCTTGAGCGTGGCCGCTCTCAATTTGGTGTTCATGGACTGGGTGTTCTCCTGCGAGAAAGCGCAGCGCGATCTCGGTTACGCCCCCGTGGTGTCCGTGGCGCAGGGAATGGCCGAGTTGCGCGGCACGTCGTAACACGCGCGCTGTGTAGATTGAGCCGAATCACGAGTGAGGGGGAGCAATGCCGAAGGCACCAGTGAACGGGATTGAGATCTACTACGAGCAGCGCGGGAACGCGAACGATCCTGCGCTGCTCCTGATCGCCGGACTGGGGGCGCAGATCACGGGGTGGGCCGATGGTTTCCTCACGCAGCTCGCGGACGCGGGATTCTTTGTGACGACCTACGACAACCGTGACGTGGGATATTCCACGTGGCTCACTGACCTGGGTCTGCCGGACGCCGGTCAAATCTTGACGGGCGAACAGAAGTCCCCCTACCTCCTCACGGACATGGCTCGCGACGGCGCGGAATTGGTCCGCTTCTTGGGACTGGGTCCCGTCCACGTGGTCGGCGTGTCCATGGGTGGCATGGTCGCCCAGCAGTTCGCCATAGATCACCCCGACCTCACGCGCACCCTGACGTCCATCATGAGCACGCCGCACGCCAACGAAGTGGGTCAACCCACACCGGAGGCGATGACGATGTTGCTCACTCCGCGCAGCGATGAATTCGAGGCCTTCATGGTGCAGGAAATCGAGGCGTGGCGCCTCACGTCGGGTCCGGACTATCCGATTGACGAAGCGTGGGTTCGCCAACAGGCCGAGGCGTCGTGGACACGAGGTCGCAATCCCGAGGGTGTCATGCGACAGATGGCCGCCATTGTCCAGTCGCCCGACCGACGTCCGTTGTTGGCCAACGTGCACGTTCCCGCCATGGTCCTGCACGGAGAGAGCGATCCGCTCGTCACCATTAGTGGCGGCGAAGCGACGGCGGCCGCGTTGCCGAACGCGACGTTTGTGCGCTACCCCGGACTCGGACACTCGGTGCCCGAGGAACTGTGGAGTGAGATGATCGGCCGAATCTATGAGGTCAGTCAGCGGGCGTAACGCGCGAGACGTCTCGTCCACCGGACTGCAGCCACGCGTCGTACATGCCCGCGTAGACACCACGCGCGGCGAGCAACTCGCTCGGTGTTCCCATTTCCACAATGCCACCGTGATCGATGACGACGATGCGATTGGCGCGTTGGGCGGTTGTGAGACGGTGCGCGATGAGGATCGCCGTGCGGCCCTCGAGGACTTTGTCGAGGGCGCGTTCAATCACCGTCTCGCTCTGCAGGTCCAGTGATGAGGTGGCTTCGTCGAGCACCATGACGCGAGGTCGAGCCAAGAATGCCCGGGCCAGCGCCAACAACTGGCGCTCACCCGCGGACAACGTTTGACCTCGTTCGTGGACGACGGTGTCGAGTCCATTCGGCAAACGATCAATCAGATCGCGAAGTCCCACGACGTCAATGGCTTCATCGATCTCTTCGTCGGTGATGCCCTGTCGACCGAACGCGAGGTTCGTGCGGATGGAGCCCGCGAACAAGAACGGCTCTTGCGGAACGACGCCCAATTGGCTGCGCAGACTCCGCATCGTGACGTCCCGCAAGTCAATGCCGTCCAGCGTGATGCGTCCAGAGGTTGGGTCATAGAAGCGCGTCACCAGTTTCGCCATCGTCGATTTCCCCGCACCCGTGGGTCCGACGAAGGCCACCGACTCGCCCGGTTCGATCGTGAGATTGACGTCGTGGAGCACCGGATTTGCCGGGTCGTATCCGAATGTCACGTGCTCGAAAGTGATGCGGCCTTCAATGGCCGGCATCTTTGTCGCGTCCGACTTTTCCGTCACCGACGGCGGGGTCTCTAACAATTCCCGCAGGCGGATGATGGAGGAGCGTCCTTGCTGGAGCAAGTTGTACTGCTGAACGAGCAACTGGATCGGTTGGAAGAAACGGCTGAGGAACGAGAAGAAGATGGTGAGGGCGCCGAGCGTCAACGTGTCGTGGAGGTACATGTTGCCGCCGATTCCCAGAATCAGCGCCTGCCCGAGGATGCCGATCATCAAGGTGACGGGTCCGTACACCGCGTTGACGCGACCGGTGAACATGTTGGCGTCTCGGTACCAGCCCACTACCTGGCGGTGATTACGAATATTGCGGTGCTGGCGATTGTTGGCGGTCACCACGCGAATGCCGTAGAGAGATTCCGACAGGTCACTCAGCACGCCGGCGATGCCGTCACGACTGCGCAGGTAGCCCTTCTCGGAGGCCTGGTGGAACCAGATGGACAGAATGAGGAGGATGGGTATGACGAGGACCACAGTCCAAAATGCCAGCGTCACATTGAGGATGAACAAGATCACCAGCATGGTGACCATCTGGAGACCTTGTTGGGCGAACGTGCTTATCCCATCCTGAATGAGTTGCTGCAGATTCTCGATGTCGCTCGTCATGCGGCTCATGAGGACGCCGGCCTTTTCCTCAGTGAAGAAATCGAGACTCAGTCTCTGGAACTGCGTGAAGACTCGAATTCGCAAGTCGTGCATGATGCGCGATGCGAGCCGACCGGTCACGTTGACCTGCACACGCTGGAGGAGAGCGCTACCCACGGCGATCAGCAAGAAGAGAAGCGCGCACCAGACCACGGTGGCGAAGGAATAGTGCTTCGGGTTCATACCGTGGTCAACGGCGTAGCCAATCAGCAGAGGACCCGAGATCGCGGCCGCGCTGATGACGATGGCGAGCAGTGAACTTCCGACAACCCAGGCGGGATACGTCGAGAGGAGTTGTGGCAGCGAGAGACGACCGGGTTCGTCCGGCGTTGGGAGCTGAGTGAAGTGAATGTCGGCTATGGGGTGCTCGGGCTCGGTAGCGAGAATCTTGTTCACGCCGTCCATGAGTTCGGTCGGAATGCCGCCGAAGGGCAACCCGTTTCCGGGAGACCCCGAGTGTCCGCCCATGAAACCACCGCCACCACCGCCAAAAGCCCCGCCACCCCAACCCATTACTGGTCCTCCGACGTGGTCTGGGCCAAGACTTCGGCGTACAAGGGCGTGCTCGCCAAGAGTTCCTCGTGAGTCCCGGATGCAACGACCGCACCGTCCTCCAGGAGAATCACGCGACTCGCCAGGGCGATGGTGGAAATTCGGTGGGCGATCACGATGGTCGTGCGGTGATCAAGCAGGTGCTCCAGCGCTTCGTGGATTTCGGCTTCCACGTGGACGTCAATGGCGCTCGTGGCGTCGTCAAGGATGAGAATCGGAGGATTGACCAACAAGGTGCGGGCAATGGCGATGCGTTGACGCTGTCCGCCGGACAGTGTGTAACCACGTTCGCCGACGACGGTGTCGTAACCCTCGGGCAATTTGATGATGAACTCGTGCGCATTGGCCGCCCGCGCCGCAGCTTCGACATCTTCACGACTCGCATTCGGTCGTCCGTAGGCGATGTTCTCGTGAATGGAAACGGAGAACAAGAACGGCTCGTCGAGGACCATACCCACGGCGTCGCGCAGCGACGGCAACGTGAGATCGCGAATGTCGTTGCCGTCAATGGAGATGTCGCCACCCGTGACGTCGTAGAACCGGTTGACGAGGCGAGCCACCGTGGACTTCCCTGATCCGGTGCGACCCACGATGGCCACCGTCTCTCCGGGATTGACGGTGGCGGTAAATCCCTTCAGGATCTCCGGTCCTTTCGCGTAGGAGAAATGCACATCGTGGAACTCGATTGCACCTTGCGGATTCGTGAGGTCGAAGGCACCCGGACGTTCCTGAATATCGGGATTCTCGTCCAGAATCTCAAAGATGCGCTCGGCGCTCGCGCGAGCTCGCTGTCCCATCATGATCAATTGGCCCATCATCATGAACGGCGCCTGCAGCATGAGCAAGTACATGTTGAACGAGAGAATTGTGCCGACGGTCGCGTGCGCGAAGATCACCTGGTAGCCACCAAAGAGCAACACCAGAGCCGCGCCGAGTTGCGGAAGATTCTGGACCAGCGGCGTGTACTGCCCTCGGATCTCCGCGTCCTTGGTGTACGACCAGGCCACTTTTTCTGCGGCGTTCGCGAGGCGATTGATCTCGGCTTCTTCCTGGGCGAAGGACTTCACGACGCGAACGCCGTTGACATTTTCGTCAACGATCGTCGCCACGTCCGCGAGACGCGCTTGGGTGACCCACGAAATTGGAAACATCACGCGTCGCATGCGGATGCCGACGAGATACAAGAAGGGCATCACCAACATGGCGACGAGCGCGAGTTGCCAGTCGATGAACAGCATGAAGGCAAAGGCGATGACGCCCGAGGCGATCTGCACGATGATCAGGGGAGCGAAGGTGGAGTACATCTGGACGCTGCGAATATCACTGTTCGCACGACTGATGAGCTGTCCGGATTGAACGCGATCGAAGAACGAGAACGACAGCCAGGTCAAGTGCTCGTAGATCAGGGTTCGGAGGTCGGCCTCCACGTTGTAGGCGGTGGCGAAGACGTACTGGCGTGAAATCACACCAAATGCACCGGCCAGGAGGCCGACGATGATGATCATGATCACGTCATGGTGCAATTGGCTGGACAACGTGGCGACACTCGAGTGGGAGGTACCGAGACCGGGCAAATCATTGTCGAACGCCTTGCGGAGCATGTTGGGCACCAGGATCTGCAACAACAGACTGAGAAAGGACCCCACGACCGCAATGCCGAAACCAACACGATGTGACGCAATCACCGGGAGGATGCGGCGCCACCACGGGAGGCTCGTATCGCGGGAAATTTGGGCTTTCGCGCCCTTGTACTTCGACCGGACGCCACCGAGCGGATTTACTTCATCGTCGATGGCGCGGTTACCGACGGCATCGATCAATGTTTTCCCCACTCGGAGAAGTCTATCGGCGCGCTCTCAGCCTCGACCCGGGGCTCGCCACGCGGGGTGCGGCAGGGTGGTCGTCGCGCGAACGACGCGTTCGATGTGAGCGGCAATGTGCAGAAGCTTCCACTCGTCGTGTGGCCGCGCGACGAGAGCGAGTCCCACGGGTAATCCTCCGACCAGACCAATCGGCAACGACATGATCGGCCAACCCGCGACAGCGGGTGCCATCGTGACGCAACTGGCGAGTCCCGAGCTCCCGCCGTTCACGAGGTCGCTCTTCCACGCCGGTCCGTAGGCACCAGCCACGAGGACGTCAGCGTCGTGAAGCCCTACTTCCAAACACGCGGTCGCCCACGCGAGATTGCGTTCCCGGGCGTCTCGATAGGCGGACGCGGCTCGACCACCCGCGTCACGCGCTTGCACCAAGAATTCGTGGCCAAAGAAGGGCAACTCGACGTCCGCATGATCTTCTTCGTGCGCCACGACGTCCGCCAGACTGGCCGGGCCGGGACCGGGTCGACCGGCGAGATAGTCATCGAGGTCGTCGCGTAGGTCGCCGAGCAGGACGGTTAACTCGTCGGCCCATTCGGTTGCGCCCGGTAGCGCGAGGTCCACGTCACGACAGGAGATGTTGTCCGTGCGCAGGCGCGTAATAGTCGACGAGACGAGGGCGTCGGACGCCGGATGGCCGATGAGCCAATTGGTCGCGATGTTGAGAGTGAAGGATGCGGGGGCTGGCGTGCGAGAGGTGCCACTAAGAACCGAGAACAGAAGCGCGACGTCCGCGACGGAGCGCGCCATCGGACCCGGACTGTCTTGACTACTGCTGAGAGGAACGACGTGGGTGGTCGGGACAACGCCGACGGTCGGCTTTAGACCCACAACGCCATTCACCGAGGCCGGACAAATAATGGAGCCGTCAGTTTCAGTTCCCACCGCGAGCGGCGTGAGTCCCGCGGCGAGCGCCGCGCCGGACCCGGACGAGGAACCGCCTGCGGTCCGGTCGAGCGACCACGGATTAGCGACCAGGCCACCCGTCGCCGACCAGCCACTGGTCGAGCGTGGCGAGCGCATATTGGCCCACTGCGACAGATTCGTCGAGGCGAGGACGATGGCGCCGGCCTCACGAAGTCGCTCGACGAGAACGGCGTCGCGCGCGGGGCGACCAATGAGTGACGTGGCGCCCGCGGTGCCCGGAAGCCCTTTGGCTTCAATGTTGTCTTTGATCATCACCGGCACGCCGTGCAACGAACCGCGAAGGCGACCCTCGCCTCGTTCCTGATCCCGAAGTCGCGCCAGTTCCAGTGCGTTGGACGCGTAGGCGGCTACTGATCGCAGGGCGGTCTCGCTACCAGGATCGTCAATGGCCGCCCCTCGTTCCAACAGCCCTCGTACGAGTTCTTCCGAGGACAACGTGCCGTCATTCAGCCGGTCAAGAATGGCGAAGGCGTCGAGGTAGGCGAGTTCTTCTGACGACGGATGTGGGTCGGACATGTCCGCCAGCGTAGGGCTCTACTGGACGAACGCGAAGGCGAATCCGTCGTGACCCTTCGTGCCGACCGTCTGTAAGGCCGTCGCGGTCAAGCGGGGATGTGCGCCGAGCATGGCCAAGACGTCGCGGGTGCCTGTGGTGTTCGGGTCGTCCGAGTCAGAGTCGAGGACCGCGCCGCCACGCACCACGTTGTCCACGATCACGATGGCGCCCGGTCGACAGAGGGGCACGATCGAATCCAAGTAGGCCGGGTTGCTCTTTTTGTCCGCGTCGATGAACGCCACGTCCACTCGACCGGCCACGCTCGCGTCGTCGTGACACGCGGGCAAATTGTCCAAAGCCGCGCCCACTCGTACATCAACGCGGTCGTCGAGCGACACCGAGGCTAAGTTCCCGCGCGCTACCTCGGCGTGGTGGGGATCGATCTCGAAGGAGATCACGCGTCCGCCCTGCGCCAGTCCCGAAGCCAGCCACGCGGCGGAGTACCCACCCAGCGTCCCGACTTCCACTACGACGTCCGCGTGGGTGAGACGGGCCATGAGCTGCAGGAACTGTCCGAAAACCGCGCTTACCTGGATCGGCGGGAGTCCCGCACTCGTGGACCGCTCGATGAAAGTGCCAAAGGGATCGTCACCGAAGGTGAGCGATTGCAATAACTGGTCAATTTCTGGAGCGCGTTCTGTCACGCGAAAGGTCTAGGTCACTTCTCCATGGGTGTCAATGGCGGGGGCGTATCGTAAGTGACGTGACTGAACTACTCGTTGTTGACCACCCACTCATTGCCGACAAAGTGCGCGAGTTACGCGACAAGCGCACCACGAATCACGATTTCCTACGTCTCGCCGGAGAGATTTCTCGATTTCTTGCATACGAAGCCTTTCGAGATGCCCCCGTTACCGTCACGACCGTCGACACTCCTGTCGTGAGCGGTGCACCCGCGGTGCGTGTGGATGAGGAGTATCTGATTGTTCCGATTCTCCGCGCGGGACTCGGCATGAGCCCGGCGGTGCAGAACGTGTTGCCGCGGCATCGAGTTTGTCTCGTCGGTCTGCGACGGAATGAAGAGACCCTGCAACCCGACGTATATCTTGACGGTCTTCCCGAACGCCTCGAAGGCGCGTCGGTGGTGATTTGCGACCCCATGTTGGCTACGGGTGGCTCCCTCGTGTGCGTATTGGATATGTTGCGCGCCAAGGGTGCCGGTCCCGTCACGGTGTTGTGCTTGATTGCGGCCCAACCCGGCATCGATCACGTCCGAGCGCAACATGACCGCGTCAAGATTGTCACCGCCGCATTGGACGAACACCTCAACGACGTGGGCTACATCACGCCGGGGTTGGGGGACGCGGGCGACCGATTGTTCGGTCCTCCGGCCCACTGATCACAGGCCGATATCTTCGTGCCACACTTCCGGGTGATCGGCAATGAAACGTCCCAATAGGTTCACGCAGGCGTCATGATCCAGAATGATGACTTCGACGCCCAATTCCTCGAGCCAACCGTGACCACCCTCAAAATTTGTCGATTCGCCGATGACGACGCAACCAATATTGAATTGCCGCACGAGTCCCGAGCAATACCAGCACGGTGACAGCGTGGTGACCATGACGCAGTCGGGGTAATCCCGGCGGCGTCCGGCTTTGCGAAAGGCGTCCGTCTCCGCGTGCACGGACGCGTCATCTTCTTGAACTCGACGGTTATGACCCGCACCGAGCAACGTTCCGTCACGATGGAAGAGCGCGGCGCCGATAGGGATGCCCCCTTCGTCTCGCCCGAGTACCGCTTCGTCGTAGGCCGTGCTCAGCATCGCGACGGCGAGATCGCGCTCGAGCGGAGGTCGCTTCGAATGACTCACAGCCATCAGTATGCTCCACCTGTGAATTCACATGCGTACACCGTCGAGGTCGGTACGCAGACGGTGCAGCTCCCTCTGGTGACCTTGAGCACCGAGCTGACGTTGGCGCTCTTGATCACGGTCGACATGGGTGTCAGCTTCATTGATCGTGCGGGTAGTGAACTAGCCGATCTCCTTCGACCTCACGACATCGACGTCGTGGCGACGGTAGCGACGATGGGAATTCCGGTGGCGGCTGCGGTCACTCGTCACCTGGGACTCGATCAGTACGTTGTCTTGCACAAGACACCCAAGATTCACCTGGCGAACGCCGTGAGCGAACCGGTGCGATCGATCACTACTGCTAGCGAGCAGCGTCTCTTGTTCGACCGAGCGCGCATTGACGCAGTCGCGGGACGTCGAGTCGCGATCGTCGACGACGTGGTGTCTACCGGAGCATCGACCGGTGCCGCTCTTCGGCTCTTGCGTGGGATTGGCGCGGACGTGGTGGCCATTGGCACCCTGGTGACCGAGGCGTCCCTGTGGCGTACCTCCCTCGGCGACGACGCGAACAAGGTGCGAGCCCTCGGACAGATCCCGGTTTTTCGGCCTGATGGTCGAGGTGGGCTCGTCGAGGACTGGCACGGATAGGCGAGCGCAGCTCAGCCTTCCTTACGCGTCGTACAGATCCGGTTCAAGTTCCTTTTGCGTCGCCAATTGACGCGCGACGTACCCCGTTCGTTTCTCCAAGACGAAATACATTCCGGCACCGACGCCCATGCCTAAGAAGATGGAAAAGTCAGCTCCGCCAAACCACCCCGCGACGCCACAGTGAGCCGCCGCCGAGCCGTCGCAGTAGAAGGCGCCGTAGTGATTAGAAATGGGGGTCATCCAGTGGAAGGGGAAATTCGACGGCGGCGGCGCCTTCGAAAACGCCATCGTGGACAGGATGACACCCACCACGAACGCCGTGACGGCGTTCCAATTGAAGCCACTCGCCCCCCCAAAATAGAGACCGTCGGGGTCGGTGCGCTGGAGCTGTCCGGGGTGGTAGCGGCGACGTCGCAGTAACCAATCAGTGAGAAAGATGCCCAGCCAGGGCGAGATCCACACGATGATGACTCCAACGAATTCCTTCATGTACACCGAAAACGTGGAGCCCAACGTCGCCCAGATGGTCAGTCCCCCCGCCAGAATGCTGTCGAGCACGACGGCCTGGTAGCGCTTTAAGCGCAGTCCCATGGCCTGCAGGGAAACTCCCGAGGAGTACAAGTCGAGCGAGTTGATGCCGAAGAGTTGCACGATCGCGAACAGCAAGAAGACGACCACGAGGGCGCTCGGAACAACGAGCTGATGCCGGAAGGCTTCGAAGGGATTGGAGCCGTTCCACACGGTCGACGTCGACAAGAAGGTAAAGGTCAGCGCTCCAAGAGTCATGATGATGATTTCGGGCACCGCGGTTCCAAGAAAGATCCACCCGACGACGGCACGCGGGTTGGCGTCACGTGGCAAGTAGCGCGTGTAGTCGTTGCCGCATTCTGTCCATCCCAGTCCCGACAGCGCGATGACGAACGCGAGTCCGGCCATATAGATCTCCCACCCAGCGGCGGTGGCCGTCACGTGGGTCGTGCCGTGACGAATCGCGTAGATGCCCAGGATCACAAAGATGGCGACGAAGGGAAGGATGAGGGCTCGCAAGACCTTGACCATCGTGGCGTGACCGAAATAGGGGAGAACCGCCTGGATGGCGACGGCAAGAATGACGAACACCACCTTCTCCACGTTCGAGACGTGAAGACCGGCCATTTCGCACAGCACGATCACGGCGCCCACGATCAAGATGAGACCCTCGGTCTCAAAGCCCAATTGCGTGAGCCAGTTGAAAAAACTCATCACACGCGCACCGCGAACACCAAAGGGAGCTCGGGCGATGGAGAACGCGGTGGTGCCAGTTTCTTGACCTTGCAATGACGCGATTCCCAGCAAGAAGAAGGACAGATTTCCCAGCACGATCAGGCTCATCGCCGTCCAGAACGAGAATCCGAATCCCATCAGGATGGCGCCGTAGACGAAGTACTCCACGTTGAGAGCCGATCCGGCCCACATGGCGCCAATCGTGCGAGGTGTCGCCCAACGCTCGTGCTCGGCAATGAAGTCAATGCCGTGTTGTTCGACGTGAAAGGCGGTATCACCCACCGGCAGGCCATCGACGGAATCAGTGACGCGCGACATTTTCCCTCCTTCATTCCTGCAAAAAAGTAGACATTTTGCACGTACGACCATCAATGGGTCCGAGCAACTTTGGCTGCATTCTGTCCGAGATTGGTGGAGTGTTTGCGGATGCGCCCGTGAACACTCCGTTGCTAGCGTGCCTCAGGTGACATCATCCCTTCCGCTCGTGCGAGCTCGTGGGTTGACCAAGGACTTCGGAGATTTCCGCGCGGTCAACGGCATTGATTTTGAGATCTCGCCGGGCGAGAGCTTCGGCTTCCTCGGTCCAAACGGGGCGGGCAAGACATCGACCATGCGGATGGTTTCCGCGGTGGCCACGCCGACTGCTGGCGATTTGTCGATCTTTGGCCTTGACCCGCACCACGACGGACCCGCCATTCGCGCACGCCTTGGCGTCGTGCCGCAAGAGGACACGTTGGAGTTGGAGCTGACCGTTCTCGACAATCTCTTGATGTTCGGGCGGTATTTCGATCTGCCGCGCAAACTCATCAAAGAGCGCGCGACCGAACTCTTGGAATTCGCCAAATTGACCGAACGAGCCCACGACAAATGCGACAACCTGTCCGGCGGTATGAAGAGGCGACTGACCATTGCGCGCTCGCTGCTGAATCAACCCGAACTATTGATCTTGGACGAGCCGACGACGGGCCTCGACCCCCAAGCGCGACACCTCCTCTGGGAACGTCTCTATCGGTTGAAGAGTGACGGCGTGACGCTCATTATCACGACGCACTACATGGATGAAGCAGAACAACTGTGCGACCGACTCGTCGTGATGGATCACGGTGACATCGTCGCGGAAGGCGCCCCGCGCGAGCTCATCGCTCAGCACTCCACGCGGGAGGTACTCGAGTTGCGCTTTCCGGTGGACGTGACCACTCCGCCAATTGATGTTCTTTCGCCGTTGGCCGATCGATTCGAAGTCTTGCCCGATCGAGTCTTGCTGTACGTCCACGACGGGGACGACACGCTGCGCGCAGTCCACGCGGCGGGCGTCACTCCGGTCAGTGCGCTCGTTCGACGGTCCACGCTGGAAGACGTGTTCTTGCGCCTCACCGGACGCACGTTGGTGGACTAGTGAGCCTTGTGACCGTCACCTCGTCCGTGTCAACTCGACACCGTCCCGCGTGGTTTCGGGCCCTCACGTACGAGGCCGCCTTTTATTCCAAGACGTGGCGTGCGTCGGTGATCAGCAGTTTCTTGTTCCCGATTCTGTATTTGTCCGCCATGGGAATTGGCGTGGGCCACTTGGTTAATGCGCATACCGGACTCGTGGAGGGGCACACCTACTTGCACTTCGTGGCTCCCGGACTACTCGCGATCACCGCCATGCAGTTGAGCGTGGGTGAGTGCATGTGGCCGATCCTCGCGGCGATCAAATGGGTGAGGACGTATCACGCCGCGGTGGCGACGCCGCTCGAACCCGGCGACCTCGTGACCGGCAAGGTGGCCTGGCTCGGCGCCCGCCTCTTCGTCACGACCGCGGTCTACGCCGTCATCATCGCGTGCTTCGGCGCGACGTCGTCGTGGACCGCCATCTTCCTGCCGTTTATCGGGGCCCTTATCGCGGTCGCGTTTGCCGCGCCCCTGATTGCGTTTTCGTCGCGCGTGGAATCCGACGTCACGTTCACCATGCTGTTCCGTTTCGTGGTCGTGCCCATGTTGTTGTTTTCGGCGACGTTCTACCCGGTGAGCCAGTATCCCGTCGGTCTGCGATGGATCGTGCAACTCATGCCGCTGTACCACGGGGTGGCACTCTGTCGATCGGCCGCCTTTGGAACCGGGTCCCCTGGTGCGTTGCTCGCGCACGTCAGCGTGCTGGTCGCGATGGCCGTCGTCGGATACGGGGTGGCTCGTCGCAATCTTCGACGTCGGTTGGTGAGTTGATGAACTCTGCTCTACGACTCACGCCGCAATGGCGTTTCGGATCCCGTCGCTCGCTCTACATTCTCGAGCGCAACATCATGGCGTACAAGCGCCAATGGCCCGTCTTCGTCTCCGGATTCTTTGAGCCCCTCTTTTATTTGCTCAGTATTGGGATAGGACTCAATCACCTCGTCGGTGACGTACACGTCGGGGGCACCACGATTTCCTACGCCGCCTTCGTGGCTCCGGGCATGCTCGCGACCTCGGCGATGAACGGTGGGATCATTGATTCGATTTTCAACGTCTTTTTCAAGTTGAAGGTCTCGCACGTTTATGAGCCCGTGCTCGCGACACCACTCGACGTGAATGACATCGCACTCGGCGAAGTGTGGTGGTCACTCACTCGCGGTGCGCTCTACGCCACCTCGTTCATTATCTGCATGGTGCTGCTCGGGGACGCGGGCTCGCCCTGGGTGATTTTGTGTTTGCCGGGGACAGTGCTGACGAGCTTCTGCTTCGCGTGCGTCGGTCTCGCGGCCTGCACGTACCTGCGTTCGTGGCAGGATTTTGATGCGGTCAACATCGTGCAACTGCCGCTGTTCTTATTCTCCGCGACGTTCTTTCCGTTGTCGCTGTACCCGAGTTGGCTCGCGTCCATCGTGGTGTTCTCCCCGCTCTACCAGTCCGCGGCGTTGCTGCGCGGACTGAGCCTCGGGCAATTTTCTTGGGTCATGTTGATTCACGTGTCGTACCTCTTTGCGATGGGCATGGTTGGCCTGGCCATCGCGGCCCGACGTTTTCGGCGAATCCTCGCGCCGTAGGAGATAGTTTCAGCGTATGGATCCCTACGCTGAGGCCTTCGTGGCGAGCCGTTCCGCGGTGGCGACTCTCGCACGGTCACTTCCCGAGGAGTCGTGGAACTCGAACTCTCCTTTGACGCCGAATTGGCGAGTCCGTGACGTTCTCGCCCACCTGGTGGGCGTGAGCGAGGACATCATGTCGGGACGGTTTCCCGGTGACGACATGGATGCGTGGACCGCTGATCACGTGGAGCGGGCACGAGGTGATTCGGTGGCCGATCTCGCCGCGCGCTGGGAAGGCACGGGCATCGAAGCGGGCTTCAACGAAATGTTCGCTCAGATGTTGTTTGATCAGATATCCCACGAGTACGACATTCGTTACGCACTCGGCGTCCTCGGTGACCACGACACGCCCGGCGTTCGACTCACCCTCACGTTCGCGAAAAGAATCATGAGGGGCACGCGTGCGTGCACATTGTTCCTTGACGACGAGGTGTACGTCGCGCGCGGCAGCGACGAGAGCACCGACGAGATCACTTTGCGGACAACCCACTTCGAGTACTTACGTGCCGTGACCGGACGACGGAGCGAGGATCAAGTGTTCGCGATGGACTGGACGGGTGATGTTCCCTACGTCCGTCAGCAACTCTTTGGCAATGGATTCTTCACTCCGTCAGCGTTTGATGTCGTCGAGTAGCTCGGCGACGTGGAATTAGGAACCTCTTAGGGCGCTCGCACATTCGCTTCACCTGCGGTGTCGAAACTGTCGGTCGTCGGGAACAATCCCGGCTTCAACCGAAAGGAAGTTTCATGACTCCCTCCCCCAAGTATCAGCGTGTACGACGCCTCGGAGCGACGGCCGCGTTGGCCGCCGGATTGTTCGCGGGTGGCATTTCGGTCGCGTCGGCCGCGACCCACACGCACAGTTCTGCGGCCGCCACGACGTCCGCCCAGCACCCGCACCAGGGAGGCCGCGGGTTCGGCGGTCCCGGTGGTCCCGGTGGTCCCGGCGGCGCCGGTGGATTGGTGACGGCCGTGAGCTCATCTTCGATCACGGTCACCACACCGCAGTCCACGTCAGCCACCTACGCCATCACGTCATCGACGGTGGTGGAAAAGGGCCACGCGACCGCCACGTTGAGTGACGTCGTCGTCGGTGACCGCGTCGACATCCGTCCCGCGGCCCAAGGTTCCACTACGGCCGCAGAGATTGATATCGACGTTCCGCACCTGGCCGGACAGGTCGTATCGGTCAGCGGCAACGTCATCACCGTGAGTGACCAAGAAGGTTTCTACCGGACCATTGACGTGTCCTCGACGACGACGTACGTCAAGAGCGGCGCGAGCTCCACGCTGTCGGAGGTCACGGTTGGATCATTCATCGGGGCGGAAGGTTCCATTGCGTCGGACCACACCACCCTCGACGCGTCGTCAGTCACCATTGGCCTGCCCACGCCTCCGACCGGTGCGCCGACGGGGACGCCGCCTGGAATGTAACGGTGAAGCCCCTGAAGCGGCCACTTCGTGGCCACCTCAGGGCAGAACCCCGGCGACCGGCGTCGCCGGGGTTTCGTCGTTTCTCGTGTTGTCCGAGAGACCCTTAATTTTTCTTAGGAACTTGTGCGAAATATCACGAGTCCGTGCACTTGTGGTGGCCGGAAAGTTTTGTATAGTCGCCCTACGACATCATCCATGGGGGGCGATGTCGATGAGGAGATCTCAGATCTCAAGATTGAAGGGGGAATCGTGCCAAGAACGTACGATCGTCGAACTTTCCTTACTCACTCCGCCGCGACCGTTGGTGGCGTCGCGATGGCCGGGACGGTCGTTGACTCGATCCTCGCGGACGTCGCGGGCGCATCGACGGTGGGTGTCGGATCCGGTACGCCGGTGCGTGGCGGAACTCTGACCGTTGGTCTCGGTTCGGACACCACCAGCCCGAGCACGTTTTCCGGCCAGACCGGCAAGCTGGACTCGGCGGGCTTCTGCGTCGCCAACGCGATCTTCGACACCATTTTCTTGGTGAACGCGGCCGCGAACGGCATTCTGCCGAACCTGGGTCTGTCGGCCGCTCCGTCGAACAACTACCAGACGTGGACCATTCAGCTGCGCCAGGGTGTGCAGTTCCACGACGGCACGAACTTCACGGCGCAGTCGGTTGTGGACAACTACACCGCCGCCAAGAACAACGCCACGGTGGGAACGGCCATCGCGCCGTTGCTGCACGACGTGCAGGTTGGTGGCAACTCGCACGAAGTCATCTACCACGTCAAGTTGCCGTGGGTGACCTTCCCGTACTACCTCGCTGAGCAGCAGATCGCGTACATGGCCGGTCCGGCAATGTTCGCCAGCGGCTACTCGGGTGCCCCGATCGGCACGGGTCCTTTCCGTGCCGCCAACCTCGGCAGCTCGAGCAACTGGATCGTTGGCAACCAGTCCACGTGGGTTGCGAACAGCAACTACTGGCGCAACGACGCCAGCGGCAAGAACTTGCCGTACTTGGGCAAGTTGATCTTCAAGATCCTCGTGGACCCGTCGACTCGTTTGAGCGCACTGCGTTCGGGCTCCATCGGCATGGGTATCTTCACCGATGGTCAGTCGATCAAGTCGATCGAGGGTGGCATCAGCGTGGGCGGCAAGAAGGTTGCCTTCATTGACGACCGCAACTCGATCCGCCAGCCTTCGATGAACTGCCTGATCGTCAACGTGCAGGGCAAGGGTGAATTCACCGGCACCGCTGGTGGTGTGAACCCGTCGACGCTGAAGTGGCAGAACGGTTACATCGCTCCGATGACCGACCTGCGTATCCGTCAGGCCTTCGCGCACTCGATCAACACCGCGACGTACCTCAAGACGCTCGACAGCGGCATCGGTGCCGTCTCGAACGGTATCTTCCGCACCTCGTCGGTGTACTACAAGAACCCGAACTACCCGGCGTACAACGCTTCGACGGCCAAGGCCCTCGTGGCGGCGTACAAGAAGGACAACAAGACGTGGAACGGCAAGATTGCCCTCAACTACGTCTCGGGATCCAAGACGGCGCAGTCCGTGTTCTCGTTCTTCGCCTCGGCCCTCAAGCCCGCCGGCATCACTCTGGTTCCGAACCCGATGACGCAGGCCACCTTGATTGGTCAGTGCATCTCGAAGAACTACGACGTGGCGACGTGGAGCCAGTTCGGTGGCATCTTCCCCGACCTGAACTTCGTCTGGTGGGACAAGGGCAACCTGGCGAACTTCGCCGGTCTCGCCGACGACACTGTCCAGAACGCGATGGTGAACGCTCTGGGTTCTGTGTCCGTGGGCTCTCAGATTGGCTACTGGCAGACCGTCAACAGCGAGTTTGCGGCGCAGCTGCCGTACATCTGGTTGGACGAGACGGTGTCCTGCTGGGCGGCTAACGCCAAGGTGTCGAACTGGAACAACGCGCACGCGTCGGGTTCCGCTTCGGGTGCCGTGAATGCGACCACCGCCTGCTTCAACCCGAGCGGTGGCTCCATCCGCTGGGACGAAATCTGGGCCTAGTCGGTCAAGATCCCAAAAGGGGCGGCGTCTTCGGACGCCGCCCCTTTTGCTGTTTTGGACACATCGTTACGCGACGGCGACCCGACCTCGCACGCGGCGCCACCAGAACACGAGCGAGAGTGTGCACACGAGGGACGTCACCGCCACCGCAGTGAACGGAAGGGCCGGATTGATGGAGAACAGCACTCCGGCGCTCGCCGCACTCGCCGCGAGAGCGGCGGTATTGGCCGTCGTGGACAGACCTTGACGGCGCCCCATCTCGCGCGACGACGCTCCTTGTGAGAGGAGCGAGGACGTCGACGGTGTGGACAATGCGGAACCAATGGACTCCAACGGGCCGAGGAGGATCAGTAACACGTTGTTGTGGACGTGCGGATACAACGACAAGAAGAAGGCGGCATTCATCAGGCCGAAAATGGCAATCACTTTACGATTAGCGTGATCGGCGAGCCATCCACCGACGCCACTCAAGAACACCCACGGCAAGCAGAACAAAGTCCAGCTCAATCGAATCTCGAGCGTGGTCGCGTGATGGTTGCTCATCAACAAGCTCCAACACGACTCGTAGACCCCTATGCAGAGACCAATCGAAGCGGCCGCCACCAGCGCACCAATGAGTTGGCGCGACCACTGCACCGGCGGCAATTCCTCGTGGGTTCGCTGATCATCACCCAGGTCCGAGTGCAGTGCTCGCCAGGAGGCGAGAAGGCTGGCCATCCCGGCAGCAAAAAATGCCCACCCCAATTGCGGTAGGGGCACCAAGGATCCGAGCAAAGGTCCAATCGCCATCCCGAGCAATTGCGCGGCCATAATCCGTGCGACCGCGCGGCCACGCTCAGTCTCGGGAAAGAGCGCCGCGACCGCGGCGAATGAAGCAACTTCAATAGCGCCCGCACCTGCGCCCTGCACCGCACGACTGACCGCGAACCAGGCCGCGTTGACGGGTAACAGATATGTGATGCTCGCGAGTCCGTAGGCGACGAGACCCGCAATGAGCACGGGACGGCGACCGAAGCGGTCCGACAAATGTCCGACGAGGAATTGCGTCACCAGACCGGCCACGAAGAACGACGCCATGACGACACCGATCATGCTGGGCGTTCCGCCGCGCTCCTTTAGAAATAGTGGCAACAAGGG
>Ga0208872_1000886_pt1 | contig 20006 bp, 11 predicted proteins | sample CryBogCBH12Aug08_FD_185508 | JGI IMG/M metagenome (GOLD analysis project Ga0208872, IMG submission 185508) | Freshwater microbial communities from Crystal Bog, Wisconsin, USA - CBH12Aug08 (SPAdes) | ecosystem: Environmental > Aquatic > Freshwater > Lake | place: Crystal Bog, Wisconsin, USA...
GCCGGAGGGCGGACGGATTGCCATTCACGCGGACAATTATCTTTTGGCGGAAGGCGCCGGACTGCCATTGCCGCCGGGACGGTATTTGAAAATTCAAGTGGTTGACTCCGGAAATGGCATCCACCCGGAGAATCTGGACAAGATTTTCAACCCTTATTTTACGACCAAACCGATGTCCACCGGCTTAGGTTTGACCATTGTTTATTCCATCATCAAACATCATCAGGGACACATTTCAGTGAGTTCCTCCACCGGAGCAGGAGCCACTTTCACCCTCTGGCTGCCGGCCACTGATAATCGCGGGCAAATTTCAGAAACGGCACCGCCCGTCACCTCAATGGCGAATGAAAGCGTGACGCGCATTTCACGGCGGGTGCTGGTGATGGATGATGAGGAAATAATTTGCGACCTGGCAACCGCGCTACTTGAACACCTGGGTTGTGAAGTGGAATCCGCCGCTGACGGTCTGGAGGCCATCAAAAAATACCAGTCGGCCAAGGGGATTGGAAAACCGTTTGATGTCATCATCATGGATTTGACCATTCCCAACGGCCAGGGCGGGAGAGAAACCATCAAGCAATTGCGGGAGTTGGACCGTGAGGTCAAGGTTGTTGTCTCCAGCGGCTATTCTGATGATCCGATCATGGCTGACTATCAAGCCTATGGATTCAACGCCGCCATGCCCAAGCCCTATTCCTTCGAGAAACTGCAGCAGGTCGTGGCTGGATTATTTATCTAAAGGTGCATTTTAGGACCGTTCCAGACCGGCAGCAGCCCGTGTCTGTCACTTGAATTAAAACCGTAGCGTGGTTTGCAAAATAAAAGCGCAGGCATTTTCGATAGCGCTTGAACCGCCGGGATGGATGTTCTGAAAAGCCGGTTGAACATTCGTGAACGTCTAAAGCAATGAGTTTACTACGGTTTGATGGAGCAGGTTTTTGATTTCAATTCGCTCCGGAATGACACGCTTTTGAACTAGGGTATTGAGCATCGTATCAAGCCATTCGCGTGATACTTCAATAGTTCCAATTTCAACCACCGGATTTTTACCGTCTTCTTGAACGAGCCGATAGTTTGAGAGCTTAATTTGGATGCACTCTTTTTCACCCTTCAAGTTCAGATCTGCGCTAATGGTTCGGTTTTCTTTATCAACTACCAGCCCACTCATCTTGCCATATTTCTTCAAAACGCCGCTGTTGATTTCGGCCCTGACTTTTTGGATTTGCGCTCCCCTCGGCAACATCTTGAAGAATACGGTTTTTATCGTATCGCCCAACCCACTGCCGACGTTGAAGAAATCACTGAATTGCATTGGCCAAATATGAGTGTGGTGAAGGTGGGCGGCAAGTTTTCAAACTCCGAATCAAACAACGCGAATCTCAATGCCTATCAATTCTCCGTAAATCTGGTATGGTCACTGCATGGAGATTGACCTGACCGGATTTTCAGCAGCACAACAACACGCGCTTTTCGACCTGTTGATTCTGGCCATGTATGCGGACGGCCACCTTTCATCGGCCAAAGATGAACATTTGCAGAAATTGTTGGCGGGAATGGGATTTGATGACGAACCTGCTCGCCAACGTGAATTTGATGCTGCAGTGACCAGAATCAGACCCAGCATCCAATCCATTTACAAAGCAAAGGAACTGGCTTTAGGATTGGCTGGTGAATTTACCGAGCGCAGCCAACAAAAGCAGGTGTTCGCAGCCATTGAGCAAATCATGACTTTCGACCACAAGATTAGCACTTGGGAGAGCACTTTGTTGATGGAACTGCGGATGAAATTTAGGTTGTGACCGATATAGCAGAACACCATACCAGCGTATTTCCCTCGCTTTCGTGAACGGTTTTGCCTAAACGAATCCACGTCATGGACTGGTCTTCACTATTGCTGGCAAGTTTTGCGGTGCTGTTTATTGGCGTCGCCAAGGCTGGTTTTGGCGGCGGATTGGGGATGCTAGTCACCCCGCTGTGTGTGCTCGCGTTCGGTTCCAAGACCGCCATCGGTATCCTGCTGCCGTTGCTGTGTGCTGGCGATGCCTTTTCCCTTTACCATTACTGGCGGCAGTGGCGCGCGATGAACTTGAAGTTTCTGCTGCCGGGCGTGGTGGTCGGCGTCATATTTGGAGTGCAACTCATCGGCCATTTTTCAGCACGCCAACTCAACCTCGCCATCGGCTTAATCGCGGTTCTATTCGCCGGGTTCCAGTTTGCGAAGGATCGGATTTTTCGTGCAGAAGGCGCATTCGCACCCAATCACAAGATCGGCATACCTTGTGGCATCGGCATGGGCGTCACGTCTACTTTTGCCCACGGTGCGGGGCCGTTGGCGGCGATGTTCCTGATACCGCAGCGACTGCCCAAGGAAATCTTCGTGGGCACCAGTGTGCTGCTCTTCACTTGTGTGAACTGGATCAAACTCCCGTTCTTTTGTATTGATCGTTCTCTGGTAGACTGGCCGGTGTTTGCGCCCGAGTCGTTGATCACTCCGGCTACGTTGCTAACGAGTGCGAAATTCTTCCCGCTGGTTCCGCTGGGCGTTTGGCTAGGCGTTTGGTTGAACCGTCGCATTTCTGAAAAAATATTCGTGAAGGCGATTTATACCATCCTGCTCCTCACCGGCCTCCAACTCATATTCAACTTCGATTTGGCCGCACCGTTCCGTTAATCAGACAGCCAAAGCACCTTCATTCTGTCTTGCACGATGTGAAATAGGTCAGGAAAGAATAGCGATTTCCTCAATAAAATCAGCGTTTTTATCTTGGCATGTAGTTTTAAGCCAGCTTTAATGGGCCTTCGGTAAACAATCATACAAATAACACAACAAAATCATGGCCAAAGCTCTGACCAAATCCCAAATCGTATCCGCCATCGCTGACAAAAACAGCCTCACCAAAAAACAAGCCGGCGAAATCCTGGAACAACTCGCTGGACTAGCCTACAAACATGCCAAGGACTCATTCACTATCCCAGGTCTCGGCAAGCTCGTCCTAGTCAATCGCAAAGCTCGTGTCGGTCGCAATCCTGCGACTGGTGAAACGATCCAGATCAAGGCCAAGAAAGTCGTGAAGTTCCGCGTAGCCAAAGCTGCCAAAGACGCGATTCTCGGTGTGAAGAAATAATTTCTACGGTTTTTAACAAGGCACTCTGTTGATTCAGAGTGCCTTTTTTGTTGGGGTTGGCTTCGGTGTCAGCTTCAAAACTTCCGCCTTCATTTCCTTGCCCATCTTGAACTTCACCATTGATTGGGCAGGGATGGGCACGTCGGTCTCTGGCTTGTTTGGATTGCGAATGCTCAATCAAATCAGAGACCATTGGCGCAGATGGGCGCTTCACCAAAAGCTTGTCCCTACGTGAAAATGAGGTGATGATGCTCGCAATGGATCGTAGATGACGGATGCGAAATCATATAAGCTGGTTCATAATTGTAGTGCGACTCCGGTTGCAGGAATAAGGCATTCCAGCAAAAGCACTTTTTTGAGAGCCCGGAATAAAACGGCAGCGGAAAGGTTTGTCGATTTTACAGGCCGTTTTTTTGCAGGTCATCACTGGGTGTTTTCTGGTTCATACGGGTTTCTGTTCTGGTTCTGCTTTGTTTCAGCGGTTGGCCTTTATGCTCAGGAGGTTTCGCCGCCGTTGACCGTAACAAGCGTGGCGCAGTTGCAAAATCTGGTTGGCTCCAAACAGAGATTTAATTGCAGCTTAGCGCTGACTGGAACGGTTTGCACTGCCAATGCCGCGCTCGGAGTGCTGGCAGTCGCTGATAACTCCGGCGCGGAAATGTTTTGGTTGAATTTTTCCGGTCAGGAGTTGAAGGCGGGACAGCAACTTACCTTAACCGCCACCAATTGTGAAGTCATCCGGCGGCGAACCGGACTGGCGATTCAGGCTGCCGCGTTGGTGGACAATGACGGCGTGCATAAACTGTTGGAAAAATCTGCCACCGTTGCGCTTGAGGCGGGCGGTCATCCGATTCGGCTGGAATGGTTCAAGCAATATGGTGACGGTGATTTGTCACTGGAATTTTCCGGGCCGGGAATCCCACGGCAAAACATACCGGATGTTTATTTGTCGCATTCCAATGCCGAATTTTTCGCTGGAACCACTGGAGTGATGCCCGGCTTGTCTTTTAATGCTTATGCCGGGAGCTGGCCAAGGCTTCCGGATTTCAGCCAGTGGCCGTTGATCGAATCGGGTGTGGCGACGAATTTTCAACTTGGTCGCTGGGCTGGCAAGTCCAACGTGGGCTTGGAATTCTCGGGAACGCTGCAGGTGCCGCGATCCAGGAGTTACACCTTTTATCTCAATTCACATGACGGTAGCCGATTATATTTGGGGGGAACGGAACCGGCCATCTGCGTTCTGGGCGAAGAGCCGGTGCCGGAACCAAGGCTTCATTTCATCGGCTCAGTAAACACGGATGCCGACACGAATCAGTGGGCTCAATTTGAAGGGTTCGTCCGTTTTATCACCAAGCGTTCCGGACGAATGAAAATGGAATTCCGCTCCTCCAGCAACAACCGCATGGAACTGGAAGTGCTGGATGACAGCGGCCTTTCGGCTCCGTTGTTGATGAACAGTAAAATCTTGGTCAAAGGTGTTGGCCGGACCGTATTCAGCACCGGCGGGCAGCAAATCTGGGGTTCGCTGACGGTTCTGGATGGTCGGAGTCTTCACATCATGGAAATCGCCTCGGAAGTGTGGGCGACGTATCCTTTGCGCTCACCCAGCGAAGCCATCCGGGAACTGCCCCAGAGTGAAGGTGAAATTTTTCATGTGCTCGGCCAGTTGTCCGCCACTGAAAACGCCGCGCCGTTAGTTCTGAAGGATGCCGGCGCCAGCCTCTTGGTCGAACGCACCGGGGAAGCTGTTGCCTTGGCGGGTCGCCAAGTGGAAGCCATCGGAATTTGTCGGCGGTCGGGAACCAACTGGTGCTTATCCAGCGTTTGTTTGCGCGAACATTCCGCCGCTGGGAATGGCGTAAAATTACCCCTGTTGACCACGGCCAGTCAGGTGGCCCAATTGGATCGCGGCGAATCTGCGCGCCACTACCCGATCCATTTGCGCGGGGTGGTCACCTGTGTTTGGCCGGATTATTTTCGCAACTTTGTGTTGCAGGATTCGACGCGCGGGGTTTTCGTCCAGCTTAAGGATGCTGCTGCCGAGGTATGCGAAGTGCATCCCGGTGATTTCCTGGAAATCCAGGGTTATACTTCTGACGGGGTTTTTTCTCCGTTAGTCCGAGCGCCCAATGCGAAGTTTCTGGGCAATGGGCGGTTCCCCGAACCGGTGCATCCGGCCTGGGATCAATTGGTCAATGGCAGCTTGGATAACCAGTATGTGGAAATCGAAGGCATCATCACCGACATTCAAAAACAGTCGCTGACTCTCCTGACGCATTGGGGAAAAATTTCTATCAGCATCACGGATCAAGATCTGGCAGGATTTGAGAACTGGGAAAATAAACTGGTGCGCCTGCGCGGCTGTCTGCTGGTCTTATGGGATGACCAGACGCATCAGATAAAAACCGGCGGCATCCGCATCCAAAATGCCGTCGTCAATGTGGATGAGTCGTCGCCGCAGGAGCCGTTTGCGACACCCGTCAAAACCCTGAACCAATTAAAGCAATTTGATGTTCACGCGGCGGCCTTTCGGCAGGTTCATGTCACCGGAGAAATTATTTCGCAGCGCGGCCATGAGTTTTTTCTGATGGGGAACAACCTGGGGTTGCGCTTCTTCGCCAATCGTGCTGACGGCATCAAAACGGGCGACCGGGTGGATGTGGTTGGTTATCCCGAGTTGGGCGGCCCTTCACCGGTGTTGCGCGATGCAACGGTGCGCAAGACCGGTGAAGAACCATTACCGGCCCCAAAAATACTGGGCGCGGATACGTTGGCGGGAGCCGGACTGGATGCCATCCGCGTGCAGATTACCGCCACGTTGTTGAATCGCCGGTTGGATCGGTCGGAGGTAATCTTGGAAATGGAGGCTGGACTGCGGCCGTTTTTGGCGCGGTATCAGGGAAGCGAAGCCACGTTGCCTTCGCTTCGAACCGGTAGCCGGCTAGAACTGACGGGCGTCTATGCCAGCCTGGGCAATCGGAACGGAGCTGCCAGCGACTTGGATTCCTTCGAGTTGCTCCTGGATTCCCCGGCCGCGATAAGAATCATATCGCAGCCGCCGTGGTGGACCCCCAAGCGGCTGGCGCTGGCCGTGGGCGCGCTTGCACTGCTGCTGTCGCTGGTTGCCTTGTGGGTGTTTCAGTTGCGGCGGCAGGTGGATTCGCAAACGAAAATTATTCGCGAAAAGGCGGAGCGCGAAGCCACGCTGGAAGAACGCACCCGTATCGCCCGGGAATTGCACGACACCTTGGAGCAGGCGCTCGCGGGCATCAGTCTCCAATTGCGGGCATTCAGCGACTCGCTCCGCGAATTGCCGGCGGACTCGGCCCGGATTTTAAGCATGGCCCGGCAGATGGTGCGGCACGGTCAGGATGAAGCGCGCCGCACGGTGCGTAATTTGCGCACGCTTGCCTTGGAAAAGGGCGGCCTGCCCGCCGCCTTGTCCGAGATGGCCCGTGAAACCAGCAACGGCCTGCCGGTGAAGATTGAAGTCGAGATGGTCGGCACGCCCATGCCGTTGGCGACCAAGTTGGAAAGTCATTTATTGCGGGTCAGCCAGGAAGCCATGACTAATGCGCTCAAACACGCCAATGCCAAATTGATTCAAATCAGCCTGCATTTTGAACCGACGGCGGTGCGGTTGGTGGTGCGGGACGACGGTTGCGGTTTTGATGTGACTCATGCCGCGTCGAGTGCGGCGGGACATTTTGGCTTGCTGGGCATGCGCGAGCGCGCGGAAAAAATCCACGGGGTATTGACCATCACCAGCCAGCCGGATAACGGAACGATTGTTGCCGTGACTGTTCCCTTGGGCGAGGCCGTGGCCGGCTTGGAAAATAATCATGAAGAAGAAAATTAGGATTCTTATCGTGGACGACCATTTTGTCGTGCGCATCGGCTTGCTCACGTCGCTCAAAATGGACGACAGTCTGCAGACCGTGGGTGAAGCCAGCACTGGGCGGCAGGCAATTGAACTTTACCGTAAGCATCAGCCCGATGTGGTGCTGATGGATTTGCGACTGCCGGACATGAGCGGCATTGAAGTGACGACCGCACTGTGCCGGGACTTTCCAAACGCCAAAATCATCATCATTTCGAGCTTCGATGCGCAGGAGGATGTGTATCGGGCTTTTCAGGCGGGAGCCTTGGGTTATTTGCGCAAGGATGTTTTGGGCGAGGAATTGTTTCGTGCCATTCGGCAGGTGGCGGTGGGTGGAAAATTCATCCCGCCGGAAATTGCCCGCAGTTTGGCGGAACACGGTTCCGGTTCGGAACTGACCCCAAGGGAATTGGAAGTGCTGAGCTTGCTGATCAAAGGCTTGAGCAACAAGGAAATTGGCGCGGTGCTGGGGGCTTCGGAATTCACCGCAAAATTTCATGTAAAAAACATTCTCGCCAAACTGGAAGTGAGTGACCGCACCGAAGCCGCCACGGCTGCATTTCAGCGTGGGATCATTCATTAATTAGAGCGCGGTTTCTGTGGGTTCTTCGTTTGTGGAATTTTCAATACCTGTCCAGATGGACAGGTTACGGATTTCATTTCTAGGTTAGATTCATTTCTGAAACTACGACTCGTGAAAGCCAACCAGCCATCTCATAGTGCCTTCAAACCTGAAACCAAGTGATTTAATGAAAACCAAACACAACTTCCAATTAGGAAAAACCCGCCCTGCATTGTTTAGCACTGGATTTCGCTGGCTGAACTTTTTGACCACCTTATTTTTGATGTCAGCCACAGCCATACAGGCGCAAGTGGCCACGAAGACGGGTTCCGTCACCGATCTCACCGGGGCGACGGTTGGCGCTTGGACCGGTGGTGCGGGAGCCAATAGCTCGCCGGCAGCCACGGATGTTGCCACTTGGAATGGTAGTTCCCTCGGTGCAGGCTTGACGCTGGGAACTTCCAGTTCGTGGGGTGGCATCAGCGTGGCCAGTGCTTTGACGGACATTGCCATTACCGGTGCCGGCACGCTGACACTGGGAGCCAGCAATGTTGACCTGTCGGCCTCCACGGTCAATATGGCCGTTGCAACTCCCGTTGCCTTGGGCGCGAGCCAGACTTGGAAGGTAACTTCGGGCAAGACTTTGACCGTTTCGGGCGTTATCAGCGGTGCGGCAACTACCAATTTGACTTTGTCTGGTGGCGGCACAAATGTTCTTTCGGCTCTCAACTCGTATGCGGGCATCACCACCATCAGTAACGGGGCAACGCTGACCGCGAACACAGCGGCGGATGGCAATTGCTCATTAGGGGCCGCCTATAACGTGGCCAACTCGCTGACTTTTGGGGCAGGCGGCGGCACGCTCAATTTTACCGGCACCGGCCAGAGCACCCGTCCGGTCACATTCACGGGTCCAGGCATCTTTAATGTTGCGGCAGGAGCCAGTTTGACTTTGGGAACTTTGAATAGCACACCCACTACCACCTTGGGTGCATGGAGTGGCTCGGGCGGAATCACCAATGCTGGTGCGGGGACATTGATTGTGTCCAACAACTCCACTGGCGGCACCTATCGGTTTGGTGTGGACAGCAGTCGCGGCGGTGTTTTTACCATGCAATCTGGCAAGTTGCTCATCAATTCCAGTTATTACTTCGTCATCGGTGATTCCACCAGTGGCACCTTTAACCAGACTGGTGGCTCCACAATTTTTGCTGACACGGTGGGCGTCGCCGGCCCCGATGTTTTTATCGGCAACAAAACCGGGACTGGCACGCTGAGTATTTCCGGTGGAACATTTACGGCTACAAATGCAACGGCCGGGAATCCGACATCCATACGCGTCGGCAGCGGCAACACGGCCACCACCAGCGGCGGCACGTTGACCATTGGCGGCGGCAGTGCCTCGGCCACGGTGGATGCCCTCCAAGTCACTCTTTGCGCTGCGAACAATGGCTACGGGATTCTCAATTTGTCATCGAATGGACTTTTGAAGGCCAACGGGATTGGCAAAGGCACGGCGGGCACCACCACTTTGAATTTTGACGGCGGCACCTTGCGCGCCAAAACCAACAACGCGGCTTTCATCGTGAGTGGCTTTGGCACTGCTGCCATCACCACCAACGGGCTGACGATTGACAACAACAGCTTCAGTATCACCAATGCACAGGCGCTTTCCGGAGCCGGGTCTTTAACTTCCACCGGCAGCGGTTACCTAGCGTTGTCGGCTGCCAACACCTATGCCAGCAACACCATCATCAATGGCGGCACGTTGGCCTTGACTGCCAGCGGCTCGATAGCTGCCAGCTCCAGTGTCAACATTGCAGCGGGCGCGACTTTCGATGTTTCAGCCTACTCGACTTATACTTGGGGGAGCAGCGCCACTCTGACTGCTACCGGCACCAATAGCTCGTCGGCCACCCTCAAAGGCGGCACCACGGTGGACTTGAGTTCGCGTTCGGCCACTTTGAACTATAACCCGACAACAGTATTGGGTGACTCTTCTCACCCGGCGTTGACGGTTTCTGCCGGCACCTTGAATCTGGCCGGCACCACGATTGCCGTCAACAACTACGGCTCGCCGCTCGGTGCGGGTGACTACACACTCATCAGCGGAACAGTCTCCGGGACGCCGGCGACCTTCTCTGGCACGGTCGGGGTCAACGGCCTGGCGGCCCATTGTTCGGCCACGCTGAATGCCACCAGCGGCACAAAACTGGTGCTGCATGTGGTTAGCACTCTGCCTTCCAGCACCACGACCATTGCCCTGAAATCTCCCTGGGTTTCGCCTTCCACTTACGGCGACGCGCTGGTGTTTCATGTCGTTGTGACCGGCGGCAGCCCAGCACCGCATGGTGGAGCGGTAACCCTTTATGATGGTGGCGTCGGCGGCACGGTGATTGGCACGGGAACCTTGCCCGGCTCCGGCGGCACCGTGGACATTAATTTGAGCCCATTGAACAGTTTGTCGGCGGCGACACACGCCAACATTGTGGTGACTTACGGTGGTGATAGTGATAACTCTTCGAGTGTTTCTGGGTCCATGGCCTCGCAGCTGGTTCAACCGAAAACCTTGACGCTTTCCGGTGCAACCGCCAACAGCAAAGCCTATGACGGCACGACAACTGCCACCGTCACGGGCGGCATGTTGTCGGGAGTCGTCAGCGGCGACACCATCTACGCCACCAACGCCAATTTTGCCAGTGCCGGTCCCGGCTCGGCGATTGGCGTGACCGTCGCTTTGAGCGGCACTGGAACGACGAATTACAGTTTCACCTCGCCGAGTTTGTCTGCCGATATTCTCTCCGCCGCAACGTGGACAAATGCGTCTGGTGGCGGCTGGGACACTGCGGGAAACTGGCTGGAGAACGTTATCGGCAGTGGCAGTGGAGTCACTGCTAATTTCAGCACATTGGATATTACTGCTGATGCCACCGTGAGCCTTAATTCACCGCGCACGATTGGGAATCTTGCTTTTGGTGATACCAACACCAATACTCCGGCTGGCTGGACATTAAACAATGGCGGTGCCAGCACAAACGTGCTGACTTTGGCCGGCACTACGCCGACGATAACGGTCAACGCCTTGGGCGGCAGCAAGAACGTGGCCATCAGCACTGTCATTGCTGGAACAAATGGTCTCACTTTAACCGGCAACGGCACCTTGGTGCTTTCGGGCACGAACACCTATGGCGGGGTGACCACAATCAACGGTGGCACCTTGAGCGCCAACACGGCGGCGGACGGGAATTGTTCGCTCGGCTCGGCTTACAACATTGCCAATGCGCTTACGTTTGGCACCAATGGCGGCACCCTGAGTTTTACCGGCACCAACCAGAGCACCAAGCGCCCGGTAAATTTTATCGGCGCGGGCATATTCAATGTTGCGAGTGGCGCAGATTTGACGCTCGGCACAACCAATGGCCAACCGACTTCAACTGAAGGCACATGGACTGGCACCGGCGGGGCGACGAAATCCGGGGCGGGAACATTGTATATCCGGAACACGGCCACCGCTGGCTTTTTGCCCAGCCGGTTCACGGTGGACACCAACAACGGCGGCGACTTCACAATGCAGTCCGGGAATTTGGTCATCAACCCGAATTTCTATTTCGTCATTGGGGATTCTGCTCCGGGCAACTTTTATCAGACCGGCGGTTCAACCACCTTTGCCGACACGGTTGGTGTTAGCAACCCTGATGTTTATATCGGCAACAAAACTGGAAACGGCACGCTGAACCTTTCCGGCGGCACATTTACCGCCACCAACATCACGGCCGGGAATCCGACCTCCATCCGGGTTTGCAGCGGCAACACCGGCACGGCGACTGGTGTTCTGACCATCGGCGGCGGAACCGGCTCGGCTTTCATGGACGCCTTGCAGGTGAAGTTGTGTCCCAACACTGCGGGCAGCGCCACGCTCAATTTGCTGACGAACGGTGTGCTTAAAACGATTGGACTCAGCAAAACCGCCGGCACCGTCACGTTAAATTTCGACGGTGGCACGTTGCGGGCGCGCACCAACAACGCCGCCTTCATGCCGTCCGGTTTCGACACGGTTGACGTGACGGCCAACGGGCTGACAATTGATAACAACGGCTACAGCATCTCGATTGGTCAGGCACTCGCAGGTGTTGGCGGGTTGACCAGCGTTGGCAATGGCACGTTGGAACTGACCGCCGACAACAGCAGCTTGAGCGGTGTGACGACGGTCAACAGCGGAACATTGCTGGTGGATAATACCTCTGGCTTGGGCACTGGCACCGGTTCGGTGACGGTCAACAGTGGCACGTTGGGCGGCACCGGCATTATTGGTGGTGCGACTACGGAGAATGCCACTGCGGTGCTTGCGGCTGGCGTCAACGGGGTCGGCACTTTGACCTTCAACGGAAACCTCACATTGAATTCCACATCCACCAACAACTTCGTGGTGACAACGGTCGGTGGCGTCAGCAATCAGGTGGCCGTGGCGGGAACCTTGGCTCCCAACAACAGCGTGATTCGCATTACCTCCGGCACGTCGCTGGCGGTGGGAACTAACACTCTGTTTACTTACGGCAGCACCAACGGAACCACGTTCAATGCGACTCCCGTTTTTGATGTGGCTCCGGCCGGCAGCGCGTCCATCGTTGATACGGGTAGTGGGCAGATTAATCTAGTGATTGCCAGTGGTCCGACCGGCCCGGCCTCCATTACCAATAGTATGATCGGATCCACCCTGACGTTGACTTGGCCGGCGGGACAGGGCTGGCGGCTTGTGAGCCAGACCAATAGTCTGGCCACCGGCCTCAATCCTAGCAGCGCGGCATGGAGCACGGTTATGGGCGTGAGCGATGGCAGTGCCTCGATTACGGTTGACCCGACCAAGCCGACGGTGTTCTACCGGTTGGTTTATCCGTAAGAGGGCCAACTTTAATTTTGCCGTAATGGGTTGCGGCAATGGCAGCGAAGGGCCGGCCTTAGGGTTGGGCCGGCTCTTCAAACCAATTATGAAATGCTAATGAAGATTAAACGGGAATTTCGAAAAGGTTTTACCTTGATTGAACTGCTGGTGGTTATAGCCATCATAGCCATCTTGGCGGCCATGTTGTTGCCGGCCTTGGCCAGTGCCAAGGAAAAGGCCAAGCGCACACAATGTCTTAGTAACCTGCGGCAATTGGGAGTCAGCTCTATGCTCTATGCGGGAGATAACACTGACAAAGTGGTTCCTGTCCGACAGGACCCCAATAACGGGACTTGGGTTCAACACTGTATCAATCCTCCGCAGCAGAGCGCTTGGAAAGGTTATGGCATGGACATCAGCACCAATGCCGGGCCGACGGTTTGGACTTGCGCGAATCGCCCGGGTTTTCCTCAATTTGATTCAGCCGGGAACCAATATATCATCGGCTACCAATACTTCGGTGGTATTACCACCTGGCTCAACCCCGCTGGCTCGTTCGCGGCGCGAAGCCCGATCAAATTGGCTAACGCCAAACCAGCTTGGTGTCTCGCTGCCGATGCGGTGATGAAAATTGACGGCGGCTGGGGTATTTCCACGAGTCAATATTTTCAGGGTATGCCACCGCACCACGCCTCGGGTAGTTTGCCTGCGGGCGGCAACGAGGTGTTTGCCGATGGTTCGGCAACGTGGTGCAAGTTTCAAACCATGTATTATTTGACCACTTGGAACACGGGTGGCACTCGCATTGCCTATTTCTATCAGGATCCGACGGATTTCGACCCGGCATTGGTTTCCCAGTTAAATTCGTTGGCGGCAAAATATTGACAAAGGCTAGCATTGATCAGGAAAACAGATTTGGTTTGGTGGATCATGCTGGGTATGCTGGTCCACCAATTCGCTTTCGGCCAACTCAACACTATTGTTGACGAGCCAAGGCTTTTGTATGTCGTCCTGCTCGGCGGACAATCCAATGCGGACGGGCGTGCGCCTAGTGGCGAACTTCCGGAAAACCTCCAATTACCGCAGCCCGATGTGCCGTTTTACTGTTACACCTACGGCATGGCGGCGAATCCTGATGGCACGCTCGGACGGCTGACCACATTGCGTCCGGGCTGCACTCAAATGCCAGCGGGCGGTTTTGGCCCCGAGGTTACTTTGGGGCAAAAATTAGCTGGCTTTGTTGAGCAAACTTCTGGCGTTAAACTAGCCATTATTAAGTATGCCAAAGGTGGTTCAAGTTTGGGCGTGGATTGGAATCCCCATAACCATAACTTCACTAATTCGGAAGGAGTTCACTACCAAACGTTCCAACAAGTGGTAAAAAACGGGCTGGCCATGCTGCATCGGCAATACCCGAATAGCAGAGTTCAACTGATGGGCATGATTTGGGTGCAGGGCGAGTCGGACATTGACGGCGGTGATAAATTGTCCAGGTCGTATGGTGCAAACTTGGCCAATTTCATCAGCGACCTGCGGGCCAAGCTTGATCCGGCGCTGCCGTTTTATTTTAGCCGCATATCAAGCCAGCAAACCGTATATTCAACGCCCGCCGCAAAATTGTATCCAGATTATTTGATGGTGCGGAGTGGTCAGGCGTGGGTGGCTGCGACTATGGATAATGCTAGGATGATTGACACCGATGATCCCACCTTCGCCACGAAAGCCGACCATTTGCACTTTGACGCACGCGGGCAACAGGCGTTGGGCGCGGCTTTTGCCGCGTTGCTCGAAAGCAACCTGAAACTGAATTTAAAAGCTGCCCGGTGAAATGACGGATACGGACTTAAGATGCAACAGAATGGACAAATTACATTCGGACTGAGCCACCAAACCTGGCGAATTCTACCGTTTTCTTACTTCGCTGGAATATTGGTTTGTTCATTCGCCGTCAGTGCGGCTCCCGTCACTTTGACCAGCAGCGATGCCAGCGGCGGTTCATCTTTCAGTGCCGCCGGCAAATGGAGCAACGCACAGCCGCCCAGTTCCAGCTATGACTATTTTACCGCCGGTTACTTGCTGCGCACACCCAGCAGCGGCAGCACCAATTTTTTTGCCGGCAATTCTTTAAGCCTAGATTTCAGCCCGACCAACCAGCTGGTGGGCTTGGCGATGAAATATCCTTCCGGCGGCTCAGTGCTGGTGAACAATCTAAGGCTCAACGGCGGCGGCATCTTCAACGGCGTCGGGTCCACGATGGCGGTTTATGGCAATATCACCGTGCTGACGAACTCATTTCTTGATCCACAGGCTTTGGGGCGAGCCTTGGCAATCTATGCGCCGATTGCCGGTGGCAACACAAATACTCTAGGCGTTCGGGCTTCCGCCGGGACGGCCGGAGGTGTCGTTCAATTGCTGGGTGACAACAGCAGTTATGCCGGTAACTGGTATGTTTGGGGTGCCGGGGACAGCGTGCCTGGTGCGGTATTGCAGGTGGGCAATGGCGGCACCAGTGGCAACTTGGGTTCCGGGGCCGTCACCAATAACTACTCATTGGTTTTTAATCGCTCAGATAATCTTACGGTGAGCAATGCCATCAGCGGTTCCGGCAGCTTGGTGCAGTCGGGTTCAGGCACGCTTACGCTTGCTGTCAGCAATGCCTATTTCGGGAACACCCTCATCAACGCCGGCACACTCGCGTTGGGCGCTGGCGGTTCTGTCGCCAACAGCCCGTTTGTTTTGGTTGCCAGCGACACCAGCCTGAATGTTTCGGCGGTTGCCGGTTTTGGCCTTGCCACCGGGCAGACGCTCGCGGGCAGCGGCACCGTAACCGGCAAGTTGGCTTCCACCAACGGTGCAACTATCTCACCCGGCGACACGACCAATGGCACCTTGACTGTCAATGGCGATGTCACCTTGGGTAATGGCTCATTGCGTTTCGACTTAAACGCCCCCGGCATCGTCGGTGGCACAAATGATTTGCTCATGGTCAACGGCAATTTGACTGTGAGTCCAACTGTGACTTTGAATCCGGTGTTTCCTAATGGCGCGCCGGTTCCTGGGACTTATACGCTCTGCCAATGCACAGGAACACTTGCCGGAGCCTCTAATAATATGAGCGCTAGTGTGTTCGGCTATACCATCACGTTTTCCTTCAACACTGCGGCTTCGCCAAAAACTGTGACCATGACCATTGGCGTGTCTAGCCCGCCGCCCGTCACCAATGCAACTCAAATCATCAAAGTCTATCTCGAAGGAGGACAGTCCAACGCCGATGGCCGCGCCAAGACCAACGGGCTGCCGGCCTATCTTTTACAGCCGCAACCAGCCGTGCCCTGTTATTATTATCTGACCGGCGGGGCGGCAAACGGCGATGGCACGCTGGGCACATTGAGCGTCCTGCAGCCGGGCTTTTCCGCCCAAGGCGGCGGAACCACATTCGGGCCGGAACTCACTTTTGGCAACACCCTGGCCAATTATTATGCTTTGTCCAACGGGGTTTCCACCAACACGGTCACTGTCGCCATAATCAAATACGCGCATGGCGGCACTTCGCTGGTTTCCAACTGGGCGGCTAACGGAAACAGCTCTACCAACGGCGATGGCCCCGATTACCTCATCTTTCAAAAAGTGGTCAATGCCGGCCTGGCCCGGTTGGCGGCGACTTATACCAACGCAAGCATTGAACTGGACGGCATGATTTGGGTGCAGGGCGAATCTGACATTGATGCTGGGACGGCTGCTGCCACCGCCTACGGCACGAACCTGATCCGCTTCATCAACGATGTGCGCCTGACCTATTCCACCAATCAGCCCTACGGCACAAACCTGCCGTTTTTCTTTAGTCGGATTTCCACCAACCAGACCTATTATTCGCTGCCCACGGATGCAAGTTATTCCAACTACCTGATCCTTCGTGCCAGCCAGAATTATGTGGCGGACACGATGGGCAATTCCAATGTGTTAATGTTGAACATTGACGGTCCGCAATTCACCACGCTGACGCCGTATGCAAGTCCGGGTCTGCACTTCGACACGGGTGGGCAGCAGGCGCTTGGATCAGCCTTTGGCGAGGCTGTCCGGATTGCGTTGCCTCCGCCAAGATTGAATGTGTTGCATAAATCAGGCACCAACTGGAACCTGTCATTCACGGGGGTCACAGGCACCACTCACACCGTGGAACGGGCCACGGCTTTAAATGGATTATGGACGTCGTTGACAAATATCGTGATGAACACCCTCGGCTACACCAACTATTTGGATTACAGTCCGCCGGGTTCCAATGTTTTTTATCGGACGAGCCGTCCTTGAACAACGAATCGTGGCAGGGATTCCTCCAATTGATTAAATTGGCAAATGGTTGTCAGTTTATGACGGTTGCTGGACTAACTACGATAAACTGGCCAAGGATTATCCTCGGATCATTGTCAGTATCTATGTTGAATCCAGTCGGGGGATGGATTCCAGTTCGGGTGAGAACCCGTCCGTAGTGGTGCCGCTGTTCCGCGCGGCTGCAGCAAAAAAAATATTAAAAACAAAAAATGAATATGAAAAAACATATCGGTGCAGAATTCTTTGGAATGGCCATGGTTACTTGTGTAATTGCCATGAGTTTAAGCTTCACCCATGCTGGCGCCGGGGAAGTGTCCGGAGTGACGCTCGAACAATCAGAACCATCGGAAAGAGTCGCCGAAACACCGGCGCAACGCGATGCGCGTATGGCGTGGTGGCGCGAGGCCAAGTTTGGCTTGTTCCTGCATTGGGGAATTTATTCCGTGCCCGCCGGCAAATACGGCGACAACACCGGTTACGGCGAGTGGATCATGAATTCGGCAAAAATTCCCGTCGCGGAATATCAGGCCTACGCCAAGCAGTTCAATCCGGTGAAATATGATCCGGAGTTGTGGGTAAAAATGGCCAAGGACGCGGGCATGAAATACATCGTCATCACGGCGAAACATCACGAAGGTTTTGCGATGTATCCGTCTGCGGCGAGCAAATGGAACATCACCGACGCGACGCCTTACAAAAAAGATTTGCTCGGACCGCTCGTCAACGCGGCGCATTCGGAAGGTTTGAAAATCGGTTTCTATTATTCGCAGTCGCAGGATTGGAACAATCCCGGCGGCGCAAAAGCTGGCTTCGAGGAAGGCGAAGGCTGGGACGACAAGCAAAAAGGAAGCTATGACGATTATTTGAACAACGTCGCCGTGCCGCAGGTGCGTGAACTGCTCACGCGCTATCCGATTGACATTCTGTGGTGGGACACGCCGATGTATTTGACGCCCAAGCGCGTTGCGCCACTGGCGGCGCTAATGAAATTGCGCCCCAATCTGATCACGAACAACCGGCTTGGCGGCGGTTTGGGCGACACGGCCACGCCGGAACAATTTGTGCCGGTTACGGGTTATCCGGGCGACTGGGAAACGTGCATGACGATGAATAACAATTGGGGCTATAACGCGCATGACAAAAGTTGGAAATCCTCCACGATGCTCATCCGCAAGCTGGCCGAAGTTTGTTCGAAAGGCGGGAACTTGCTGCTCAACATCGGGCCGACGGCGGAAGGCGAATTTCCGCCAGCCAGCGTCCAGCGTTTGCACGACCTCGGCCAATGGTTGCACGTCAACGGTGACGCGATTTACGGCACAACGGCCGGTCCGTTCGCGTATCTGCCGTGGGGCGTGGCCACGCGCAAGGGCGACAAACTTTACCTGCACGTTTTTGACTGGCCAAAAGATGGTGGTCTAGTTGTGCCGTTGAACAATGAAGTCAGTTCGGCAGCTCTTCTTGTCGTGTCCGGTGAAAAACTTTCCGTGCAACGCGAATCTGAACGACTGGTAATCAAAGTTCCCGCCGCTGCGCCGGACGCCGTAGATTCGGTAGTCGTTCTGGAAATCAAAGGCGAACCGGTGGTGCAGCCGTTGCCGACAGTTGGAGCAAAGGCCACCGCTTCGGCTTCGCAGACCGGTAATCCACCCGCGAATGTTATGGATGGCACGGCGCAAAAAGTCTGGCGCGCGCCCGCGGACGTAAAATCCGCTTGGTTGCAATTGGAACTGGTCAAGCCTGTTGCCATCGCCGCGTTTGGCCTCGATGAACCGGATGTGTGGCCGCGCATGAATCAGAAGTTCACACTGGAAGCCTGGGTCGACAATGGCTGGAGAAAATTGGCTGAAGGTAAAACCGTAGGGCACGGCACCAAGCAGGCAATCACGCCGATTACGGCACAGAAATTCCGTCTTACGATGGACTGCGCCAAAGGCTCACCGGACGTGGCAGAATTGCAGTTGTATCGGGCTGAATGAATTTATTCACGAGCGTGTCCAGGTATGATAACCGAATCTCATCTGGCGATTTCACCGTCAACCGCACTCTCGCTCACACTACCCAACTGAACATCGGTCTGATTGCGGGGATGTAAAAAACAGCTTTGACCAACTTCAAAACGAGTTGGGAAAACTTGGACTTGTTGTTAGTTTTGTTGTTAGTTTTAGGTGAAAAACCACTGAAACCATTGAAAAATAAGGGTGGTGCGCGGTGGAGGTTTCGAACCTCCGACCCCTACCGTGTCAAGGTAATGCTCTACCACTGAGCTAACCGCGCAACCGAAGGGACGCGAAGAGTGCCAAGCCGCACCCCCAAAGGCAAGCCAAAAGCCGGTCGTCAGCCGGTCGTCAAAACCAACTTTGAACCTTGAACCGCCGCGCTGAATTGCTACGTTGCGTTCATGGCAAGAAAGCCGGACGACGCTTCCAAATCCAACCACGGTTTCAACGACGTCATCGGCGTGGCGCTGCTGGCGCTCGCGCTGCTGTTGCTCGTCGCGCAATTCTCTTTTGACCGCTACGATCTCAAATCCGTCCGCGTGCCGGCCAATCACGAAATCCACAACTGGATCGGCACCATCGGCGCGTATCTCGCGTGGTTCACGTTTCTGCCCTTCGGCATCGCGGCGTATCTGCTGCCGTGGTTTTGCGCGGCGTTCGGCGTCGCGTATCTGCTGAACATTCTCGGCTATCTCCGCGACCGGCTCCGCTGGTGTCTGTTGTGGACGGCGATGTTGTTCCTCGCGCTCACCGGCCTGCTGCATCTCGCCGGCAAGGCGGATTTGATTAACGACTGGCGTATTCACATCTACGCCCCTTACGCCGGCGGGTGGTTCGGTTATCTTTCCTACGGGCAAGTGTCGGATTACGACTACGGTTTTTGCCTGATGGGCCGTCTCGGTGCGACGATTGTCTATGCCGCGCTTGGTTTGATTGCGGCTTTGTTCCTCACGAATTTCCAACTCGGTCTCTGGATTCGCGCGCTGATGCAGAAGGAAAAATCCGCGCCGGAAAATGAATTCAAATCCACCGAGGAAGTTGCCTTGGACAAACGCGCGGATGAATTGCAGAAGCAGAAGCGCAAGCTGGAAGAAGAATTGTCCCGCGTGGACAGTAAACCGGAAAAAATAGCCAGCGGTCTCGGGGCCGACGGCCTGCCGGTGCCGGAGCCGACCGTGCGTGACTTGAGTTATCCGCAAGCCAAAGGCCCGCGCGTCCGCAAGACGACTTTGCC
>Ga0208872_1000888_pt1 | contig 19960 bp, 26 predicted proteins | sample CryBogCBH12Aug08_FD_185508 | JGI IMG/M metagenome (GOLD analysis project Ga0208872, IMG submission 185508) | Freshwater microbial communities from Crystal Bog, Wisconsin, USA - CBH12Aug08 (SPAdes) | ecosystem: Environmental > Aquatic > Freshwater > Lake | place: Crystal Bog, Wisconsin, USA...
AGTCACGCCCCAGTCAGTTCGACTGCGCAAGGTGGTTCTCGACCAGTCCCTCCGCGGACGCATGCGCAAGAACAAGCAGAGCTAAAACGGCGGCCTAGTAGCATCTCTCCCCGGAGGGATGTCAGAGCGGCCGAATGATCCGGTCTTGAAAACCGGTGTGGGGCAACCCACCGTGGGTTCAAATCCCACTCCCTCCGCTCAGAGTGCTAGTGACATTTGCCCGCGCGTGACGGCGATGGCGATTCGTTGTGTGGTGTGGTGCACGCCCTCGCACGCCCTCGCACGTCCGCGCACGTCCCTCTCGAACCGGCCGCGTAGCGGACACGCAACAGCGAACGATCGGGAGTCGCCGGGTGCCAGCGACCCATTTCACTTTTGCTGTCGCCCCCCGTCCGGTGGCGGCAGCGAACAACCTCGCAAGGCGAATGAGCCGCTTACAAGTTGGCGGGCTTCACCGGGCGCACGACGATGTCCGTGACGTCGACGCTGACGGGCTGACCGACCGCAAAGAGCACCGCCTCGGCGATGTCCTCGGGACGAATCATGATCTCCGACAAAGCCGCCTGCGCGCTCACGAGTACCTCGTCGGGCAAACGCTCACCGGGCACGACCGGAACATCGATACCCGACATCGCGACTAGTCCGGCCAAGATGGCCGGGTCCACGTTGCGGCCAATGTTCGTAGCGACCAGTCCCGGCATCACGGACGTGATCTTGATCGGGTCGTTGACCAGTTCTTGGCGCAAGGTGTTGCTGATCACGTTGACCGCGTGCTTGGTCGCGCCGTAGACACCGGAGTTGGGGTCGAGAGCAGCGACGGACGAGATATTGACAATGTGACCCGGGTGGCCACCCGCGCGCATTGCGACGACAGCCGCCTTCGTTCCCGCCAACAGTGCCAGCACGTTGGTCTCCAACATGTTGCGCCACTGCTCCACGTCGGCGTCGAGAATCGTGCCGAGATAGGAGACACCGGCATTGTTCACGAAGATGTCCAAGCGCCCGGTTTCTTTGACGGCGGCGTCGACGAGCGACTGCACGGTGGACGGATCGCGCAGGTCAACGACGAGGCCCGTCGCTCGCCCGCCGGCGGCGGTGATCCGGTCCACGACGTCGTCGACGGCCGCGGCGTCACGACCAGAGACGACGACAAATGCTCCGCTCGCCGCCAGCTGTTCGGCAATGGCCCGACCAATACCGCTCGACGCGCCCGTGACGACCGCGGACTTTCCTTGTAGATCTACGTGCGACATGGTGTCCCCCCAAGTTGTTGTCGCATCGTTCTACCACCCCGCAATAGAAGTCATTCACGAGCAGCGATGCGCGGTTGCGCGGCCGACACGCGTTCGTCACGCGGTTCTTTCTCCGCGCTCCTAGGGTGCAGACGTGACCTTTCTCACTGATTCCCAGCGTTCGCACTACCTCGAGACGGGTTGGCTTCTTCTTGACGATGTCACGGGCGTGGACGTCGAAACCCTGCAGAACGAGGTCGACGCCATCGCGCGTTGGCCCGAGGTCGGCGAGTGGATGCACCATTTTGAAATGACGGACCGGGGTCGTCAGCTTGCGCGGACCGAAAATTTCGTCCCGTTCAGTCCGATCATGAACACGTTGCTACGCGAGTCCGCCATCGCCCAGGTCGCGGGTGAACTCCTCGACGACGAGGCGTTCTTGTACAAAGAAAAGATCAACTACAAGTTGGTCGGGGGTGCGGGATTCTCGCCGCACCAGGACAAGCCCGCCTATCCGTTCGTCGATCAAGTGCTCTCGGTCATGGTGGCCGTTGACGACGCGACGGTCGAGAACGGTTGTCTGTTCGTCGCCAGCGCTCGTCACGATCGCCTTCTGCCGCAGGATGAGCGCGGGTGCCTGACGAGTGAGGTCGTCGCAGAACTGCAGTGGCAGCCGGTGGAGCTTCGAGCCGGCCAGACCCTCTTCTTTCATGCACTGACCCCGCACCGCAGCGGGCCGAACCTGTCGCGTCGTGATCGTCGCGCCCTCTACCCCACCTATAACGGAGCGAGCGAGGGAGATTTGCGCGAGGCCTACTACCGCGCCAAGATCGAAGCGTTCGCCGACGCGCCGACCGGTGACCGCGCCCGCATTTCTCTCATCGGCGACTTTGAAGGACGACCAGCGTGAGCCCCCTCGAAACCCCAACATCAGTGGATGAGATCTTCGCCCTGTTCGCTCTCAACGGAACAAAGAACTACGGCGAAGGCGTCGACATGACCACGCACGCCATTCAAACGGCGGTCTTCGCCCAACGTGCCGGGGCGAGCGACGCTCTCGTGGCGGCGTCCCTCCTGCACGACGTTGGGCACCTGATGGCGGACCTCCAGGGAACCGAACGCTTCGACCTCGAGGTCGATGACGATGATCACGAGGCGCTGGGCGGTCGTGTGCTCTCACCGATCTTCGGACCGCGCGTCGCGCAGCCGGTGGCTCTCCACGTGACCGCCAAGAGGTGGCGCTGCACCGTGGAGCCCAGTTACCACGACGGTCTCTCGCCCACGTCGCAGGCAACCCTGAAAGCGCAAGGCGGACTTCTCAATTCCGAAGAGGTCGCGCGCTTCGAAGCGCACCCGGGATTCGACGACGCCGTCGCGCTGCGCACCTACGACGATCTCGGCAAGGACCCCGACATGGAGACACCGTCGCTCGAGTCTTTCCGACCTCTCCTCGAACAACTCGCGGCTAGTCGCTGACTTTCGAACGAATCTCGTGAATCCACGCCCGCGCTGAGGCGCGAGCGGCCCCCACTTCGTCGCGTCGAGTGACCGCGGCGTCGCCGGTGACGGGGTAGGAGCCAAGAAACTTCACGCGCGCCAGGTGCGCTTGTAGATCCGCGAGACAATCGGCGATCACGTCGTCGGCGACGTGTCCGTCGAACTCGATCACGAAGCAATAGTCGCCGAGCCCGCGCTTGGTAGGACGAGATTCCAATTTGGTGAGGTTCAAGTCACGCGCGGCGAAGCGACCGAGAATCCCGTAGAGGGAGCCGGGTCGGTCGGCGTCTTGGAAACACACAATTGAGGTCCGGTCGTGCCCCGTAGGCCGCGGCACGCGACTGCGTCCCACGACGACGAATCGCGTTTCGTTGTCATCGGCGTCTTCGACATCCTCGGCCAGAATATGCAGCCCGTACGTGGACGCCGCGGCCCGCGACGCCAGAGCCGCGACCGGTGCGTCACTCTGGGACACCGCTCGCGCGGCGTCGGCCGTGGAGCCGACATTCGCCACCTGAACGCCCGGCAGCGAGCTCATGAACTTGCGGCACTGGGCCAAGGCGTGAGAATAGCTCCACACTTCGGTCACGTCGCTGAGCGCCACGCCCTCACGAGCCATGAGGTGCAAACGAATGGGAATCACGATCTCGCGTTCGATCAACAGATCGTGGTCGAACAACAATCCGTCAATGGTGGCCGACACCGTTCCCTCGATCGCGTTCTCAATCGGCACCACACCGACTTCAACGTCCCCGTTCGCCACTGCGTCGAGCACGTCGGCAATCGTGGGGAAAGGAATCGCGTCGAGGTCGTTACCCAGAGTGGCGACCGCCTCGTGGGTAAAGGTGCCCACGGGGCCGAAAAAACCCACGCGGCGCACGGTGCTCATTGAGCGATGTTACTTCGGCGCCGACGCCACCTTCGTGAGACGGTCTCGTAAGAAATCGGCGGTCCGATGGAAACTCTCCGCCGTCACCGCGCCGTGGGCACCGGGGGACATGATCAGGGTCTTATCGCTGGCGCCCAGAAGCCCGAAGAGACTGATCGCGTCGTCGCGCGCCACGAGTTCGTCGTCGTACTGGACGAGAAAGAGGGTCGGAACGTTGACCCGCGGCGCATCAGCCACAAGACGCTCGCGCGTCGGACCCGTCGTTCCCATGAGACCGAGGACTGCCGCGCTCACGCGAGGTTCACTCGCCACGAGTGGCAGGCCGAAAATGGTGCCCATCGACAGTCCCCAGTACCCCACCGGGCACTGTGGCGTGACCCAGTTTGAGGCAAACACAACGTCAATGGTGGTGCGCCAGTCGTCCACCATGGCGTCCGTCAGTGCGGCATCCGAGGACCAGCGTTGGGCGAATTCGAGAAACGGCAGCATGGCGCTCGCCTCGGCATCATTGCGACGTTCGCCGTGTACGGGGCCGTCGATGGCGACGACCGTGCAACGAGCGGTACGGACCAGTCCCCGCGCAAGAGCGACGACATATTCCTCGAACTTCGATCCACTTGCTCCGTGCCCCACCAGCACGAGGAACTCACCCGGACCGTCGGCCGGGCTCCACGCCGCTAGCGGTATTGTCCCGCGAGTGCCTACGATGGTGACTACTCGTTCTCGAATTCCGTGCGTGATGTCGTCTCGTCGAATATCCACGCGCTGAGCGTAGCGAGTGGAATTCTTCCAACGGAAAGGTGGGCGCAATGGGGCACCCTATGTTCAACTACGACCCGGTTCTCGGCGACGCCATTTTCGAGTATTGCCGCGAACGGCTCGCCATGGACCCCGTGCCGCTCGACTACGGAAGTCTTCAGAACATTCCCGACACCGCTCTTGACGGTTTGATTTCGCCCGACGGACACGACCCGAAAGCCATTCTCTCGTTCTTTACTGACCAGCTCGCTCACTCCGTGGTCTCGATCGACTCCCCTCGTTTTCTCGCCTTTATCCCCAATGCGCCCACCAAGTCATCGCTGCTCTTCGACATGGTCGTCGCCTGTTCGGGTCTCAACGGCACGAGTTGGCTCGAATCCGCGGGTGTTGTCGTGGCCGAAAATCAGGCCCTCGAGTTCCTGGCGGACCGCATTGGATTGCCGAAGGGTGCCGGTGGTTGTTTCGTGTCGGGTGGCTCCATCGGGAATCTCTCCGCGCTCACGGTCGGACGAGACGTCGGACGTTCTCGTCGACCGGATCTCGCTCCGCATACATTGCGCTACGCCATTAGTGCCGACGCACACTCGAGTGTGGGTTCCGCCCTCCACATTTTGGGCCTGGAGGCCCTCCTCATCGAGCCCGACGACCACCGACTCACCATCGAGAACGTCCGCGCCGCGCTGGCCGCCGATCCACACCCCGAAACCGTTATCGGTATCGTCGCGACGTGCGGCACCACGAATGCCGGCATCGTCGACGACTTGGAGGGCCTCGGGGCGTACTGCCGGGAGAACGAACTGTGGTTCCACGTCGACGGTGCCTACGGCGGTGCCGCCATGTTTTCCACGAGCGAGACGCCCTTGATCCGTGGACTACGCCACGCCGACAGTTTCATTGTGGATCCGCACAAGTGGCTCTACGCGCCACTTGACTGCGCGGCGCTGATCTATCGCGACCCGCGACTCGCCCGCGCCGTCCACACGCAACAAGCGGGGTACCTCGACATTCTCCACGAGGGAACGGACGAATCTTTCGATTGGAATCCGTCCGACTTCGCCATCCACCTGTCGCGTCGGGCTCGCGGTCTGCCGTTCTGGTTCTCTCTCGTCACTGAAGGCGTACGGAACTACGAAACGGCCGTTCAGGCAGCCATCGACATGGCCCACCACACCGCGCAGCGAATCGAGGAGATTGACTACCTCGAGCTCGTGCGTCCGGTGAGTCTGTCCGTGGTTCTCTTTCGCCGAAAAGGCTGGACGCCCGAGCAGTACAACGAGTGGAGTCACCAGCTGCTGCGCGACCAAATTGCCTTTGTCACACCCACGAAGTGGGAGGGCGAGACGATTGCCCGCTTCGCGTTCTTGCACCCCGACACCACCGACGAGATGGTGGACGAAATCTTCGCCTCGATGCGCGACTAGGCGAGCGCTCGCCGGAACGCGGCGAAGAGTTCGTCCTGAAATTTCGACACGATGGATATGTGACCCTCGGCGGGCTGGTGGAATGCCGTCGCACCGGGGATGTGCGCGAGCAAGTATGTCGCGTGGGTGGGGGGCACCATCAGGTCCTCGTCGCCGTACCACAGCGCCGTGGGCACCGTGATGTCCGAGAGGGCAAAACCCCAGTCGTGCACGAAGGTCTGGTCGTCGTCCAGAAATCCGTAGTGACCGCCACGACCAGCCACACGACACGCCTCGGCCAGGATCTCGCGCGCGGCGTCGTCGGCCAGCGCATCTTTGTCAACGGGCGGCAGCAGTCCGCCAAAGAGTTCGATCACGTTGGCCTCGGTGGCGTCCCGCATCGTCTCACTGATCAGCTGAATATGCGCTTCGTATTCCGGGCCTCCCTGTTGTGCCAGAGCGAATTCCTCGACGTTCTCCGGTCCCATGCCCTCGGTCCAATCAAAGTCACCATTCGACGGGGCGACTCCCGCGAGAGACCACGCGGCGCGGCACCGCGGCGCGTCCAAGGCCGCGCACGCCAGGGCGTGAGGTCCCCCGCCCGACCATCCCACGACCAGGTAGTCCCCTCGGCCGAAATGATCGAGCGCGTCATTCGTGTCGGACACGACGTGAGTGGGGGCCCGCCCGGCGAGCCGGTCGGAGCGTCCATAGCCGGCGCGCGACATCGTGATCACGAAGAAGCCGTGCTTCGTTGCCACCTCGTCGAACACTTTGACCAAGGGCGCCGATCCGGGGGTCCCGTGATGAAACACGACGGTCGCACCTTTCGGGTCACCAACGGACGCCACCTCGAGGGCTCGGCCGTCTTTCGTGGTGATCATCGCGTCGTGATAGGCCATTAGTTCTCCTTCGTGCGGTCGTTGCGAGCGCAGCATAGGGTGCCTGCATGGCTCAACGTATCGTTTCGGCAACTCGCGTCATCCCCGCTCCGGCGGAGGCGATCTTCAATCTGCTCGCCGATCCGCGAGCGCACACTCGCATCGATGGTTCTGGCAGCGTGCTCGAACCCAAGAGCGCGCCCGAGCGCCTCTCAATGGGTGCCACCTTCACCATGGACATGAAGCTCGGTGTGTCGTATTTCACGAAGAACAAAGTGGTGGCCTTCGAAGAAAACCGGGTGATTGCGTGGCACCACTTCGCGCATTTCGTGTGGCGCTACGAACTCGAGCCCGTCGACGGTGGCACGAAAGTGACGGAATCTTTTGACTATTCCAAGCCCTGGGGCCTCCTGCTGCTCCCGCAACACATTCCCGCGAAGAATCAGGCGTCGATGGAACGAACCCTCGCGCGCATCGAAGCGATTCTGACGACACCTGAGCCGACGGCTTAGGCCCCCTCCGCCGCACCTTCGCGCCGCATTTCGGTGCCGCCAGTGCGAACGCTGAAGCCAAAGGACTCGTATAAAGGGCGGCCGAGTGGCGTGGCGTGCAACTCCATGCGGTCGAGTCCACGGGCGTCGAGATTCGGCATCAGCAGTTCCATGAGTGAGTACGAAATTCCACGGCGGCGATACGCCGGCAGCGTGGAGACGCTGTGGAGATACGCCATGTGACCCGTCGGGTAGCGCGGAGTCGGCACGACGCGACGCAATTGCGCCACCACCGACGCCACCACCCGTCCGTCAGCGTTGCGCGCCACGGTCGCTACGACGCTGCCGTCGCGAATCGTCTCGGCGAAATACTCCGCGCTGCGCGCAATCCACGGCCCGCTCCAGTCACGCGGATTCGTCGAGAAGTGCATCTCTTCACGCAACGCCGCGAGATCCGCGCCATCGTCCGGTGTCGCGAATTCAATGGTGACTTCGTCACGAACACGCACGACCTTGAAGATCACGGTGTGCGGTAGCTGCGTTTCGGGACTGAGGTGAGCGGAGTTGGCCAAGCGCTGCCATCCGTGGGCGTCATAGAAGCCCAACGCCGTGTCGCGACCATTGGCCCAGATCTCGTCGACGCCCTCGCTCGTGAGCACACCCTCGGCGGCACGCAGCAACAGAGCCCCGGCGCCACGACCCTGCACGTCGAAATCGGTCGCGAGGTAGCGCAATTGGTACGTCACGTGTTCGGGGTGCACGGGAGAGACCGACGGATAAAAGGACCCGCTCGTAACGAGCCGCTCCCCCAAAAATGTGCCGAAGTGTCGGGTCGTCTCCTCCCGGTCGCGCGCGTCCTCGACCACGGCATTGGCGAGACCTCCCCGCAGGACACGTCGTCGGAGATCGAAGAGTTCATCCGGCTCCACCGACCGCACGCTCAAGATGTCAGAGTCGCTCATTGGTTCTCACATTCGCGGTCATGACCTGTAACAACAAACGGCGGTCGCGGTCCATGGGTTCCGGTGGACCTGACTTCACGAAACCGAGGCGCTCGTAAAACGCCACCGCTCGATGCACGGTGGTGGTGACGTGAAGACCCAGTTGGTCGCTGCCCTGCTCACGCGTCCACCTCGCCACCTCGCGCACGAGGTCCTGGGCGACACCGGTGCCCCGATACTCCGGTCGCACAAACATGCCGTAGAGCCACCTCGCGTACGGATAGGGCGCGTACTCGCCACCCGAGGCCATGCCGACCGCGCGCTCCCCGTCGAAGGCGAGGTAGTAGTTCATCGACGTGACCATCGTGATCCACTCGGTCGACGGACGCAGCGACGATTCCGCGTACGTGGAGCCGTAGGCGTCGGGTTCATTCTGAAGAGCGAGAAGGCGAAGGGCGCGAAACTCATCCACATCACTCACGACGGCGCGGCGAATGACGATCGTGGGCGTGCTCATACCTGCCCCATCCAGTCGCTCACGTCCCGCTCGCGGCGAGTGCCACTCGCGAGGTGTTCTCCAATTCCCGATCGGTCGTCATCGGATTTATTCTGTGACAACTTGGCCGCCCCGGTCATGGACGTCACCGCAATCTCAAATCCCACGATGCCCCGCAGCAGTCGGTCGAGATAGTCCCTCGGCGCGTCGTCAACGTGCCACGGCTCCTCTCGTGACTGTTCGAAACGATGGGTTAAGGCGCGAACAATCTCTTCGCACGCCACCACGTCATCGAGAACGCGAACAGTTCCACGGACCTCGGCGGTGACGTAATTCCACGTGGGGGCGAGTGCCGGATTCTCCGGCTTGCTGCGGTACATGCCGGGAGAGACGTACGAGTCGGCCACGGTAAAAGACGCGAGCACCTCGTCGCCATCAGTGGCGAGGCGCCACCACTCATTTCCGCGCGCCACGTGTCCGCGCAACGTGCTCGTGGACGAGTCGGCGACTACCGGCGCAAAGACGCTCCGCATGCCGGTCGCGGTGGCGACCACGATGACGCCCGCGCCCGCGCGGGAAACGATGTCCCAGGCGTCATCTACCTCGCGACGAAAAGCTGGCGGAACGTACATCAAGAAATTCTGACACACGCCCTCAACAGTGCTTCCGTGTGCTCAGTAAGGAGCGACGGGCGGCGTATCCTCGTCGCGCAGTCCGAGTCTCATTGCCGCGGACTGGCCTCGTTGGGCGGCCGGCACACCCGCAACCGCGTGAGCGAGACCGAAGTCCGGCATGTTCACGTAGACGGATTCCACCGATCCGGGCGTCACCCGGTACGTCTCGTGCCAAATGCCGACCGTGCCGTTGCCTTTGATGCGACGGTTGAACGATCGCCACGCGGGGAGATGGGCGGCGTCGCTCGCGCGGGCGTAACGCTCCAAGTCCTCAAAAGAATTCCAATATTGGATCACGCACACGGTTCGACCCGACACGAACGTGCGGGGTCGCGACAGCAACCCTCGGGAGGGATCCTTCATGAGCTCGACGATCATGCGCGGCATCGCCGTCATCACGGGGAACCATCGATCCACTCGCCAAAGCTGATTAACGCGCATCCCAATCAGGAACAGCACGACTTCGCGCTCACCGATATCCCCGGCCACGCGCCCCTTATGTACCGCACCCATACGACGACCCCCTCACTTGCTCATTCTTACTATAGAACGTAGTTCTATAGATCAGACGACAGACTCAAGAGTTCTTCGAGATCATCGAGCAAGAGGGCAAACAGCGCGTCAGCGTCCTTCACCGAACCGACGAAGTGACCGAATAACTCGAAGCTGAGAAAACCGAAGATGTCGCTCCACGCCAGAATTGCGCGAGCGGCCACCGGCCGGGGCACATTGGGAATGAACTCTTCGAGCGACTCCCATTCGAGCACCGAGGCGTAGCGAGGATCGGTGGGCGCCGTGGGCGCCGGCTGGTCGACGAAGCGTGCCGCCAAGATGGAACCGAGAGCCAGCGTGACGCGTGACGCGGCGGCGATGGTGTCCTGGGGGGCTTGGTAGTTGGGAACCGGTGAACCGAAAATGAGGGCGTATTCGTGAGGGTGCTCCTTCGCCCAGGACCTGATCGCGTGACATGTCGCGCGCCAACGACTCCCGACGTCCTCGTAGGCCGTCTTGGAAGCCGCGGCCTCGGCAGCGGCACCCAACTCGTTGTAAGAGTCCAGGATCAAAGCGGTGAGGAGGTCGTCGCGGGTGGGGAAGTACCGGTAGAGCGCCGACGAGGTTTGATGCATCTCCCTCGCCACTTCGCGTAACGACAGGGCGCTCGCACCCTTCGCGGCGAGCAGTTCACGCGCTGTGGACTTAATGCGTTCCATGTTCGCGTTCCGCGTGGCGAGGCGCTTCGGGCTGTCCATATTCCTCAGTATTCCACGAATCTCAGAAAAAAGAGCACTGCTCTTGCTTTTTACTTCTCCATCGTCCATACTGGATGAAACAAGAGCAGTGCTCTCTAAAAGGAGGATGTATGGAGAAGTACCTCATCATTGGCGCCGGGGCCGTTGGTTCTCGCGTCGCTCGGCAGGTGGCGGAGCAGGGGCACCGGGCCATCCTGGTGTCGCGTCGAGGTGGTGGTCCCGCGCACCCGAACATCGAAGCTCGCTCCGCCGATGCCACCGACGCCGCGACCCTGACGCGACTCGCCGACGGCGCGAGTGCGATTTTCAACTGCGCCAATCCGGAGTACCACAAGTGGCCAACTGACTGGCCACCTATCGCCAATGCCCTCTTCGCGGTGAGTGAGTCGTCGGGTGCCACATTGGTGACGTTGTCGAACCTGTACGCGTACGGCCGACCCCACGGTCCGATGACACCGCACGACCCACTGGACGCCGACTACGAAAAGGCCCAGGTGCGAGCGAAGATGTGGCGTGACGCGCTGTCCCTGCACGAACAAGGTCGTCTTCGAGCGGTCGAGGTCCGAGCGTCGGACTTCATCGGACCCGGCGCCAACGCCGTGCTCGGTGAGCGAGTGATTCCTCGCGTTCTCGCGGGCAAGAAAGTCTCGGTCCTCGGTGACGTCACGGCCCCGCACAGTTGGACCTACGTCGATGACGTGGCGACCACCTTGGTGGCCTGCGCACAACAAGAGTCGTCGTGGGGCCGCGCCTGGCACGCACCCACCAACGCGCCACGCTCGGCCGTCGAGGCCGTGAACGACATCGCCGACGTCGCCGGTGTGCCGCACGTCAAGGTGGGGGCCGTACCGAAGGCCGTCTTACGAGTGGGCGGGATCTTTAGCCCCCTCTTGCGCGAGCTGCCGAAAACCATGTACCAATTCGAGGTCCCGTTCGTCATCGAGGACACGGAAACGAGAGAGACGCTCCACCTGGCACCCACGCCGTGGAGCGAGGTCCTGGCGCAGTCGATCGCGGCGTTTCGCTAGATCAGGCTTCGAGAAAAGTCCGAAGGTTCTCGAGCGTCGTGCGAATCGATTCGCGGGTGTAATTTTCGCGGTCGTCAATGCCGGTGTTGCCGAATTTCTTGGCGAGCGACGAGCGACGATCGACCCATAGTTCGGTGACGCGACACCCGAGGACCGTCGGCTCGAAGCGAAAGGACCAGTGCGACACTTTGACCGGACCGACCGAAACGTCGAAGGCGAAGGCCACCGGGGGCTCGTAGTGGCTCACCTTGGCGGTGGTCGTCCACGTCGTCGATCCCTGCGCGTTGGTGCCCTTGAACTTGGCTCCCATCGCGGGACCGGTCGCGGACCCGAGCCACTTCCCACCCGTGTTCTCGGGTGAAAAGCGCCCCATGAGTTCTAGGTGCGACACCGCCTCAAAGGCGGCCTCCAGAGAGGTCGCGATTTCTATGGAATCGGAAAAACTAGCCATGGCGAAAAGTACCATCGCGCCACGCCACGGGTGGTGGAAGACTGGGAGGATGATGAGCGTCGCTCGAGAAGCGTGTCCGGGCTGTGGATTCGTGTGGGATGACATCGACCCGAGCGAAGTCGGTCCTCGGCTGACCTCGGCTATCGCGCAGATGGGCGAGGTTCTCGGGAGAGATGATGTACGCGTCGAGACGCGTCCGAGCCCGGAGCGTTGGTCAATCCTCGAGTACGCGGGCCACGTCCGCGACGTCCTGTGGTCCATCCGCGAGCGGATCATCCTCGCGTCGGTCCTCGACACGCCAGCCCCCTTCGGCATCTACCGGGATCAGAGAATCGACCTCGGTTTCCAGTCGCTCGACGAGCCCTCAACGGTGAGAGCCGAACTTGACGCCGCTCGTGGCATCTTTGTGCGCACGTACGCCGCACTTCCCGATGGGTTCGGACAGCGCACCATGATCTATACGTTCCCCGTCGAGGCGCACCGCACGATTGACTGGTCCGCCGCGCAAGCTCTCCACGAGTGCGAGCACCACCTCACCGATATTCGCGACAACGTCGACCTCGTGAACGCACCGGCGTAACGCGATGGCTCGCGATGACCGTGTCGCCGCATCCGCCACGAAGCCACATTCGTCCTACTTTCACCAATGAATCTGAGTGCACCCTCGACTGTTATTAGATTTTGATTATGAAATCTTTGACGGCGATCGCACTCAGTGGTGGCGTTCTCCTCGTCGTCGTCGCGCTCACGGGCATGTTGCTTGCTTCGCTGCGCGCGAATCAGCTCCGAAAAATTGAACACATTCAACACTTCCTCGCTGACGTCAACGCCCACCGCCGCCACCGTGCGGACCACCCCGACCTCGAACGCGCGTTGTTTCCACAGCACCAGTCCTGGTCCGACGCCGGTATCCAGGCCCACCTCGCGGCGTGTGAATTCACGAGCGAGTTGGAGTTGGCCTATGTCGCGCGACGAGCGGGCGCGCTCACCAAGTCCGAATGGGTCGCCGCCATCCACCGATGGCAGAAAGTCGCGCTCATCGACGAACGCTCTCGCTATTTGTTCACGGTGGGCACCTGGACGATGGGCACCAATGGCGTGATGCAACACGACCTCAGCTCCATCGTCAGCGGCGACAGCACCGCGGACCCACGCACCCTGTGGAGCGTGTTGTTCTAACGGGACGTCGTCACGCTGGGTAGCCGAGCGGAATAGATCGAGTACCCGTCGATGTGACGCACGAGTGTGGTTGCGATCACCGTGGCCGCCAACATCGGCATGACAATCGCGAAGCCGGAATGTGTGAGTTCCATGACAATGACAACGCCCGCCAGGGGCGCCTGCATGGACGAGCCGATCATGGCCGCAGCTCCCACAATGGCGAATGCGCCGACGGGTGTACCGGGCCACAGGTGCAGCCACGTCGAGCCCAGAAATGCACCCAGCATGGCGCCGGTCGACAGAAATGGTGTGAAGAGTCCACCCGCTGCCCCGCTGCGCAGACACAGCGAGGTGACCAGTGGTTTGAGGGCGAAGAGAGCGAAGAAGAGCGACGGCGTGCCGATTCCCAAGAACGCGTCGTGCGCCATGTCCATGCCGTTACCGAAGAGTTGGGGATACCAAATACCGATCACGCCGAGAACGGCGAAACCCGCGGGCATCATCCATAACAGAGTGGTTCCCGAGGCACGGTGGTGGGACACCCACCCAATCAATCGGACATACAGAACTGACAGACCCCCTACCAGGACGCCCGCGACAAGTGACCACACCATGAGTGACCCACTGAATCGATAGGACGGGACGTCGGCGTAGGTGGCGTGGTCGGGAAGATAGAGCCACGACACGAACGTGGCGATGGACGACGCCGCCACGGCCGGCAAGACCGTCGGCAAGGCGAGAGATCCCATCAACACCTCGGCGGTGAAGAGCGCTCCCCCCAGCGGCACGTTGTAGACCGCGGCGAAGCCGGCTCCACCACCGCAGGCCACGAGGAGGCGGCGTTGCGCCGGCGTCAGGCGAAACCATCCCGCCACGACCGATCCGGACGCGCCGCCCATAACTTTCGGCGCCGCTTCGCGACCAACGGAGGCTCCCATGCCGACGACAAATTCCGAGATCACCGCCGTCAATGAGCTGCGGCGAATGGACAATTCCCCGGTGCCGTTCCAGACAGATTCGTCGATCTCGGACTTCTCGTCGGCGAGATACTTGCGCACCAAGTACCACGACACGCCACCGATCACGCCCGCGACGACGAGGGACGTCACTCGCCGCAGTCGTGACGCGGCCGCGACGGCATCTTGGTAGCTGGCGTAGTGCTGCGAATGAAACGCCGCGTGTTCCACCGTTGCGAGCAACCACATGAGCGCATCCCCGAACAGACCGGCCACGACGGCCGTGAGAACGAGCGCGATCCAGAACCGTACGGTCAACGCGGCGTCACCGTCGTGCGTCGCGTTGGGCTGATCCATCGCGGCTCGACCCGAGGGAATGCGTGAGCGGATCAAGGGCGCGGGAACGCGTTGGCGTTCGCTCTCACCGTTTCGCTTACGCACCGGGGGTCTCTCGTCGATCGTGCGAACCAGTCATGTGCACACAGTCTGGCCGGTTTGTGAGGGTGGTGCCGCGCGAAATTACCAGCATTGCTAGTGAATTGACAGTGGTTCGACGCCTCAGTCCGTCGTCGTGAACTCTCGGAAACGCCGCACGAAGGGCTCACTATCGATCTCCCACGTCACGCGTTCGTAGAGCCAGAGGAGCAGGATCGGCGACGGGGCACTCACCCGAACGGCGGTCGATGCGTCACCTCGACGCCAGACCAGAGCGTCGGGGCCTCGATCGCGCAACGTCCACGCAGACGACGACGTGGGGTCCTGCAGAACGAGGGGTTCACCGAGGGGAAGCCGTGATGCTGCACGACGAGTGCGCGACGAGACGGAATACGTGAGGAACTCCTCGATGGCGTCCTCGGCGAGGTCCTTCGGCATCTCCCATTCATCACCTCGCCCCGCTACGGCGGCGGCGTCGTAGGCGTGGACCGCGGCCTCCTGGACTTGGTGGCGAGTGACGAAGGACACCGCCTGCAGTGACGACCAGGTCCACACCGACTGTTGCTGTCGTGCGTGCGTGAGCACGTCCGCGAGACTGGCGGCGCCCGCGAGATACGTCGAGACGAGATCACCGTCGCTGGGCCGCACGGGACGTCGCTGGGCCGCGGGAGGTGCGGCGAGTTCCTCTTCGACAATGGTGCGCCAAAACCAGTGCACGTCAATCAAGTGAGCGATCAGATCCGACGCACGCCACGTCGGGCACGTCGGCACAATGGTGTCCAAGCGTCCCGACACCCACACCGCCGTCTGTTCACTCTGTTTCAGAATCTCGTCGGTGTAGCGCCGAACGGTAGAGAATCCGAGTTCATGCACCTTGGCAGTGTCGCACAGGTGCGTCGACGGCGCGACCGTCGAGGATTGGTGATACGACTTCTAGGTGCACTTCGCCGTCGAATCACCCGCTCCCGTCCTTGTCACGACCCGTACGCGAATTCGACCGCTGGTCGCGTCAGATCGCGAGGAGCACTTCGCCCTCTTCCGTGATCCCGAGACGGTCCGGTACCTCTATGACGAACCTCTCACGGAGGACCGAATCGACGAACACTTAGCCCGACGTATCCGCACCACCCTGCCGGGCGAGGGTGAATGGATATCGTGCGCCGTCGAGGGACGCAATGACGGGAAGTATCTCGGCGAAGTCGCCTTCACTCTGGTCTCCGCCACCCACGGTTACGTCGAGGTGGGATACGTGTTCACACAACACGGACGCGGCCACGGTCTTGCCACCGAAGCCGCTGGCGCGATCGTCGACTTCGCCTTTGCCCGCTACGACGCCCACCGCGTGGGCGCGCGTCTCGATGCCCGCAATGATCGCTCGGCGCGCGTCCTCGAGAGATTGGGTTTTCGACGCGAAGCGCATTTTCGTGAAAACGAATTCGTCAAGGGCGAATGGTGTGACGAACTCGCCTACGCGGTTCTCGCCACCGAGTGGCGCACGCGGTTAGCGAACGGCCACGAGTGGATCATCCGCGACGCTGCTCTGGAAGCCGGAGGGACCCACGGGGCGTGATCCTCGCAACGTGATGCGACGCATACGTCGACCGGCGGTGGCGTAATCGTCCGTCGCGTAGTGCAAGGTCGCTCGGTTATCCCACATGACCACGTCGCCGAGCTGCCACCGATGACGCAAGGTCAGTTCGGGTTGCGTCAGGTGTTCGTAGAGGAGTCGTAGTAGGTGGTCACTCTCGATGCGTGAGAGATCGACCACGTGCGTCGTAAATCCGGGGTTGACGAACAAGGCGGGCTTGCCCGTCGTCGGGTGCACGCGCACGACGGGGTGAAGCACCGGCGGCACTTTGGCCGCTTCATCGAACAGGTACTGCGCATCGCTACGACCGAGCGCGGTGTCGAAGGGTTCCCCCCAATACGCAAGCGGAGAAATACGATGCACGGCCACGAGCTGGTCGACAGCGTCGCGCAGCGGTGCCGCAAGTCGCCCGTACGCGCTGCGAGCGTCGCACCAGAGCGTGTCGCCGCCGTACGGGGGCACTTCGTCGGCGACGAGCACCGACGCCGCGGGTGGCGTCTCGACAAAGGTGACGTCGGTGTGCCACCGGGCGTTCTTCCCACCCTGCTGGGCGTTGAGTTCCAGGATCTCGGGGAAATCAGGATGGCCGGGAACGACGGGGTGCGCCGGCGTTACCTCACCCATTAGTCGCGCGACGCGCGACTGCTCGGCGTGCGTGAGGAACTGATCCCGAAAAACGAGGACGAGATGTTCTTCCAGCACGTTCATCAGCCACGCCCCGTCTTCGACGTCGCGCAGCAACACGCCGCGAACCTCAGCGCCGAAGGTGCCCGTGATCGGAGTGATGTCCGGAGTGGGCGTCGTGGTCATGAGATCTCCCTCGCTGCAACAAACTGTTTCAAAAATACCTTGGCTCGCATCGAGTTACTCGACGACGACGTACGCAAGAACCCCGTGAATACGGCAATTATCGAGTTGCCATCCAATTGTCACGCGGCCAACTCCTTCGTGGGCGCAAGTAGCGGCGGTAATTTGCGACATGGACTACTTCGCCCCTATTGCCGAGCAACGCCGTCGTGTCGCCGACGCCCTCGTTGACCTCACACCCGCACAGTGGTCAACGCCCAGTCTGTGTTCCGCGTGGACAGTGCACGACGTCGTCGCGCATCTCGACATGGTCCACATCACCCCCCTTCCGCGTGTCGTATGGGAGATGGCCAAGGCTCTAGGGAATTTCTCGGTCGCGAACCAAGCCCTCACGGCACGCGTGGCGAAGAAATCATCGACCGAATTAGTAGACCTACTGCGTCAGAACGCCGAGGGCCGCTTTACGCCCCCGGGTCATAACTCTCTGGCGCCACTCACCGACCTCTTCGTGCACACGTACGACATCTTTCTTCCTCTCGGCATTCCCGCTCCCGATGACGAACAACAATGGCCCATCATCTTGGAGTTCCTCTTGTCACCACGAGGTCGCAAGGGCTTCGTCGTCAAGGATCCACCGGCCTTGAACTACACCACCACCGACGGAAGTTTCTCTCACGGTGCGGGCGAGATCGTCACGGGGTCGGGACCTGCCCTGGCTCTCGCACTGATGGGTCGAACCGCACTCGTTGGCGACCTGAGTGGTCCCGGCGTTGAGCCATTGACAGCCTGGCTCGCAACCTTCTAGCGGCGGCCGAGCAGTTCAGCTACTTGGTCACGGGAGCAGACCGCGAGTCGACCACCCGAGTAACGGTCATCGCGTGTGACGTCACGCACCACGTCAAACGGCGCGTCGCCGAAAGGGTCGCTACCCAGTTCACGTTCGGCGAGAACAAGACCCTCGTGAGGACCGGTGAACTCATCCACCGCGTACTTCAATTTGCCGAACGACAAGTGCCACCGGGTCTTGGTCAGCACGTCAGCGGCGAGAGACGACACGATGGCGTACTCGTCTTTTGTGAGGTACATGTTCGTGATGTGAACCGTTGTCGGATCATCGACGTCGTCGCGAACCTTCTGCGTCCACTTGTAGAGCCGCTCGACTCCGTCATCCACCGCGCGTACACGCAACGTCGTCCCGGTGATGTAGCGATCGACAATCGTCCGGGGCGCCGACACGCCCGCCGGCACGGAGGCGAGTAGCCAGCGCTGTTCGCGTTCCGCGTGTGAGTAGCGACCGCGTCCGGGCTGCCGCGACGAATCATTCACCGTCATAGGCGGCCTGCAAGGTCGAACACTCCAATTTCGACATGCCCATCATCGCCTCGAAGACACGGCGCGAGCGCTCCGGGTCAGGGTCGCCCATCAATGTTCCGAGCAACGTCGGAACGACCTGCCAGGACACACCGAAACGATCCTTCAGCCAGCCGCAGCGACCGGGTTCGCCACCTTCTACGAGAGCGTTCCAGTAGTGATCAACCTCTTCGGCGGTATCGCACGAAATGAACAGTGATTGCGACTCGTTAAATCGGAAGTCCACACCGTCGCCCCCGTCAAACAAGATGAAGGTCAGCTCGCCAACGGTGAGTCGCGCGAAATTCGGAATAGAGCCCGCCGCGTCCGTGGCACTCCACGGCGCGCCATCGACGAGGGCGTTCGGAAAGGTGGCGGTATAAAGCACCAGCGGCTCGGCGATGCCGTGCGGGAACCACAAGAAGGGAGTAACGGACACCATCGGTTTTACCGACCTTTCAATAGAGAAACGCGAAATTCACGAAGCTCGCCACGGGCGAAACCTTCAAGTAGTACCGGGTCTTCCGACATGATCTGGCGTGCCGCATCCTCGGTCGGAGCCTCAAAGATCACGATGCCAGTGTTGATCGTTCCCAGGGTCGGACCCGCCAGGATCAGGACGCCGTTACGGTGCATTGTCTTGAGTCGATCGAAGTGTCGGTCCCACACCTCCTCTTCTTCGGGCGTCATCGTGGACGCAAAATTTTCCCGAGGAGAGTGAATGAAATAGATCCAATCGGCCACGACGCATTATGACAGTTCGCTCTCGGTCGTGACAGACTCGCCAGGTGCGAGCCCAGTACAACTTCTGGCCGGGGGCGAGTGGCCTCGACGCGTGGGACGTGCGCCGACTCATTCGCCTGAGCTCGTCGCTGCCCGTCCGCAAGGTTCCTGTGGCGGATCTCGTGGAGATTGATGACGCGTACTGGTATAACTTCGGCGAGACACCCACCGTGCGGTCGGTGGCCGAACACGCGAAGCTCATCAACGAGGTCGATCCGACCTATCCCATCATCTTGGCCGCCAGCGGTCGAGTGATGGACGGCATGCACCGGATTGCTCGCGCACTCCTCCACGACGAGCTCGAGATCGCCGCGGTGCAATTTGAGATCGATCCGACGCCGGACTTTCGTGATTGTCGACCGGAGGACCTACCGTACGACGACGACGACGAATAGATGATCAGGGAATCTCCGCCGTCGCCGTTGTGAGCAGCTCCTGCAGGTACAGACCGCGTTGAACGTCGAGTGAATGTGCGCGACCGGAGCGAACGACCGCGGCAAACTCGGACGCCACCGTGCTCGCCGCGCTCACCGACATATTGGTCGTATCAATGGTGCTCACGCCGTCATCGAAATAGACCTCCGCGCCCGCACGAACCTCATCGAGAGCGCACGTCGCCGTGATCGCCGCTTGACTCACCGCACCGCTCTCGTGTCGTAGCGTCAAGCTCACCCAATCTCGCCGCGAACCACGTGCGCTGATCTCAACGACAGGCCCGAGGGCCGCGTCGAGAAGATCGATGACGTGAGGACCAAGGTCCATCAGCGCGCCGTGCTCGAGACGCCAGGGTGTCGCGAAGGGTCCGCCCAGAAAGCCCCCGGTCATGAATCGAGCCTGGGCCCCGAGTGCGCGACGACCGGAGATTTCGTTGAGAAACTGCCGAACGCGCGG
>Ga0208872_1000893_pt1 | contig 19860 bp, 21 predicted proteins | sample CryBogCBH12Aug08_FD_185508 | JGI IMG/M metagenome (GOLD analysis project Ga0208872, IMG submission 185508) | Freshwater microbial communities from Crystal Bog, Wisconsin, USA - CBH12Aug08 (SPAdes) | ecosystem: Environmental > Aquatic > Freshwater > Lake | place: Crystal Bog, Wisconsin, USA...
TTTTATAAATTCACAGCTCATCAGACCAATTAATGAGCGGATTCATCGTTAGTTGCAGAATAATACGGAGAGGTGGCAGAGTGGTTGAATGTGACGGTCTCGAAAACCGTTGTGCGCTTCGGTGTACATAATTTAAGTGATAATAAAACAATAGATTATCATTCAACACTTATAGTAATCGCATTAGTAATCACCTATCCTCCTACACATCTACAGTTAACAGATAATTGAGTGTTCTTGAATAATCTCAGATTGTTCAGGAATGTCAGTATCAAGAACAACACTTGATGGCAGATCCATCAATAGCAAGGGTACTACTGAAAGGATTACTCTTGATATGGGTGGAAGAGCACTTACACTCTGGAAGTGGACAGAGAAATCTCAATGCAAAAGCAATAGCTGGCAAGCACGCTGCTTTCTTGATGGTAGAACCAGACAGATTTCTACTAGAGAAGAAGACATCAAACGAGCAAAACAGGAAGCTCTCTCTTGGTATGGGAATCTTATTTCAGGTAATAACCATTACCATATCGTATCAGGGAATCCCAACAAGTTTGAACAAGTCGCAGCCTCATACATTGAGCGATGTGAAAACCTTGTCAGACATGGCAAAAGACATAAAACTTTTGCTAAGGATATCCAGATTCGATACAAGAACTACCTTGAACCTTTCTTTAGAAATGATTCCATTGATCAGATAACAACACCAAGAATGAACGCTTGGTTACGTTGGAGAGGCAACCAACGTATCAGTACACAACTACTGCTAACAGCAGAACTCAGAAAGGAAATCACCATATTAAGAGCAATGCTCAATGAAGCTGTCAGCGATGGTATCATTAAAGAGTTACCTACGTTTCCACCCTCTATCAGAGTTGAAACCATCTCAACAAAGAAAACCCCAGCACGAACCTATTTTAATGGTGAAGAGATTCATCAACTCTTGACACTTGCAAGAAAACGGATTGTAGAAACAAGATTGCTGGTTGAAAATCCTCCAGTCAAAGGGGGGAACTATCAAAAGATTTTAAGGGATAGAGAATACTTACTCTTCTACATATACTGGCTGTGTGGAACAGGAATGAGACCGGGGGAAGCTCAGAGGGTAAAACTCAAGCACATCACAGAACACACCTGTGAAGTAAAAACAAAAAACTACCTCAGCATAGATGTCATTGGAAAAAGAGGTGATAGACAAGTAATCACCAAACATTACCTGTACTCAGTTTTTCAGGATATCAAGATTTTTTTTAAAGCCCAACTTAAACAAGACGATCTACTGTTTCCGATATCCCCTGTTAACGGATTAAAGTCACTCTTGATAGCAGCAAATCTGAGGGAAAACAGTAGGGGTGAAAGAAGAGATGCAAAATCATTCAGACACTATTATATAATGCAGGCACTTGCAGACGGCAGCAGCCCTTGGATGTTGTCAGTTCAGTGTGACGTTGACCCAACAATCATAAAAAAGCATTATGCACGTCATATGACACCACAACAGTATAAGGATGAACTAATACGAAGTAGCATTAATAAACTGATATAACTATAACACAATATAGTATAATTTAGACTATTAAAGAATAGAATTGATTGTATTCTCTAAAAAGAGTATGGTAACATCAACAATGACTTGCATCATAATCTTATCAAGCAGTTAAGAAATAAGTACAGTTATCACAATACTTATAGACCACCAAAAAAGAAACACATTAAGTAAGCATACCAATCTATGATTATAAAAGCAAACCAAATACCTACTTTATCTACATATCAATATAAAAGGCATCTATCACATTAAAGATATAATTAAAGTGTATAACTATTAATACAAGGAAGCTAGCAATAAAGCATGTAATTAGCATATTTCATACCACGACAGCGAGCCAATACCTTTTATAAGGTCAATAATAACAATAACTTAAGCCCTATCATTCAAAGAAGGATTTATTACCTACCCTATTATAGGGCTTTCCAAGATATAGTAACATAAATTTTAATAATAATATTCTTTTTTAATACCCTGTAAATTGTATTTTATGGGTTTGTCTAAAATTCACCATCAAGAGACACTAAAAAAATAATTATAAGTGCCCATTTTTAGCTAGGAATTAAAAACTGTTTTCATTATCATGATTTCATCCAGATAATGATTTTGGATATAAACAGAAAATAATATCAATTAAATCAGATTTAGAATGAGCACATATATTAATAGTAGTAGTAATAGTAGTAGCACTTATATAAATATTCCAGTTGAAACAACATATCTATCTGATGCAATAAGTGAACTACCAAAGGATTGCTTATTTGATAAAGGATTAGTAGGGTGTGGAGGAACAACTATAGCAATAAGAAGTAAAGAGAACTATGTAATAGTAGTACCCTTTGTTTCTCTTATAGAAAACAAAATCTCACAGCATGATAACATTTTAGGTGTATATGAAGGGGTATCAAACAAGAAGATAATTGAGTATAGTAAGAAGAACGACGTCAAGAAGTATATGGTTACATACAATTCACTCCCAAGGCTGATGGAATTGATCAATCCAAAAGAGTATCGTTTGTTAGTTGATGAGTATCATATTTTATTTACTCAGTATTCATTTAGAAAGGAGGCTGCTTCAAGTGTTTTGAATAACTATAAAAGCTTCAAAGATTATTGTTTTATGACAGCGACAGTATTAGAACAAGAGTTCATACTTAAAGAATTAAAAGATATACCTCTTGTAATAGCTGTATGGCAGAAATCAAAGGAAGTAGTTGTTGAAAGCGTAAAGTGTGATGATGTTATGAAGGTAGCAAGCAATACGATACAGAAGTACTTAGTCAACAGAATTTCAGGTAACGCGTACTTCTTTGTGAACTCCATTGAAATTATGAAACGACTAATTGAAAGAAACAAGCTTACAGAAGAAAACACTAGAGTTATCTACTCCAAAAACAACAAGAAACAGATGATCATTAAAAACTCTGATGTGAGTAGTGAATCAAAAAAGATTAACTTCCTAACATCAACAGTGTTTGAAGGTGCTGACATATATGATGAAGAAGGTAAAATATATATAATATCAGATAGCGGCAGAAGTCATACACTTATAGACATAAGCACTTCTTTTAAGCAGATCGGTGGAAGAATAAGGAATTCAAAGTATAGCAGTAGAATAGTTCATCTTTATAAGTCAACTAGATATTCAAATGCAGTGACTTATGAGGAGTATAAGGAAGAATGTGAAAAGAATATCAAAGCAACAAATGAACTACTTGAAAAATACAATAACGCAGACCCAATACTAAAAAGGGGTATTGTAAAGCTATCATGTGATAATTATGTCACAAAGATAGATAATATATTGACCTATGATTCTAATCAAGAAAAGATTGACCTCTATAACTTTAAGATTACTAGATGCCTTTACTCTATCAAAATAGCACTAAAAGATGAGTATATATCAAATAGTTATAAAGTTAACGAACATGTAGACAAATCAAAGGATAAAGTACCAGCAGAAGTAAGAGGCTGTGAGTCATTTAAAGAGGCTGTAAAGTATATAAAAGAAAGCGGTCTTTATGTTATGGAGGCTACCTGTAGTGGATATAGATATTCACCTGATTGTGATGAGCATGTAAAAGAAAATGTAGCAGATTATTTAAAGAAATATCCATATCTTGAAGAAGCAATAGAGAAGATAGGTTATGATGAAATTGAAAAGTGTAATTATAACATAACAAACATTAAAAGAAAAACAATAAATAAACTTGACATATCAACAACTTCAAAGGTAGCAAAACACTTAAAGGTTAAAGGGTTAGTTGTAGGTGATTTTATATCACAAGAAAAGGTGGTTACGTTAATTAAAGATGCTTATGAATCTGCTGGAAGTAACCGAAATGTTAAATCAACAGATATCAATATATTTTACAACACAAAAAAGTCTGAGAAGTGCTTAAATGGAATAAGAACAACAGGCTATACCATCCTTAGTCTAAAAGTCATCTTTGATGAGGCTTTATAGTTTAATGTAGTGTTGATTGGTTATTGATATACATTGCGGGTTCATAACTACATATTATGAACCCGCTTTATTAGGATTAAAACTCATACATATATAACATAGCTTTATTTAATACTTCCTTGATAAGTGTTCAAAAATAATCAGCATAGTAGCTGAATATAGGAATGAAAGATATTAAATATTTTTTCTTTTGGTGGGGGTAACAATCAATGAAGATATGAGAAATGTAATTGCATCATACAAAGCATATTATAATCTTGTACTATTACTACAGTTTAACTCAATACAGAATGAGGGTATTACTGAGAGCACTTATCTAATGATAAATTGAAAATATTATGTTATGACCGTTTTTGTTAGTTTCTGACATAAAAATAACTCTCAGGAATGGCCTTCTAAGACAAAGTTTTAATGGTGGCCGATACAATGTATGCCTCATAATTTGATGCGCCTATGGAACGTTTTTCAATCCCACCAAAAAAGGTAAGTATATGAGGTTGGTCATTGGATAATGTATTGTATATTGATTAACTCTAGGTAGTACTTATTCAATCAGATAGAGTTCCTGTTATAGCATGTGACTTCTACATAGGAGTTTATCAACCTGTTCAGAAGTGGTTAGAAGATAGAAAAGGTAGAGTGATATCAATTGATGATGTTAAGCACTACTAGAGGATTATAGTAGCTTTAGCTGAGATTGATCACATAAAGACTTATTTATATACTTATTTATAATTGGTGAATAAAATTCCTAGTTATCATGGCTAAGAAAACAGTCATCTACTCGCTCTTTCATGACTCATATGAATCAGTTTGTTACGAAGTAAGTCAAAGATGGAATTAGGAACTATTGATTCTATTCCTATAGTAGGATTAGGTATTGCTTTATTTTCAAGAACGACTCCCCGTTGCATGTGTTGACTGTAAAGCGCAACATGCAAGATCGCATACTTAGAATTTTCAATATCAATAACAGCTTTACTCACAATACTTTGTCCTTCGGGACGACTATAATTGTAATCTGTCAAAAGCCTTACAAAAACACCTTTTTTTAGCCACTCAATCTTATCTGTATCAAGATAGAATGTTAGGCCATGTGGCCCTGTGCTGCTTATTTTTTCCCAATGCGCCCCTGCCTTAAGTGGAGAAGATATGATAAGTAGAGTGAGAAAAATAAGTAGCTTTTTCATAGTGAGACTATTTAATACTCTTTTAGAGTTACAGTCTTAAAATATTTAATCCTTTCTTGATCGCATATTGAAAAATCATCTCTTAAGTACCAACAGTCAAAAGATACCACACTATCTTTAATTAAGTATATCTCAGAATACCTTAAATGTTTTTTGCCATCAACTGGATTAATAGCACTATAGGAAACCTTACGACCAAGGTATTGTTTTAAAGTAATTGGTTTTATGACTCCTACTGCATTAACATATTGAAGCTTCCCTCCAACATAAGAGTCTAAAAACTTGTCAAGAACTGCCTTAGTCTCTTCTGTTTTCCACTTTTGGCTATAAAATATAAACTCAGGATATCTTGAGAAGACTTGCCTTGCTATTATAGTCATAAATAGACAGTTATTACTTTTGGTAACATATGTCGCTGCATTATAAGAGCCAGTATTACTGATGGTATATTTAGGTGTATGAGGGAAATCAACATATAGACCATTGGACACCTCAACTTGAGACCAAGAGCCCCCTGCTAATGCGATAAATGGTGGTAATAAAGATACCAATAGAGTACTGATAAGTACAACTCTATACCCTTTTAATATATTGACATATGGTTTGCAAGCAATCTTATTCATCTTTTAATGGAACTTATAAACTGTATCTTGTAAGTCCATATATATTGCATTTAATGCATTACCCATATGCGCAAATGATCCGTTGTCATTACGAAACGCATTTTTATAGTTCTCAATTCTTCCGTCTATTGGTAATAGCCTCTCCATTAGTTGTTCTCTCTTAATCTGGTCTGTTATACGCAATACTGCATTTTGTCTAAAATCTATTATTCTGTAAAGGATATTTATATTCTCTTGGCGCATTATCGCTTCACTGTTTCTTAAGTCATTCAGTGCCTCATAAGGAAGTGTATTACCAAAGTCAGGAGTAGGTATTCCCGATACCTCAAACCTTGCATTCGCTTTATTGCTTAATAATAATAATATACAGATTACCAATAATGTGATGTCAATATATCTCATTAGTACTTCTTTTTATGTAGATTTTAATAGAAAAATTAAGATCAATAACTATAAATTGATAGCGTAAGTCATAACCTATTTTCGTATTCACTAAAAAGATCTTACAGGACGAACACGGCCATTATATAACTTAGTGCGATTACGCAACTGTTTCCCCTCATTAAAATTAAATCCAATTGGACTATTACCTTCACCAACGGAAGACGTCCAATAATATTCTTTACCACAAAAAGAAGCTTTAATATCATCTAATTTATCATACAAATGCGTCACTTCTTCCTTTGTTGGTAGACGCCAACCATTATATTCTATACCGCCATCTATTAGTATTAGTTTATCACATTTAGCTTGAGCATCCTTCCAGTCTAAAAACTCCGACTTAGTTAGCTCATCTTTTGCAACCACTTTACCATGCATTCCTGTTTCATCAATAAAAAAAATAATACCACCACAATAACAATCACCTATTTTGAGATTCATTAAATAATCTAATTCAACAGCAATTCTCTCGTATAGTTTTTTTCTTTTTTGCTCGTATTCACTTTGAGCGAATAAACCATTCTTTAACAAATTATCATATTCATCTAAAGTAGGCTTTACTCTTTTATTTATCTCTTCCGATCTTATAACAGCATTTTTATGCTCCCTATACTTTCCTTCTTGTATGTCTAATAACTTTATTTTATCGTGATATTCATCTTCAGTTATATGCCCATCAAGTTTTGCTTTGTTGAGCAATTTCTTTTGAATTATAAATTGATCATCTAATAGCTCTTTGTTTGATGGTTTTTTTGTGCCGAATACATTTTCAGTACTATTCTTTTTTGATACCCAATTATTTATATCTATTGATTTACCTATTCTAACCAAATAAAAACCTAATCCTACAGACCATATAGCACCTGATAACCCAAGAATTCTATATACATGTACCCCATCTCGCATAAGTAGATAAAGATTACCTAACCCAGTCAATGAAAAGAATAGCATCAATATCCATCCAATAATGTATTTAATTTTAGAAGCAGGCAATGGTGGTTCATCAATCTTTTTACTTAATAAAACGACAATAAGACCAAATAATATAGGTGCAAACAAGAAAAAGAATAGCGACCAACCAAATCCTATTTGACGTTTATTTCCAATATAATAAGCAAGTAATAGGGCAATCGTTGTATTAATAATGACTAAGGGTAGCTTATCAGTAATTTGATCTTGTCGATAAGCATCTATTGCATGTTGCATGGAATCTGGATTCTCTAAATCAGCACTTGATCTATACCTATCAGGTAAATTAGCATAGTCACTTGGTAAAGCTACTGTCCCAGCAGATACTGAACTATTTACCGATATATCTACATCTTTACCGTAGATTTTAACTATATCAGGATTCGTGCTTGTCTCTTGGCTAGTACCAGTAATCTCACAATATGACTTAAGGGGGAAAAACAATAGGAAGGCTGATAAAATGCATACAATGTAGTGTCTCATGCAGAAATGTAGTATGTTTATTAAATATCTAACCGTCCTTTATTTTCAGCCTCTATTTTTAATCTCTTACCACCAAAATAAATAGTGCAACTCTTTACAAGAGTATCAATATTTAACGCCCAGATAGAAGGTGTTATTCTTGAATCTGTTTAAGATGAACAAATGTAAATTAGGTGTAATATTGATATAGAGTGTTTGTCCATTCATGTAAGGGAGGGAGTGAAGCCAAGAACAACAAGGCTACAGTATTGAAGAACACGTACGCATGTATCATGGAGGGTTGGGGGTGTAATACTGTTGAAAACATCATTCAATATAAGTGCTGGTGTACTAAAAAACAAGCTGCAAGCCTATTATTTAGTAATAAGTTGATGGTGAAATATGGTCAACCACCCTAAAAGGCATCAAAAAAAACACCCAAAAATTTTTTTGATGTGTTTATTTACCTGAGAACCTCCATACATCAAACCCACCCCTTAATAACAAGTTCGAAAACGCCCCGTAAGCCTCTCTGGTTAAAGAATTTATCTGGCAGCTATAAAATCTCCTGTCAATCACCGTTTCTAGCCCTGACGATCAAATTTCTAAGTCCTTCATCTAATTCCTGCAGTCATTGATGCTCAGGGTATTATCTGTTATGCCCTATCAGCATCTTCAGCTCATGGTATGAATGTTCTTGCTTGTTTGATACCCTCATAACCTCACTCTCATAATTCATTCCTGTCTGATCAGTTGCCCTCAGCATAGACAAGCTTCTGACTTATCAATATCCGTTCAAACCTAACTTCAATAACCACCAATCAAAAAAATCATGACACCATCACGTACTACCCCTATTGTTACTCCTAAGACAAAACCAGCCTTCATTCCACAATACTATGTCAAGCTTATGAAGGAAACACAGTTTCAATATGAACACAATAAAATCATAGGTGCCAAGATGGTCTATGATCTGCTGCAAGCTATTGGACTCCATGAGAAGGCACAGGAGGAGTTTTACAGCTTCTATCTTAATACAAAGAATCGTGTCATTGGTATGGAGATGATCAGTAGAGGAACACTAAATGCTACTCTCATTCATCCAAGAGAGGTGTTCAAGGGTGCTTTACTGGCAAATGCTCATGCAGTGATCCTTGCTCACAATCACCCTTCAGGAGATGTAGAGCCCAGTAATGCAGATAAAAACGTTACTACTATGCTGGTTGATGCTGGTAATCTGCTTGATGTGAAGGTGTTGGATCATGTTATCATAGGAAGCAAGGGAGGGTATTTCAGCTTCAGAGAGTCATCTATGCTTTAGCTGATTTAAGCAGAGACCTTATGTGATGCATTGGGTCTCTGCTTATTAGTTCAGTTTCACACCTTGTGACTACCACCAAGAAAAAAAATAGCATGATCATGTGTGTTTTTCAATAGTAACATCCCTTATCTAAATATGTTGCCTTTCCATAAACATATGAAGTGGCATACATCCCCGCTTCGTTCCACTCCACTACAACCTCTGTCATGCCTTTTGCAAATTCAGGCAAAAGTCACGCCATCGGTTTCCGTTACGTTCCTCTACGCTTCTCTCTATTGCTTCCTAAACACGTGCATGACAATCATGTTGCCTCAATAAAATGGGTACATTTTCCGGCAAACTTGAAATCTGGTATGAAAAAGATCAGCTTGGTATTTCATGCAGCTTTGTCATGATCTTTGCAGGGGGAGAGGGCAAACATCCCGCCAAAGCTGATTATGGTAAGCTGATCAAGAAACTATTGCAGAAGGCTTGAGTACAAACCATCTGCTTGTGAAATCTGGTATTGGTATCTATAACCCTTCTTTTCTAGTACAATGGCATAGTGAACTTGTCATTGGTAGGAAGAGTGCAACTATACCTCTCTGTTCCCGCATTCAGTCACACCTTTTAGGGCTCAAAAGTTGCGCCTTCAAGCTTCACTGAGAGATTTTATTGTCATGTACTATCATTACATATGGCGGTAAATAAGGGTTATTATATAACTTATATTATGTACGCTGCCCTACGGGAACCTAAAGGTTTACATAATATGAGTTATATAAGCAACCTTCTGGAGGGCCAAAGAGGTCTGGTTCAATCTTTGAAGAAGAGAGCAGGGCTTTACCTGTGATGATGCAGGGTATCAATAACACTTAAACTCTTTTGCCAGTGGAAGAAAGAGAGTTGACCATTATCTATAAACTTTGATCTGAGATTTTGCTGTCGGGGGGGTGTGCGTGCTCATCCAAGGGTACTTGAATATTGCCCACCCACCCTGGGGGCTGAAACTACTTGCACAAGGAAGGAAGAGTGCTCGTTGTTTCAGCTAACCCCATCCCCGCCTAACAGGTTATGGTATATTCATATCAGATTATAAAGTAGAATACAAACCATGAGGAAAAAGATTGAGATTTTCATAAATTCACAACCATTAGACACAATATTGAAGGTATATATTTGAATGTTAACCTATCAAGAACAGCTCAAAATATCAGCTAAGTTATTGTAGAGTTTATAATTAAGCACTTGGAGAGGTGGCAGAGTGGTTGAATGTGACGGTCTCGAAAACCGTTGTGCGCTTCGGTGTACCGTGGGTTCGAATCCCACCCTCTCCGCCAGAGGATAGTCCAGCACTATCCCATAATGTCCAGAAAGCCCTGTAAAATCAGGGCTTTTCTTGTTTCTGGGTCTACCCTTGTTTATATTTGTTTTGTGAAGTCTAAGGTTATTGGTGACTTTTTTGATGGTATGAGTCCACCAACGGTTTTTTAGATACCACCAAAACAATTTAAGGCCATGCTGATACGGATTCCTCCTATCTCTGATGCTCGAGTGAGCAAGGCCAAGCCTACGAATAAAGAATACAAGATTTCGGACGGTGGCGGTCTGCATTTGCTGGTTACGCCCAGTGGCGGCAAGCTCTGGCGTTTCCAGTATCGTTTTAACGATAAACAGAAGGCACTTGCCTTGGGGCGATACCCTGAAATTTCTCTGGCGACAGCACGGCAACGGCGGTTGGAAGCTCGGATGCTCCTGGCAAACGGGCAAGACCCTGGCGAGGTGAAAAAGGCTGCTCAAAAAGCCGCTGCTATTGACGCATCTTCTACGTTTGAGTTGGTCGCCAATGAGTGGTATGAAAAGAATGAGGCGGTCTGGTCCACCGGTCATGCTACGACTGTTAAAGGGAGGCTTAAAAAAGACGTTTTCCCTGCATTTGGCGGCAAGCCGGTTACGGCTATCACGGCTTCGGATGTTCGGACTATGCTTCTGAAGATAGAGGCGCGTGGGGCAGTAGAAACGGCTGTCAGGATTAAAATCATTTGTGGGCAGGTGTTTCGGTATGCTGTGGCAACTGGAAGAATGGAGCATGACCCTTCGGCAGCCCTGAAGTCTCATGAGATATTCCGGAAGCGCATAACCCGGCACCATGCTGCGGTTACGGATCCGAAAGAGTTGGCTCCCCTGCTGTTGGCGATTGACGGGTATCAGGGAACCTTTGTGGTGAAATCGGCCCTGCAATTAACTCCCCTGCTGTTTGTCCGCCCTGGCGAACTGCAGAAGATGGAGTGGAGTGAACTTGACTTGGAGGCGGCTTTGTGGTTGATTCCTGCTGAGCGCATGAAGATGAAACTGCCGCACGTTGTCCCGCTTGCCAAACAGGCTCTGGAGATCTTTAAGGCGCTTCAGCCTGTGACTGGCTCCGGTCGTTATGTTTTTCCTGGCCGGACAAGTTCACGCCCTATGAGCGATAACAGCGTGAATGCTGCTCTTCGATACCTTGGTTTTGACAGGGAGACGGTAACCGGTCACGGGTTCAGGGCGACAGCACGGACGATTCTGGATGAAGTTCTGGGGTTCCGTGTTGACTTGATTGAGCACCAGTTGGCTCATGCCGTGAGGGATCCGAACGGACGCGCCTATAATCGCACTTCCTTTATTGATGATCGCCGTCAGATGATGCAGGCATGGGCGGATTATCTGGACAATCTGAAAGCCGGGTGAAGATTGGGGCTGTGGATGCATTGCCTACTCTCCCGTCGTTTGAGACTGCGAAATAATTTTGGACTTTTTCCGCATCCTCTACGTATAAGTATGCATATTTACACTGAGTTTTCATACTTTCCAAGGACATCGAAAGATTTTAAAAATATTGGTGCGAGTGGTATGGGAGATTTTCAAGCAAGTGAAAAGGATATTCGGTTGACCGTATCCCCTGCTCTGGCATTGCTGGAAGGGCAGAGGTCAGAACGGGATTTTGTGGAAGCAGTGGAATATGTTCCTACAGAGCAAGGGCTGGTTATGGAGCTTTGCAATGCGAGGGGGTGCAATTGGCGATTAGCTTCGATGATATCAGGGGTTGATGCCAGTTGGAATGGTTTACATGAAGTTGGGCCATACTGGCCGTTCATGAAGGGTATGGATAACTTCCCCGAGATTCCGTTGCTTCACATGCTTACGCCCAATGAATGGATGGAAAAACCTCTAGCATTTATTTTGAAGCAGATCCGGTCAAGTCCGACAGTGTATCAGAATATTGTTGTTCATACTGTTGACCACTATCGAATAGCGGCGCGAAAAAGGCTGACGGGGATCGCTCAAGCAAATGGATTGATGCAGATGGCCTTGAAAAGAGTGATCCCATGAAGCTGCAGAAGCTTGAAGATAGATACTACCGACTGCTCAATGCAGAATTATTAAACAGTAACGACATTGATAATGATGTACAACATGAGTGCTACAGCTTCCATCCTGATACTGTAGTGCATAGCGCTCCGCTTCTCAATACGGCAAACCTGATGAAAAAGGTGCTGGCTCTCCAGAAATTGCAGCAGCTCCTTGATGAAACCGTTGAGAACAGGGTGGATACAAAACCTGCGACTGCGTTCAAAACCTCGACTCCTGGACGAACAGAGGCAAAAGCAGAACGTCCTAAAAAACAGAAATTACGGATCACTCTCAACCCTGCAATACCAAAATCCAAAGAGCCTGAGACACCTGAAGAGCATTAAAACCTGAATAATAATATGGTCGGCTTTCTTTTCGATGCAAATGGACGAGAGGTGCTTGATGCGAGCATAACCTGTGACGAAATGCCTGATGGTAACCTGCAGTTAACCGTTGAAGTACCAGAGGATAAGGTTGGATTCGGCTATACGGTTAGTATTTTTCCTCAAACGAGTTCAGATTGGGCGGAGAATCGAAAACCGGCATCTGATTTAAGTGAGGAACAGATACCTGTTAACATAAACCAGAAAAGAATATCTGATTTTAAAAAGAATCGAAGCTGGACTCAGTTTGTTCAGAATAAGGCGATTCTGGATGAATTCAGGCAAATTTGCCATGAGGAGGGATGTACCAACAAAAAACAGATTGTGGATGAGTTTTGGCTTCTCCACGGAAAGGAGCTGGATGGAAAGAAATCTGGTCTTTATGGTGCCTGTTGCAATAATGAAAAAGCAAACAAATTTTTGGAACAAACAATCAGTGAGCACAAAATGGGAAAATAAGCAATCAGCAAGCGCTCACAAAGCGTTTTGTGAGCGTAATATACTGTGTATTAATGAGTAAGTAATAACTTCATTGTATGTTATTTGTGTAGCAATAATGCTATGCAACTTTAACACGTGATACAATGAGTACTGTTGATCCCCTTCAGAAGCCGAAAAGGCAGTTTCTCAACCTTGATAGTTTGGTTGAGTTCGCCGTGCAGGTTTATGACCTGCCAATTTCCCGGATTTCAATTTATCGAGCAGTGAAAAGTAAAAGTTTGCCTTCGTTCAAGGCGAATGGGCGGTTGCTTTTTCGGATTACCGACGTTGAGCGATGGATTGAGGGTCAGGGTGGCAATGCGGATGGTACCGGTGAAAAAGTGGAGGATTAGCCATGAATGAGGCGTCTGAGGGGACGGTGATGCCGCAGGCTGCCCGGTTGCGGGAGGCGAGAGTAATAAACAGGGCGAAACAAACGGTCAACAGTCAGGTACGTTACGGTAGCGATGCGGAAGGCGCGATAAAAAGTGCGGCTCCGGTGTTCCCTCTTGAGGTTTTTCCTGAAGCTTTGCAGTTGATGACGAGGGAGGCTGATGAGCGGCTGAATTATGGTATTGCGTTTACGGGTTGTTCGATGTTGTTCGCTGCTGCGTCGGCTATCGGGAATTCGTGTGTGGTGGAGATGAATCCGGATTGGCTGGAGGGTGTGACGTTATGGATGGTGTTGGTCGGCCATCCGGGTACGGGAAAGGGCCATGCATTGAAGCGGGTGCTGAAAGAGATTGAGCTGCAGGATGCCTCACGATATGCGGTGTGGGTGGAGGAGATGAAGAGGTATAAGCGGGCATTGGAGCAGTTTAACCGGGAGAAGAAAAAGGAGCTGGTGAGTGATGCTGATGAACCGGAACTGCCGATATGGAAAAAAGTTATTCTGTCGGACGTGACGCCGGAGAAGATGGGCCGGGTTCATGCTGATAATCCTCGAGGAATTTGCCTGCATGTGGATGAGCTTGCCGGTTGGCTGCAGACGTTTAACCGATACAATGTCGGGAATGCTCAGAAGAGTTATAACACGGCGTGGAGCCGGAGTCCGCTGATTATTGACCGGGTCGCGGCCGGGTCGATCAGGATTGAGGCGCCCTGCATTATGGTTGGCGGAACGATTCAGCCAAGAATTTTGCCGGAGCTGATGGCAGAGAACCGGGGTGATGACGGGTTTACGCATCGGCTGCTCTTTTGCTCTCCGGATGCGGAGGCAAAACCCTGGAACCGGGAAGATTATGACAAAAGTATTTTCAGTCGATGGGACGGGGTTATGCGAACCTTGTTGGCGCTCCCTTATGAGGTTCAGGATGTTGCTCTTCCGCAGGTGCTGAAATTTAAACCTGATGCGAAAGCGTTGCTGCATGATTGGCAGGGCATTTTGACAAAGCAAGCCAACCTTTGCCGCAGTTCCTCTCTGAAGGGTGTGTATGCCAAGATTGGGCAGTATGCCATTCGTCTTTCTCTGATTATGCAGATGGTCCGGTATGCCTGCCGTGAGGGGAGCAAGGAACAGATCAGCATCGAATCGGTACACTGTGCGATAACATTGGCTGAGTATTTCAAGGCGAGTCACCTTCAGATTTTTGAGGAGATTGAGAGCCATTCACCTCTGGATGACTTGTCGGAGGAGAAGATACACCTGTACCATGCCTTGCCGGAGCTGTTCAAAAAGTCGGAGGGTCTGGCGATTGCAACAACGATGAATATGGCGCCAAGGACGTTTGAGCGGTTTGTTATGAACAAGGTGTTTTTCAAAAAGAAGCGGTGGGGGGAGTATGCGAAACAGCTTTAAAGAAGATACCCCTGGCGGAAGTGGCGAAAGTGGCGGAGAATTTTGGATGTTGTTGCTTTTCCTACCGTTACAGGGATTGCAATTCGCCATCGTTTCGCCACTTTCGCCACCATGTTGCCACCATGTCGCCAAAGGGTGACGTTATGGAAACCGTTCATGGAAAAGGCTTTACGGGGGTTTCCACCAGTTTCGCCACTTTCGCCACGACTGTTGACATTCTGAAGCAATGAACGGGTTCTGCAATGGCGAAAGCCCGCCTGACGGGAGAGTGCTGGTGTCGTTCAGCCGGCATCAGGCGGAGGGGTTCAGGGCGGAGGGGTTCAGGGCGGTGCGGATTCTTTTTGACCAAGTTGAGGGGATGGTGCGGTTTAACGGGAATTATTCGGCAACGGCATTCCGGGATGGGTATCGGGATGGGGAACATGCGTTGCCGGGTCAGGAGCTGCTCCTGCTGGATTTTGATGACCGGTATTCGATTGGTGAGGCGATGGTGGATTTTGCCGAGTATGTTGGGCTGATTGCGACAACACGGAACCATTTGAGGGAGAAGCATGGGGTAATTGCTGAACGGTTCAGGGTGATTCTGCCGACGGACAAACCGATTATGCTTGAACGTGAGGCGTTCAAGGTGATGATGGCGGAGGTGATGCGCCGGTTTGTTCATGCTGATCCGGCGTGCAAGAATATTGACCGGATGTATTACGGCTTTCCTGAGGCGGAGGTTTACTCTCTGGAGGGGGCGCGGCTCTTTGACTGGGAGTGGTTTTACCGGGCGGCAATGGTGAGGCAGTGCGAGAGGGAGCGGCAACGGAGAGGAAGGGAGCGGCGTCAGGAAAGTGAGGCGTCGCTTCAGAAAAGCTACAGGACGTTTTTTCTGAACCGGTTTGTACCGGGGAACCGCAATAACGCGCTGTTTCAGCTTGCCTGCTGGATGCGGGATGATGGGGTTGTTGAGCTGGATCGGTTGTTATGGGAGTTGAACAATGGATCGGGGTGTCCGCTTGACGAGCATGAAGTGAGGCGGATTCTCCGACGGGTAGATTGAGCTAACGGGTTATTGGGCAACTCTTTTTTTAATGGTCTCTACAAGCTTGTTGAGTTCGAGAAGCTCTTTGTTGATGTCGATGGTGGCCGTTTGGAGCTGCTGGATTTTTTGGGTGCAGTCGGCCAGCATGACGCTCAAGGCCGGGTCGGGTGGCGGTGGTGGTAGTTCCGGGGCTCCTTTTTTGCCGTAGAGGATATAGTTGACATCAATGCCGACGGCTTCGAGTTTTTCGCGGAGGATGTTGCCGATGCGGTTTTTGCCGGTGACATAGGCGGTGATGTAGGAGGCGTCTTTGGCTCCTATTGCCTGGCAGAGTGCAACCTGGGTTTTGAATTTCTTCTTTATCTCTCCCTTGAGGCGTTTGGCTTCGTCGGTGTACGCGCCTGATACAGGCATATCTTTACATTTAATCCATTATTTTGCTTACCTTTGATAGATAATTATATCCAATATTGAGAATAAAAGCAAACAAATAGAACGAAAGATAACGAATGATAAGGATAAACAAGAGGACGGGCAGAGGGAAAAAATGGAGAGTTCTCTCTCTATTTTCCCATTTTCCCGTATAAAAAAGGGTATGCGATGCCAGCGGCGAAGATTACAGCGGAGATTATCGAGAGTATCAGTGATGCGCTTGGTGCCGGGCATTACCGGGAGGTGGCTTGCAAGCTTGCGGGGATTGACCGGCGGACGCTGTTGAATTGGTTGAAGCGGGGTGAGCGGGAGCGGTCTGGTTTGTATCGGGATCTCTATCTGGCGGTTGAGCTGGCGGAGGCGAAGGCAGAGGTGTTTCACCTGAAGAATATTGAGACGGCTTCGGTGAAGAACTGGTTTGCATCGGCGTGGTTTCTTGAGCGGAAGCATCCTGAGCGGTGGGGCAAGCGTAAGGCTCCTCCGGCGGATGATCGGGAGAGGGATGAGGTTGTGGTTATTGGGTGAGGGTCTTATGATGTTTTTTTACGCTAATGATTAACGAAAAATCAGGGATATTTTCAGTGTATTTTAACGTAGAGCTAACCGGCGCTGCGCGGCTTTATCGCGCAGCGTCCAGCGACCAAAGGGAGCAAGGTTGAGCGCCATGTTATGCATTTATTGTTAACGAGACAGAAGACTCGATTTGAGAAACTATTTTCGTTGGCGCGACCATGAAAAGCAGCATTTCTACTTTATAAGGCTTGCTGCCCTCGCCAAATATTTGCGATGCGAGTTTGTTTAGGAGCGCACAGTATTGGTGAAAGGCTACGTTGTGAGATATGTAACTAAACTGGTGCTTGGACAGCCTAAATATTGTTTGCATGTCATATTTTGACAGCTCTGCACTGCGCCCGATTGGTTGTGGAAATAGCTCTGTTGAGTTTGAATGGTTAAAAATAAGCCAGTTAAGTGTGTAGATTGCGCGAGAGTCATAGATTGAATATTTGTCAGGATCTATAAAAGACGCAATCTTGGATAGTGATGAGATGCACTTAAATGTGTTTCTAGTGAGTGAATTTTTTTCCAGCTCTCGAAGAAAATTTTCGATCCGAATATTGTTTGTGTCCTTCTTCTTGAAAGATCCTATGCCTCCCCAGTCTTGAACTGCCCAGTAATGAGAGCCTAAGGTTTTGTCGCCGCTAATGGTTTCTTTGAAGTTTTCTTTGAGGTAAATATTTTTTAGATAGCCAGAGTTGCACTCTTTGGGGATGGTAATCGGGCAGTTGCTTGGGATGTCCCACTGAAAATTCTCCAGTGGAGATTCTTCCGACAATTTCTTAAGTGCTTTTACCAAACGATCCACAGACTCATCTCCAATGATGCATAACAATAATTAGATGGATCCGCCTAATCAGCGGATTTTTGAATTATAACCCATATAAAACGCCATATACTGACAATTCAAAACGCTGCTAATTTTAAACATGGAAAATAGTTATCGTATTGAATCGATTTTATTTTTCCGTCTTAGGCGGATCGGCATAACAAAACTGAATTCTGTCGCTGTTGCGGGGTGCGTGAAGAGTCAATGTACTCAGGAAATCGGAATATTCGACTGTTGGCTGCGTATTTTTTTATTGGTTGGTGAACGGGTTGGATTTGGTGAGCGAAGACGGAGCGGAGGGCGTCATAAAGGCTCTGGGTTTGCGGAGTGTGGGTCATGGGCGGGTTTGGGCACGGATGGTTCCGTGCCCTTTTTGGTTGTGGGTGAGTTATTTGGGGATGAGACCGTGTGAAAAGAAGCTGAAGTGTTGGTTGTTGCCGATGATGATGTGATCGAGGAGGTTGATGTCGAGGATGTTGCCTGCTTCGATGAGCTTGGTGGTTACGTCTCTGTCGGCTCGGCTGGGTTCGGGGTTGCCGGATGGGTGGTTGTGGACGACCATGATAGAATTTGCGTTGGCGAGAAGGGCACCTTTGTAAACTTCGCGGGGATGAACGAGTGAGGCGTTGAGGGTGCCTTTGCTGACCAGTTCCATGCCGATAACGTCATTTTTGGTATTCAGATAAAAAACATGAAGTTCTTCACTGGCGCGCTCTTGCAGGCCGATGGTGTGGCATAAATCGACGACCATTTCGGCTCCGGTGATGTTTTTGGTATAGATGATCTGCGATTCCCTGACAAGGCGGATTCCGTAACGGGGAATGGTGACGGTGGCGGCTTCGCTGGTGAAGAGCGGCAGAGTGTGTGAAGAGTGTTGCATGGCAGTGAGTGCTTGGTTGAGCAATATGGCTTTTAAGCCATTCCCCGGGGGGACAAGGGCTTCCCCATGCCAGGCAAACTTTTTGTGCAAGGGAGGAAGTGAGCTGCACAAGGTACCCCGCGGAAGCGAACGGCCCTTGTGCAAAAAGGCAAACTGGCATATCTTCAGCCCGTCCCACGGGGGATGCTTTTTTATCCGCGAAGCGGTTGCCTTCATGCAGCAGGGGCGGTACTCCGGCCTTGCTGCTCTTCTGCAAGCAAGGGGGTTGGGCCGAAACGAAAACAGGGGGTTTTACCTCAAGACGTTTCGGCCCAACCTGCTTGCTTTGCGTGTTTTCGTTCGGGCTGGCGGGGCGCTTGCTATTTTTCTTGCAAGCGGCATGACAGACCGGGTATATCGCTGTGATTGATGGTGGCAAGGCTTTGGCGGGATGCTTGCTCTTTTTCCTGCAAGCAGCGTGACAAAGCCGCTGGCAAGTTGAAGCCGTTGCCTGACTGCCACGCTCCTGCCTGTTCTCTGTCTGGTGGATGGGTGTTTTTTTATGATTGGTTTTAGGCAGAAAGCAGGAGCACGGCGGAGCCAGCGCCGGAGCGGTATAGAGGGGGCCCTACCTTTTCGCGGAGGCGCGGACGACTATCTGAATATTCGCCTTGCCGGTACTCAGGCAGGGCGATTTGCCGCCATGATGCAAGCCGCTCCCCTGCTATAAGCGCCTTCTTGCGGAAGCGGAGGGCTGGCGCGTTCTTTTTGCAGTTTTTTTTACAAAAAGCGTGATAGCCGGGGAGCTGAAGAAAGAGGGCGCGGATATCAGGGCTTGGCATGGTGTTCGAGAATGGTTTTTTGTAATTGATTTTTTTGTTTCCGAATCTCTTCATTCTTGCACGGCGCAAAAGCTCTTCCGCTTTTAGCCGTGCGAGAATGATAGGGTGATATGAGTTATCCCGATAGCTGATGATGCTGGCGGATGTTGGTTTTATCTGAAGACCAAAGCGCTCTTGTAGTCAAGGGCGCTTTTTTGAAGGACAGGTATGATATTGGTTGAGCGAATGCGGTAGACCGCTTTCGCGTCAGCCTGGGAGTTGCTGTTT